>Ga0315321_10003069_pt1 | contig 13022 bp, 12 predicted proteins | sample M180m21515metaG_FD_203464 | JGI IMG/M metagenome (GOLD analysis project Ga0315321, IMG submission 203464) | Ammonia-oxidizing marine archaeal communities from Monterey Bay, California, United States - M1 80m 21515 | ecosystem: Environmental > Aquatic > Marine > Intertidal zone | place: USA... | reverse complement strand
AGCTGGTGCACCTTATGGGCACCGAGAAGGTCCGCGGCGGGAGCCGACTGTCGTATGTGGCGGGCGGACGGGCACTCCGGAGGATGGGCGCGTCGACCCTGCGCACCTCCCAGCTCAACAAGGCGCTGAAGTGCGGCCCCACCGAGCATGTCGCCGCAGTCCAGCGGCTGCTCGACGACGCCAAGGCGTCCAGCCGGGCTCAGCGGGGCCTCATCAGCGAGCTGGCGGCTCTCCTTGGCCAGCGACTGGCGGCAGAGGGGCAGGGTATGCTGCACCGTCCAGAGGCCGACCTGGCCCTACTGCGGGGCATCGCCGATGCCTGCGAGCGAGCGGGCGGGCCTCAGCGCCTGCTGCTCACTGGTGGCGAAGCGGGTGGTGTCTTTTTGGTGGTCGCCCCGGACGCGGTCCTGAAGCAGGCTACGCCGGCCGTTCTCGCGGCACTCCATGGGCGCGGCGGTGGGCGCGGCGGGCGCATGCAGGGCAAGTCCACCGACCTCAGCGGGCGCCTCGATGCATGGGCGGCGCTCCGCAAGGCGTGAAGGGCGCTCCTACGGAGTCAGCTCGGTGGTGCCGTAGACGGTGTAGGCGTAGTCGCCGTAGGAACTTCGGTACTCGTAGCTGAGGCTGTAGGGAGGCGTGTCGCCCGCGCCTGTTCCCTCGGCAAGCACTTGGCTTTGCCAGCCCTCGTCGGTGTTGGTGATGCTGACCAGCACAAAGTCGCCGGACGGATCGAGGATGACCCCCCGGTAGATGTCTGTGGCCACCGGTGCGCCGCCCCAGTCGTCGCAGATACTGCCGGGCGTGACTGCGCCTCGGAACACATGGACGCACCCGCCGCATGTGTCGACGACCTCGGAGTACGCGGTATCGTAGGTGATCTCGTTGCCCGACTCTTCGACCTCGTCGCGACAGCCGTCGTCGAACTCGAACGACCGGAAGCCCACCCAGATCAAGGGCACGGGATCCGCGTCGGTATCAGCGTCAGCGTCAGCGTCAGCGTCAGCGTCAGCGTCAGCGTCAGCGTCAGCGTCAGTGTCAGTGTCAGTGTCAGTGTCAGTGTCAGTGTCAGCGTCAGCGTCGGAGCCCGACTTGCCGACCTCGGCGATGGTGGGAGCACAGCCCGCGAGCAGCAAGAGACAGATCAGGCGGGTCATTGCGACACCTCCACGGTCTCTCCAGCGGGGGGCTCGTCGTCTGCCTTGGGCTCGGCGGGCGGGGCCAGCCCCAGCTCGTCGAGGATGTGGTGGGCGCCCTCGACCGCCTCCAACATCCACAAGAGGTAGCGGATGTCGACATGGATGGAGCGCGTCTGGTTGGGGTCGAAGGCCCAGTCGCCGGTCATCGACTCATAGGTGCCGTCGAAGATGAGTCCGACCATCTCGCCCTTGCCGTTGAGGGTGGCCGAGCCGGAGTTGCCACCGGTGGTGTCGAGATCGGTGAGAAAGTTGACGGGCACGTCGCCCAGTCCATCGTCGGACCAGCGGGAGTCGGCTGCCTCAGGGGCGGCTTCGAGCAGTGCCGCGGGGGCGTTGTAGGGCCAGTCGCCGGCCTTGGCGACCACCCCCTGGACGGTGGTGTGGGTCGTGTAGCGGACGCCATCACGCGGACTCACACCCTGCACATGGCCGAAGGTGAGGCGCAGGGTGCCGTTGGCATCCGGGTAGACGGAGCTGCCCTGCTCCTCGGCCATCTGGCGAATCGCCGCCATCTTCACCGGGGACAGCGCCAGCATCGCACCCTTCTTGGCCTTGTCCCGGTGTCGCATTCGCGAGAGGTGGGTGTCTGCCGCCCGAGCCAGTGAGATCCAGGGGTCGTCGGACGCGCGCAGCTCGGCCAGATCGGCGTCGTACAGGCCCAGGCGGGTGTCGGTGTCGATCCAGATGGGGTCGGTGAACAGCTCATCGAGCGCGTTGTCGAGACCGCCGTGGGCCGCCAGCCAGGCGTCGACCTCGGGAATGGCTTCGCTGCCCTCAAGGAGCACGACCTCCCGCAACACCCGACCAAAGACCGCCCGGTCGGCGGGGAGCCATATGGTGCGGTCGATGCGACGACTGCGGGCCTGCAGGCGCTCCAGGTTGCGGTCGCGGTAGCTTGAATCCCGCTGGGCGTCGGGCTTCTGGCGCTCGTTGGCCAGTCGCCATGCCCGGTGTATGTCCGCGAGAAGGTCGCTGGAGCCCACCAACCAGTACATCAGGAAGTCCTGCTTCCAAGCGGCCTCGGACTGAGCGGTGAGGGCGTCGATGCGGGCGAGTGCGGGACCGTAGGTGCGCATGCGGGAGCGGTCTGCTTGCACCCACGTCATGAGAGCGGTGTCCTGAGCGTCCTTTCGGGCCAGGGCGTCGGTGTTTGCGAAGCCCTCAAGCATGCCTTGGGAGTTCTTGCGGCCGTTGCCCATGCGCGCGATGGGGGACCTCAGTCGAGCAGCGGCTTCGGGGTCGCGGGCGGACTCGTCTTCGAGAATCTGGATGAGGTCGCCATAGAGCTCGACGCGGAAGGGGTACTGCGTCTGTTCGGCGAAGCGTGCGGACCGGGCTGGACGATAGCGGCCGGTGCGTCCGGGAAAGCCCGCCACCATGACGAATTCGCCTTTCTGGGCTCCGGTGGTGTCGATGGTGAGGTGGGCGTCGGGCGCGTAGGGCACGTTGTCTTCGGAGTAGGGCGCGGAGCTGCCGTCGGGGGCCACGTAGGCCCGAAGCAGCGAAAAGTCGCCAGAGTGACGGGGCCACATCCAGTTGTCGATCTCGTCGCCGTAGTTGCCCACGCTGTCGGGTGGCGCGTAGACGATGCGCACGTCTTTGAGCACCCTGGCGTCAATCAGGCGATGGGTTGCCCCTCCGTCGTAGCTGGCGACCCGACACCGGCGATCTTCTCCCTGCGCCTCGCACTCATCGACGATCCCAGCCATGTTCTCGCGGAGAATGCGCTCTCGGTCTCGGTCGGTGGTGCGCCGCTTGAGCCCTTGGCGGACGGTGTCGGTCACGTCGGTCATCTTTTCGACGACGGTGATGTAGGCACCTGGACCGGCAGAGAGCTCCTGGCTCCTTTCCGCGGCGAGAAAGCCATCGCGCGCACGGTCGGCTTCGGCAGACGAGTTGACCTGGAGGTAGCTCTGCACACAGTGGTGGTTGGTCGCCATGAGACCGTCTGGCGAAATGAACGATGCCGAGCAGAATCCCAGCGATACGATGGAGCGTAGGGGAGGGGACAGGGGGTCGGCGAGGATCGCGGGTTCCAGCTGCAGTCCCATTTCTTTGAGCTGCGGGCCCAGCTCGGGGGCCTGCTCGGGGAGCCACATGCCTTCGATGGCGTGGGCGACGAGGAGGACTGCGGGAATGGTCGCCATGGGCATCAGTTGGACCTCTCGAAAATGCGTCGAGCCTTATCTGATATCGGTGCCGCGTCGTTGCTGGGGTCTGACCCGAACCAGAAGCTTGCAGGTCTGTGGCATCGCGGGGGTTGCTGGTCGCGTGTGTGTCCTCTACTCGTAGGTGCGTGCAGAGTGGAGGCTACCGTGACTCGCAGTGCTCTTCAGATCCTGGCTCTCCTGGGCGTTGTCTCGCTCGCCGTGGCGTGCACCCCCGACGACGACGACGACAAGTCCTCCGACGACGATGTTACCGATGTCGGCGACTTCGATGAGGGCTCCGGCTCCGGGTCCGATGGCGGCTCCGGTTCCGATGGCGGGTCCGATGGCGGCGATGGGGCGAGTGACGACGGCGGTGGAACGGGTTCCGCGACTGGCGACGACGACGACGGCGACGACGACGACGGCGGATCGGATGACGGCTGGGGCGATGATGGCGGCAGCGGCAGCATTGACCCGCCACTGCCCGCCTTCGAGCTCGACGATGTGCCCTGCGAAGACGATCTTGTCTGGCACACCTTCATCGTGGACACTGACTCAGGCAGGTGCACCACCTGCACCGACGGCGCCGACCAGTTCATTGTCGCGGCCGTTCAGAACCCCTGTGACTCCGACATGCAGGTCGAGCTCAATGATGGTGCGCTCATCGGCGGCATGGAGCTCGTCAACCACACCACGGGCGAAGGCGAGGGCATGGGGGCCGGCAGCACCGGGCGCGTTGACCTCGTGGTGGTGCCGGCTGGCGAGTACCTCCATGAGGCCATGTACATGGGGCAGATGTCGGCCGGCAGCTACTCGCTGGAGCTGAGGTTCAACGACAGCGAGGGGCACTCGGCCTCTACCGAGTTTTCGGTCGAGTAGAGGCCGGGCGGCTGCCTCGCCCTGTCGCCTACTCGCCCTGTCGCCTACTCGCCCTGTCGCCTACTCGCCCTTGCAGGTGGTCGCGAGCTGAGCGGCGATGAGGGCCTGGATCTCGGAGCAGTGCTCGGTGGTGAGCAGGGGCATCTTGCTTGGGAAGCGGCACTTTTTGGCGGGCTCGTTGCGGCGCACCATCTCCTCGGCACGGCTGTAGATCAGCGTGGTCGAGTCGGGGATGCGATCGTGCGACCGGCTCTTGTCGCTTGGGAATGCGTCGATGGGGTCTTCTTCGCTGTCCCACACGTCGAAGTGCTCGAAGGTTCGGGTGCCGCGCGAGGTCTCCGCAGTCCAGCTGGTGACGCCGCGGTAGCGCTTGCCCTTCTCGATGTTCATGTCTTTCATCGTGGGCTTGATGGCCTCGCCCTTGAGCGGTCCGTCCATCATCACGAACTCATTCCCCCGCACGTCTACCAACAGACGCGAGCTGTCCGGCTTTTCAGGGTCGAGGCTCCAGATCTGGCACATCTTTGAGTTGAACGCCAAGTCTACGATTTCCTGGAAGCGCGACTGGAAGATTATGGAGCCGCCTTCTTGGCAGGCGCGCTCGTAGCCGTAGTTGCAGGAGTCTTTGTAGGCCTGGACGGCGAGCTTAAAGTTCTTCTCGGCACCCTCGCCCGACTCGTACTTCTTGGCGATCATGTAGCAGGCGTGTCCGTGCTCGTAGGCGCAGGCATCGACGAAGTAGCTGAAGGCCTTGACGGGGTCTTTCTTGACGCCCTTGCCCTTGTCGAGCAGGCCCGCGAGCTTCGCACAGGAGCTTCCGTCGCCTCCGCTGCAGCCCTTGCCGAGCAGCTCAGCGGCCTTGGCCATGTTCTTCGGCACTCCCTCACCGAGCATGTAGTTTTCGGCGAGGCGCGAGCAGCTGGTGCCGTGGCCCGTGTCACAGGCCTGCTGGAAGAGCTGGCCGGCCTTTGCAGTGTCGGCGCTCACGCCCTTGCCGACCTGGTGGAGCTTTCCGAGGTGGTAGCAGCCGACACCTTCACCGGCGTCGCAGGCGCCCGTGTAGAGCTGGGCGGCGCGGGTGAGGTTCTGCGCGACACCGTTGCCGGACTCGTAGAGCTGCCCGAGCACATCGCAGGCATTGGTCTCACCGCCATCGCAGGCCTTGGTGATAAAGCCCACTCCGAGGGAGGGGTCCTTGCCCACGCCTTTGCCGCGCAAGTAGAGCTTGCCCAAGCGGGTGCAGGCCTCTGCGTTGCCCACATTGCAGGCCCGCTCATAGATCTCCGCTGCCTGGGTGGGGCCGCCGCCATCAGAGCGCCCCTTCTCGTACAGCTTCGCGAGTCCGAAACAGCCGACGATGTCGCCGAGGTCGCACGACTTCTTGTAGAGCTGCTCAGCGACCGCAAGCTGGCGGGGGACTGCGCGGCCCTGCTCGTACATCCGACCTAAGTGGGAGCAGGCGGTGGTGAAGCCAGATCCCTCGCACATCTTGCCGTAGCTCTTGGCGGCAGCCTCGGGGTTCTTCGGCATCCCGCGGCCCTCTTCTTGGAGGACTGCGAGCTGCACGCACGCGTGGGGCACATCTTGGCGGCAGGCGCGCTTGTAGAGGCCAATGGCCTTGGGCAGGTTGACTGCGGTTCCCCAGCCCTTTTCGTACAGGGTGCCGGCGAGGTAGCAGCCGTAGGGGTCCTTGGCCTTGCAGCCCTCGTTGGTTCGCGCGAGCGCCGTCTTGTAGCTCTTCTTTGCGCCCACGCCGTACATGTGGAGCTCGCCCATGGCGGTGCAGCCCGCGGCGTAGAGCTTCTTGGTGCAGGCGGTCTGGAAGTAGGAGTAGCCCTTCTTTGCGTCGTTGGGGTTGAGCTGACCGTGCTCATCGAGGGTGTAAGACCAGCCCACCACTACGCAGGACTGGGGATCGCTCGGGCACCGGGACTTGTAGAAACTCCGGGCCTTTGCGAGGTCGCCACCGGTCTGGGGATTCCACCAAGTTTCGTAGCTGCACGCGCTCGACGACTTCTTGGAGCAAGCGGCCTCATAGAGCCGTTTCGTGCGCTGGGCGTCATGGGGGATGCCTGGGTAGGCCATATCTTGACGAAGGGCGTTGAGGTTCGCGATGCGGCCTTCATAGGAGTCGGGCCAGGCCGCAAAAGCAAACGTACCGATGGTCAGCGCGGCAAAGGCGGCGAGCCACTTCAGCGCCATGGGGCGACTGTCGGCGCGGGTGGACATTTGTCACCTCTTTTGGACGATTCTCAGACGGGAAGGGCGGGGAGCCTACCACGGGGGGACGGGGCCAGCGGGCTTGTACGACCCGTCACTCCCGGCCGTCGAGCGCGAACAGCTGCACGTTTGCGACAGCCACCACTTCCTCAGGGGCCGACTCCGACACGATCGAGCGGAGCAAGCGGAAGTAGTCGAGGTGGGCCTGTCGAATGCGCTCGAAGTCGGCCCGGGAGACCGTGAACACGTTGTACGAAAACTGTCCCGGGGCGCCCTCTTCCGCGCGAGTGGCCCCCACGCGGGCCCAGTGTGCTTTGAGTCGCCGACCGACCTCGGGATGACGCCGTGTGTCGACCGCCCGGGTATCTGCAGCGAAGTGCGTGCCGGTCCATGCGATGCGCCCGGTCTGTCGCAAGAACTCAAGGCATCGAGTCTCTTCTTCGGCGGGAATGTTGAGCCTGCGAGCAATCCAGCCGGGCTCGTGGGCGGGCAGTCCGCGGTAGTCGGTGAGCTCGAGGGTTCGCACGACTGCTTGGGTCCAAGGGGCCTCGAAGGCGCCCCGTCGCCTGGACTCCAGTCTCAGCCAGATGGGGTGGATGGACGGCAAGGTGCGCGGGTCGACAAGGGCGGCCAGCAGGTCCACCAAGCGCAGGCTCGACGCTTCGATGATGCGCAGGAAGTCGGGAAGACGGGGCTGGGTGCGCGCGGACAGCCAGCGCGACACGGAGTACCGACTCAGGCCGGAGCGTCGGGCGAGGTCCGTGATCGAGGTGGAGCCTCGGAGATCGTCGAGAAAGCGTGCGACGCCCTGGTCTGAGGCGGGGTCCACCTCGTCGAGCCAGCTGGGTCTCTGACCGTAGAAGCGCGTGAAGCTCTCCGCTAAGTCGATGTGGGTGCGTCGGCAGGCCCGCAGGGTCTCCGCGGCGGTGGGCCAGCGTCGACCCGACTCCCACGCGTAGGCGACATTGCTGCGGTAGCCGAGGCGTCTCGACCAAGCGGTCTGGCTGCGCTTGCCTCGCAAAGCGGTCAGCAAGTCGCGGGCGATGCGCTCGACATTGAGTTCTGGAATGGGCGGTGTGGGCACGGGCGCTCTGGCGGAACTGCACGGAGAGGGGCGACCTTACCGCATGGATTGTGCAACAGCGCACTTGCTGCCTGGGCAACCACCGGTCACGCTGTAGACTCCCCGGAGGAAGCATGACGACAACGCGACCATGGCCCGCCCGGCTACCGTGGCTCTTCGTGGCGGGTGGTTGCGCGCTCGCAGGCTGTCTGCGAGAGCCCGATCCGGGCGGACAGGAAGGGGAGGAAATTCGTCCCACGGGCGTGGCCGACGAGGGGACGGACGGCGACGAGGAGCTTGAATCAGGCGACGAAGGGGATGACGGCGACGTCGCTGTGGACCACATCAGTGGACAGCGCCGGCACCTTCGCGGAGGGGGCGAGCGCGGGGACTACGACTGCGAGCTGTACTGGTCGATGCAGGGCGATGCGGGGGCCGATGGCTGTCCTGAGTGCATCTACACCTTCAGCGTGACCTTCGGCCTCGACCCCGTCGCCTCGGACCGCGATGGCTACGCCTGCGATGATGTGTACAGCGACCAGACCGCCACCGTAGGCTTGATGGAGGACTACTATGGCCACGGCCCTGCGGTGGTCGGCATGTACGAGGAGGCGGTCCACCCGTACTTTCTCGGCTTCGCGTGGATCGACGGCAACGAGGTCGGATGGTCCTATGGCTACATCGACGAAGCCTGGTGGGACGACGGTACCTACTACACCTGGATCTTCGAGGTCACCGCGACCCTGGAGTAGCTAGGCATCGCGCAAGCACAAACATAAATACAAAGGGTCGCGGGCGGATGCCCCCGATCATCACTTGGCCAGCTTCTTCTTCGCGAGCTTGGCGGCCTTGGTGTCGGGCCACAGCCGAATGACGTCTTCCCAGAACAGCCGGGCGTTGTCGCGCTGGCCCTGCGCCTCGAAGCACTCACCCTGTCGGTACATCGCGTAGGCGGCCCACACCGAGCGCTTGTGGGCGTCGATGACTTCCTGAAAGCGGAGGACCGCGCCGGGGTAGTTTTTCTGGTTGAAGGCAGCCTCCGCCCGTCGGTACAGCGCTTCGGCTTCCTTGGCGTGACCGCTGTGCTCCTTGAGGAAGCGGTCGAGAATGGCTTCTGCGGCAGTGGCCCGGCCCTTCGCCAGGTGGTCCTTGGCCAGCTTCAGCATGGCGTCGGGGTCGGTGACCGCGCTGTCGTCGGGCGGTGGAACGTCATCGGGCGGGTTGGTGTCTTCGGTGGCATCGGGGGCGCCGGTGTCATCGTCGGCAGGAGGCTCTTCGGGGGGCGGCTCTGGCGGAGGCGGTGGCGCGAGTCCCAGCGACTTTTCGAGCTGCTCCGCACGGGTCTCCAGCCATGCGAGGCGGAAGGCGGCGTCTTCGAGGCGTCGGCCGGCATCCCCTCCGTGGGTGTCCACATCGTGGCGCAGCAGCTCTACTTCACCGCGCAGTCGGGCAATTTCGGTGCGGATCTGCTCCAAGGTCTGGAGCTTGAGAAGGTCCTGCTCTCCGCGGGCTTGGGTGAGATCTTCGACCCGCGAGAGTCGTCCGTCGATGTCGTCGAACTGCTGCTCTAGGCTGGACAGTCGGGCGCCCTGCATCTTCAGCTCACGCTCGTAGCGTGTGGTTGCGGACTGGCCTCGACGGTCGAGAACGCAGCCGGGGACTGTGAAGAGACTGGTGGCGACGACGCTCAACAGGAGAGGGCGGAGGCTGCGATGCATGGGAGGACCTCCGGTCTACTTTTGAGCGTGGACTTCGGCACGACGATTGCGTGCCCATGAAGCTTCTCCGCCAGTGCGGTCCGCCGGACGCTCCTCGCCATACGAGATGACCTGCACCCGACTGGATGACACCCCCTGTGAAGCGAGCCAGAGCCGCACAGAGTCGGCCCGCCGCTGTCCCAGCGCGAGGTTGTAGTCGGTGGTGCCGCGCTCATCGCAGTGGCCTTCGATACGCACGGTGCCGGTGCGGTGCGTGAAGCAGGCGAGGTTGGACGACAGCACGGCTTGGGAACGGGTGCTCAGGGAGCTGGAGTCGAAGTCGAAGCTGATGGTCAGATTGTCGCAGGACAGCCCGGCGGTGGGGTCGGTGCGCGTCGTGTCGATGATGCGCGCGACAATGGCCGACTTGAGCGTGTGGCCGGTGCCGTCTGAGTTGAGCACCTTGAGGTCGTGGGCGCCCTGCTCCAGCGGCGGCACGCTGATTTCGAGGGAGTTCGAGTCGAAGCGGGTGACGGCTGCGATCCGGGTGCTGCCGACCCACACGCCAATGTCGGACTGAAATCCACTGCCAAACACCTGTGCGCGGAAGGGCTCGTGGACCTTCACGCTGGGTGGATCGACGCTGATGACCTGCACCCGAACGGTGGGCGTCGGCGGTGGTGGTTCCGGTGCGGGCGGTGGGTCAGGCTTTTTGCAGCCCACGGCGACGACGGCGGCGAGGGCCAGGAAACGGGCACAGGTGCGGCGCATATGTGGATCCGGAGAGGGAGGGGACCCGGGAGGGGGACCGGCAGGGCGCCGGCGGAGCGCTGGCATGCAGGGGGACGCACGCGCGGGGACGGGCTCGGACGAGACCGCTGTGCTTCGAGGTAGTCGACGATGTGGTGACCTGTCAAGAGCTGGCTCAGAACTGAGGCTAGCTTCCGAGGAGCGATAGGAACTCCACAAGCTCCAAGACGCCGTCCCCATCGAGGTCCGCTTGCTGCATCACGCGATGTGCATCGCGGGGGTCTCGGCCGAGGGACTGCAAGGCTCCGGACAGCTCGGAGAGGTTCAGACGGTCGTCGCCATTGCGGTCAAACGCCGAAAACGCCAGCCGAGCCGCAAAGATGCCTTGCTCGGGCGACACCAGTCCCACCATCATGGACACGAACTCAGGAAAGCTCACGAGCCCGTCGCCGTCTACGTCAAGCTGGTCGAAGATGTCATCGAGCAGATCGCCTTCTACGGCAGCACCCGCACCCGCCAGAGCCTGCTTGAGCTCGGTGCGGTCCACAGAGCCGCTGTGGTCGTTGTCGAGCAGGTCGAAGGCCTCGCGGCACTCTTGCAGAAGCTCGGGACGGATGGCGTGGGGCAAGTCGATCTCCGAGAATGGGCGGTTTGCTGGAAGGGGCGGGTCCGTCGCGCTAGGTCTAGGTGGACCGTGCTGGAGGTCTAGGTGGACCGTGCTGGAGGTCTAGGTGGACCGTGCTGGGTGGCAGGGAAGCCCGGCGAGAAAGCCAGCACTCGATGGGCGGCGCGCGCCGCGCAGACGGAGTATACCTGCACCGCTGTTCAGATTCTTCCAGCTCAACCCAACGGGTGCCGGGGGCAGTTGCGGTGCGTGTGATTGGTGTCGACCCCGGACTCACAGCCACTGGCTGGGCCGTGCTGGAGCGTGCGCGCGGCCGTCACATCCTCTTGGCTCACGGCGTCGTGCGCACCAAGGCGTCGAGCCCAATGGCCGAGCGCCTCCACCGCATCCACGCAGGTCTCCTCGAAGTCCTCGCTCAGCATTCGCCCAGCTCGAGTGCCATCGAGCAGATCTTCCAATACCGCTCTGCGGAGAGCGCCCTGCGGCTGGGCCATGCACGCGGCGTGGCGCTCTTGGCCCTGCGGTCCGCGGAGCTGCCAATCGGCGAGTACAACCCCTCCACCATCAAGAAGTCGGTGGCCGGCAACGGCCGCGCCGGAAAGCCGGAGGTGCAGCGCCTTGTGATGGCCTTGCTCGGGCTCGACAAGCCTCTTGCCAAGGATGCCTCCGACGCCGCCGCGATAGCGCTCACCCACCTTGCCCGCGCCGGAATCGACGCCCGTCTCGCTACCCTTCAGTCCCGCGCCCTTCGCCGCTGAGCCCCCTCTTTCGCCAGGAGAGCCCGTGATTGCCCGCATCGCCGGCACCATTGTGGAGGTCCGTGCAGACGAGCTTGTCGTCGATGTCCACGGTGTTGGCTACCTGCTGGCTGTGCCGGCCTCATTGGTGCTGTCGGCCACAGTGGGCGACGACATCACCCTGAGCGTGTCCACAGTCGTTCGTGAAGATGCCTTCCTGCTCTACGGATTTATAGAGGCCCGCCAGCGCGAAGCCTTCGAGCTGCTGCGAGGGGTCAACCGGGTGGGTCCCAAGAACGCCATGGCCCTGCTCACCACCCTCGAGGTCGACGCCTTGGCCACCGCCATCCAAAGCGACGACGCCCGCAGTTTGGCCAAGGCCCCTGGCATCGGCAAGCGGACCGCCGAGCGCATCTGCCTGGAGCTCAAAAACAAGCTGCCCGCCCACTTCGCGGTCGCGCTGTCCCCCACCAGTCCCCCCCGGGCTCGCACCATGCCCCAAGATGCTCTGCCACTCGCCTTGGCCCGCCTCGACTATCGCAAGTCCGAGATTGACCGCGCCATGGCCGACCCTTCCGTTCCAGACTACGGCGATTCCCCTGTGGAGGAGCGCCTTCGCGCTGCTCTTCGGGTGCTCGCGCAGCCCAGCTGACCAGGCCCCATGTCTCGCCCCTCCGATCTCACTGGCCCCGACGACCCGGCTCTCCGGCCACGCAATCTCGACGAATACGTCGGTCAGAAGCGTGTTGTCGACAACTTGCGTGTCTACCTTCGTGCGGCGAAGAACCGTGGCGATGCGCTCGACCACGTGCTGCTCTCCGGTCCCCCCGGTCTCGGCAAGACCTCACTGGCCCACATCGTGGCCGAAGAGCTCGGCGTCGATATCCGCCCCACCTCCGGCCCTGTCATCGAGCGGGGAGGCGACCTTGCCGCCATCCTCAATGGTCTTGGCGAGCGCGAAGTGCTGTTCATCGACGAAATTCACCGCCTCAACCGCGCGGTGGAAGAAGTGCTCTACTCGGCCCTCGAAGACTTCCGCATCGACATCATGCTCGGGCAAGGCCCAGGCGCCCAGTCGGTGAGCATGCCGCTGTCGCGCTTCACCTTGGTGGGGGCCACCACACGCGCGGGCCTGCTCACCCGACCCTTGCGCGACCGCTTCCAGATCCAGTTCAACCTCCAGTTCTACGAGGTCGACGAACTGGCGGAGATTGTGCGCCGCAGCGCCCGGCGCCTGGGGCTCCACATCACCCCCGCCGCCTGCACCTCACTCGCCTCTCGCAGTCGAGGCACCCCCCGCGTGGCCAATCGCTTGCTCCGGCGCACCCGTGACTTCGCGGAGGTCGAAGGCGACGGCACTGTCGACGTTGACATGGTCGACCTCGCTCTTGGCCGGCTCGGCATCGACGAAGAGGGCCTCGACGCCATGGATCGGCGGGTGATGGAGACCATCGCCCACAAGTTCAATGGGGGCCCCGTGGGCATCGACAACCTCTCCACTGCCATCGGCGAGGAGCGCGACGTCATCGAGGATGTCTATGAGCCCTTTCTCATTCAGCGGGGGTTCCTGCAGCGCACCCGCCAGGGCCGCGTGCTCACCCTTCGGGGGCGCGCTCACCTGGGTCTCGCCGACCCCTCGGTCGATGCCGAGCCCGACACCGGCCCCCAGCGGAGCCTGTTTTGATGGGATTGGGCCGGGTGGGCG
>Ga0315321_10003067_pt1 | contig 13023 bp, 25 predicted proteins | sample M180m21515metaG_FD_203464 | JGI IMG/M metagenome (GOLD analysis project Ga0315321, IMG submission 203464) | Ammonia-oxidizing marine archaeal communities from Monterey Bay, California, United States - M1 80m 21515 | ecosystem: Environmental > Aquatic > Marine > Intertidal zone | place: USA... | reverse complement strand
CGATGCACGGGCCAAGGCTCACGATGCTGTCGACCTCCGGCTGTGACAATGTGTGACAGCTTTGTAAAATGTGTGACAGCTTTGTCCTCAATTCCGTCACACAAATAACATGATGTATATCAGTGACTTAGCACAATGTGTGACAGCGTGTGACAGCAGAAGGCCCTTTTTCAGGGTTTGTTATAGAACACGTTGTTTTTTTAAAAAAGTTCAAAATTGAAATCTCATCTAAAAATGCTGTCACACATGTCACACATTGCTACAGCCCTTATGTACCAACGGTTTAGGTGTTTTCAAAGCTGTCACACATGCTGTCACACACCTGTCACACACCCCCTGAATCCGTCACACATGTCAATCAAATTGACAATTAATTGGTTAGTGACCGCTAACATAGACCGTGAACCACGCACCGTGTCCAAGTCATGTCGCAACACGCAACTCGCCCCGGCGGAGCGAATAGACGACGCATGCGTCGCACTCAGTGCCAGGACAAAGTAACGACTCGCGCTTCGCGCTCATCGGTCGGTTTTTTTGGTGTAGGCAACAACGCTTACGCAACTTAGGAGTAACACATGGGTTTAGACATAACCTTCAGCAGACAAGAAGCAATAGATTGCGGCTTCACTTTTGAGATGGCACGCAATGGTTCTGATGAACAAATCAAAGAGTATTTAGCCGAAGCTGAGCGTGAAGAGTACTACGATGAAGGCTACTACGACTGGCTCCACACTGAAATAGAACTCATCAACATCCCGCATACCAGTATCTCACTAATTAACGACGGCACGACTACCAGTCAAAACTGCATCGTCCGCGCAAACAAGTGGGGGCCTGCTTATCTGCCACTCACTACGTGGCTAAAAATCAACCGAGTCGAATGGCAGGAGTGGTAAACATGAGCAGATATAAATATCCAGATGTCCCTCACAACTTTGTTAGAACGCCTGTCATCACCGTGATACGGACAGTAACTCTTCGCACACCCCGTGATCACTTCGACGCTCTTACGCTAAATGTGATCGAAGTGATAGCCGAAGAAATAGGCGGTTGTCTCGTCCAAATATCTGCCACTAATGACGATTTCATAGAAGGTCGATGTCACTGCCTTCATGAGATGTGGTTCTCAGATTATTTCAACGATGAACCTAGCGAAGAAGCTGTTAAACACTTCGAGAAAAAACTTCTCGAAATCAAACTGGAAAACCAACTCGAAGCAGGGAGGACTATAGCATGAGCACTAAGATACACCTACTAGGTGAAGAATATGTGGCTTCAAAGTACGCAAAGTTTCCAAGCTACGAAGAATGGCTAAAAGACAACCCTTCTGCACAGCCATCTCTTAAACACCCAAAGCAATTCCTGCGGCCATCGCAAGAGCAAGAAATGCAACGACAGTACGAATTCTTTCTGCGTAAACATTTCAGGCACTGGCTGTGGTCCGCAGAAGATGCCAAACGTGCAGCAAGAGCTTACGCCCGTTAACCAAATAGAACTATTTATCATTAGCTCTAGTACTAATACCTAGGGTATTATTCCGAAGGAGGAATAGATATGCGTACTTATCAAACTTTACTTAACTTGAACGTAGACCACTGGGACATGCTAGCAGGAGAACATGTGCCAACTGAGTTTGACTGCGGTAACTACGACCTTGAAGCAGTAGCAGAAATGCTAGTGCCAAGCGACGAGGTAGCGCTCACCGATAGTGACGTCTACATCAACTACCAAAAGTAACGGAGTACACCCGACTGACTCGATACCTACTTCGTAGGTATCGGTCGGTTTTAGTTGTGTCTTAGACATGTGGTCTTTGACTAACTTAATCATCCTAGGAGGATGCAAATCATGAAACAAGTAACTTTCCTTAACGAAGTAATCTCTAAAATGACTGGCAACGATAACCGTAACGGAGCTATCGCTAAGCTAGTTGAATCGCAAGACAAGCCACTGGCCGCGAACCGTGTAGCGGTAACCTTCGATCAGTTAGGTACACAGCGTACCAAAGCCCGTCTTGAAGCTATCCGAACTGGTGTGCAAGCACCCGAGGTAGAACTCAAGCCCGAGCACATGCTGTCGTTTGTACAGAACGTAATGAACAGTTCTTGTTGGGCTGCACGCCGCACAATAACAGCAGGCGTTCAAACCGATCAAGCAAATGGTCTCGACTTCTCTCAATCCGTAGCTGAACAGGTCGCCAACCTTGAGTCTGCTTCCATCCACGACGTTGAAGCAACGTTGATGGACGACTTCGCAATACTCAACGAGTTGCATACGTGGTTGTGCAACAGGATGAGCTACATGGCTGATCTCGACCCACTGTTTCTGTTCGCAGAGAAAGTGTGCGTCGACGAAGAGCGAAATATCTGGGAGCACACGCACATGATCATGGACTTCAATGACGTGCTGCCTGTTCTCGACGAGAAAGCGCTCGAGCTTGCCGAGAAAGCTGCAGAACAACAGACCGACGAAGCTGCAACGCACGTCTTCGGTGGTAACCAAACCACCAACGACAAAGACATTGCTACTACCAAGCAGCGTCTAGCCAAAGCAGAAGCGTCTTTTGTGCAAGTAGAGTCCAAGCGTGCAGCGCTCAAGACCAAGGTCAACGAGCAGATCGATGAGATTGCTACCAAGATAGCGGGTGACGATACCACTCGCAAAACGCGAGCCGTGGTGATCAAGAACAAGATCGCAGCAAGACTCGACAACGCGACGGTATAGTCGCACAACCCAACCCACTTGGCCTGACGGCCAGGTGGGTTTTTTTATGTCAGCCAAGGAGAGTGATGAGTAAAAAGCGTACGAGTTCCAACCGCACCATATACATAGTATGGCTGGCGCGGCCAGTAACACCTCAAAGGGATGGTGACTGCAGCTCTGCAGAGCACGTAGTCAAACTCGTATGCTTTTCACTCAATACTTAGGAGAACGAACCATGAACGAAAAATGTGATGTGTGTGATCACGACCTATCAGCCGTAAATGACGAGCATGAATTCGCAGATGAAGTGCTCTCGTACAACCACGCGCTGCTTTCAATAGCTGATCTTGCAAAAACTTCTTTGCCAGTCAGCTTACAGGTACTAACCGCAATAACTTTCTACACCCGCTTAGCTTACGACGCTGCACCGGACCACGCGACAGCAGACGAAATAATCTCAGCAGCAGTTGCAACAGGCAAAACAAACCACGAAAACAACCTAGAAGGAATGTAAGTATGAAAATCGAAAAGAACGTCCCAATCCCCGCAGTAAAACACTCCAGATCAAACTCATGGATGGAGAACATGGAAATCGGAGACTCTGTTTTAGTTAAAAGTAAAGCAGAAGCAACTCGAGTTACCTCCGCTCTTCACCATAGAAAAATTCGCCCTTTAACAAGAACCCTTGATGGCGGCAAAGTCAGAATCTGGAGAGTCGAATGATCCCCAGAAAGGTCGAAAAAGGTATCCCAATGCCTGAAAAAAAGTCTTTTCGGAGGCACTCATGGATAGACGAAATGGAAATAGGGGACTCTGTTCTAGTTAGTACTATCAAAGAAGTAGACATAATTAGAGCGCAAATTCGCAATAGAGGAAAACGCTCGGAAAGAAGAAAAGTCGAAGAAGGTGGGTACAGAATCTGGAGAGTCGAATGAACAAGTTCAACCAGCACCCGCACCCTTGTGTGCGGTGCTTGTACCCAACAGCTCCTGGTTACGGTCGGTTCGTGAACCGTGTACCAGGGGACTACGAGCTTGAACACGACGACGGCACCATCGAGTACCGAGACGGGTATCACTGCGCTTGGTGTTTATCACCAGAGTGTGACCGATGTGGCAAGACAATACTGATGGACGAAGAGATCAGGCGCTTCGATTTGTATAGCGAAGAACCTGATGACCTCGACGATGAATTCGAAGACGGCTCTTTCAACGTACATGCTGAATGTCTCACGCCTGCCGAAATAGAAACCATGCAAGAAAACAACAAAGGATTGTACAGAGCACGCAAGGACGAGTTTACGCAACATCAAAAAAACCGCCTGAAACAGTTGGACTAAAAATCGGGTTTTAGGAAAACGAAATCGGGTTTAAGGAAAACGAAATCGGGTTTAAGCAAAGTTAAATCGGGTTTAAGGAAAATAAACCATGAATAGCCAGCAATACGGAATGGTGCAAGTAGACAATAATCAATATCGGTTTTTCTACGATGTATCAGGCCAATACCTCATTGAGCAAGTAACAGCTGGTTATGAAATCTCGAATCGTCAAGGACAAAGCACAACCGTAAGATCACTAAAACTAGCTTCGCAATACGTGATCACAAAGTTAAATCGGGTTTAAGGAGAATAAACCGTGAACAAATACACGCACAAAACCGTCCGTGTAAACGCAACAATAGAAAACGACCTGTACATGGACATCAACGTACCAATCGACATAGAGGAAGGAGACATAAGGCAAGCTATCCGTGATGACCTCCTTTATGACACACCCCTGTCAGATTGGAAGAAGAATCCTAGTTGGGGTAGTTACGATTGGAGATGGCTAGACCACGACTACGACATGGAATTCAGCCTAGCTGCCCGTGACTTCTCGAAAGAAATTCTAAAACAGCTAGAGGAACCAGAATGAATCCCATACGAGAAGCCATAAAAGAATGGTACGGCGAACGTTGTGATGACTTCGAACCTGAATGCGTAGTGTGTCAAGCCTACCTAGGACTAGACAGGCTAGATGACGTACTTGAATGGGTAATTGACCACGACGAAAGCCTTCCCAACCGTTACAGCAACAAAACCATATGGGTTGTGGAAACTGCAAAAGAGTTTGTAGATAAAACAGGTACTCACAAATGGTCACTGTAATTCCACCGTGGCAGAAAAAAGCTGACGAAACAATCGCGAGATTAGCACCTCTTACTGACAAGCAAAAAGCATTTGTATACGAACACGAACGTCGTCATTCAGAGATTCGCCTGCGCAACCGTGAAACCGACTTTTTAATTAACTCAAAACTAGAGAGGCCAGAATGAAAATATTAATAGCCTGCGAATTCTCAGGCACTGTAAGACGTGAATTTGCCGCGCTAGGCCATGACGTTTGGTCCTGTGACTTACTGCCTGCTGAAGATGGATGTAACCAACACCTACAAGGTGACGTTCGTCAATATCTTGACATGGGTTGGGACATGCTCATCGTGTGCCACCCACCGTGTACAAGATTATGCAACAGCGGCGTCAGATGGTTAACCAAACCGCCCAAAGGCAAAACGCTAAAACAAATGTGGGACGATCTTGACGCAGGTGCACAACTGTTTAGCGACTTATGGAACGCACCCATCCCGCAAATCGCTATTGAGAATCCGGTGATGCACAAACATGCCAAAGCCAGAATTCGTAACTACCAAGAATTCTCTCAATCAGTTCAGCCGTGGCAGTACGGTCATGGAGAAACTAAACGCACTTGTCTGTGGCTCAAGAACCTACCTAACTTAACACCAACTGACATCGTCGATGGCAGAGAACAAAGAATACATTTAATGCCTCCTGGCCCTGATCGTTGGAAAGAGCGCAGCCGATTCTTTCCTGGCATTGCAAAAGCAATGGCTGATCAGTGGGCTGGACCCGTAGACGTTGCAGCTTAACAAGGAGCGTGAACCATGAACCCACTACTGTTAGCACTTCCGTTAGCAGCCCTCTATGCATTTGCACTCTACAAAGAACGTTGCGCGTTAGAAAAAACTGTTCTCAAACCAACTGCAAAAGCGCTTGGGTATAAAGCGCACATCAACAAATGGACAGGGAAGGTAACTATAACCCCACCAAAGGACGAATCATGAACCACGAACCAGTAACAAGACCCATCAAACTTTATGCGTGCTTACTTACAGCACACACCGCCCGCGTCATCGGAGACGTCCTGTCCTGGTTGTCAGAGTGCTGCAACGACATCGACGTTTCTATGTTAACCAAATCAACCCGCTACAGGAAAAAGCACATATGAGTAACAACCTAACTCGCGGCGCAACACGAAATGTACAACCAAAACTCCCATCTTCAGGAGAAAAAGAGAAGGCACGGAAGCAAATGCAGGAACTAATCGATAACTTTATCAAGGACGGTGGAGTAATCGAACAAGTGCCTATCGGCACATCAGGTTTAGAACAAGGTGCAACCAAAAAACAACGGGCCAATCTATTTCACCTATCAACGAAAGGTAAAGCTGGCCAAGAAGCTCTTAAAAAAATTCGAGGGAAGAAAAATGAGTCAAGTAATACGCAAGCTGAAGATAACCAAAGTGCTTAGTCAAGCACCGCAAGAAACCCACGACGAAACAATTTATTTCGTGTACTTCGACTTCGATGGCGTGAATCTGTCTTTCAATGAACTGCTAAGAGACTTACGTAATAAACGTTGTGTCATGGCAACAGACCTTGCCGAAGCATTTTCTTCCGCACAAGACCGCCGCCTAAGAAAAGCATTAAGCGAAAGGTTTTCAAAGGAAGAAATGAAACATGTACGGAGAGGACCACAAGTTTACGAAGTAACGTTCAGCATGGGAGCTAGCAAAATCACAAATGTAGAAACTTGGAAAGAGGAACAGCTTCCTGATGAAGTTTAATAAACAAGAGCTAATCGAATGCGCAGCACGAGCCTATCTCTCTAAACCATTACCACCTTTCTGGGAAAACCTAACTGAAAGAAAACTGATGGCTGAAATAGCACACAGTTGCAGTGAAGAATTCACCAACACCGCACCAGAAATGGTGTGGCAGAAGATAGTAAATTTCGCAACACACCTTAACCAAACCTTTGTCTTAGGAGAAGACTATGAGAAGCATAAGACCGAAAGACCTAGCACCAGAGCTTAAAGCAAACGCGATATCTGGCATACCATCAATGATACATGGCGGCCCAGGTGTCGGTAAGTCGGAGATCGTGTACCAAGTAGCGCAGGAACTTAACGCCAAGCTGTTTGAAATACGCGCCAACCTGTTCGATCCGGTTGACGTACGCGGTGGGCTGAAAGTTGTCGAGATGAAAGACGGTACTTACCGCACCCGCTACGGCGTGCCGGAAGACTATCCCGACACTAACTATCAAGGTACAGTAATCATCTTTATTGATGAGCTTACTACTGCACCTAAAGCAACTCAGAATAGCTTATTGCAGCTATTAACTACCGGCAAAATCGGTACGTACCAAACCCCCAAAAACACGATCTTCATCGGCGCAGGCAACCGTTCTATCGACCGTGCAGCAATTCACGAAATGCCTACACCAGTTAAGAATCGTTTCTCGCACTTCCTGTTAGAACCGAATATCGATGACTGGGTAGCGTGGGCCGTGAAGAACAACATCGACTCGTCAATCACGGGCTTTCTGCGTTTTGCGCCAAGAAACCTCAACGCTGTTGATGCTACTCAAAATGCATTCCCAACACCTCGAACATGGGCATACGTCAATCGTAAGCTGCCTCACATGTCAGATACGTTCTACGGTGTTGCGTCACTTGTAGGTGACGGACCAGCAGGTGAGTACATTGCATACAAGCAAATCTACGCTGACTTGCCAGACATCGATGACATCATCGCCAAACCAACCACGACAAAAGTGCCAGTAGGCACATCTGTCATGTTTGCCGTATGTAGTGCTTTAGTCAGCCGTGTTGATGCAAACAACTTCGAAGCAATAATGAAATACACAAGACGCCTGCCAGTTGAATATCAAATAGTTGGCATACGTGACTGCTTAGCCAAAGAGCCAACTTTTGTGCAAGCCGACCCATACATCAAATGGCAGAACGACAACGCCGACGTACTTTTATAGGAGAACGACAATGGCCTCAGTAAGAATGACCGGAGAACTTGGACAACGCATATACGAGAAAGCAATGGATGCTTTTCACGTAAGTAATCCACACCCAGAACCAAACACGGAGTTTCAACAGCTTGTAAAAACAGCTGTTGAAAACTCACCTACGCAAATATTTCTAAGAGAAATGCGTCATATAGGTATAGAGCGGGGTCTTGATAAAGAATCTCATATTAGTAGACGCCATGCCAGCTCAATATTGCCAAGAATACGCAATGATGACATAACAAGCATTACATTACATGGAGCTTGCTATACAAACAGCGGCGCTGCGTATGACGCTAACATAGACGTAAGCCTCATAACCCCGATAACTGATTATTTAAACGGGGGAGCTTACGGCTATATTCATCTGTACATCGATGAACTAGACCCTGAACACATCCCCACAATTACTGATCTGTTTCATAAACTTGTCGCTGCTCGAAAGACCCGTTCTGATAACGAAGATAGATATCGCCTTTCTATTAAGGATTTGGTTAACCGATGTACAACACTCAAACAACTACTCGAAGTGTGGCCAGCAGCTGAGAATCTTGTGCCTGCAAGCAAGATACAGCAGATGCATACCAAAGTAACGAGAGTCCAGCGTGCTAAGCAGATCAAAGAAGAAGTTAACTTTGATGCTACTGCTGCAAACCAAGTAATACTCACCGCCAAAATGCTAGGAGGCTAATATGTCAGCTGAATCTGACATGCTCAAAGCTCGTTCGCAACTGCTAATGGACCAGCCGTTCTTCGGCACATTAGCGTTGCGTCTCAAGCTAGTTCAAGACGACGAAAACTGTGCTACCGCGCAAACAGACGGCAAAAGGTTAACTTACAATAGTAAGTTTATCGAAAAGCTCACGTCTGCAGAGCGCAAGGGTCTTATTGCACACGAAGTTATGCACTGCGTATGGAATCATATGACGCGCCGCAATAACCGTGATCATAAGAAATGGAACATCGCAGGTGACTACGCAATAAACCCGCACTTAATTGAGTGTGGTTTTATATTACCCGCAGGCGGACTTATCGATAAAGCGTACTACGATATGTCGGTAGACTCGATATACAACAAGTTGCCCGAAGGTGCTAAGCAATGTCCGTGGGGCATAGTTCTTGACTCAGGCAGCGGCGATATCAAAGCGGATAGTAACGCTGCAGTAGAATCCGAATGGCAAGTGGCTGTTACGCAAGCAGCGGAAGTTGCAAAGCAAGCAGGCAAAATGCCAGGAAACATCAGTAAGTTTATCCAAGACATCGTTAAACCAGTCGTTGATTGGCGGACAGTACTCTGGCCGTTCTGCTCATCGCATGCTAAGGATGACTACAGCTGGCGCAAACCCAACCGCGCTTACATCAGTGAAGACGAATACTTGCCCAGCATGATCAACGAGACAGTAGGTCATATCGCATTCATCGTCGACACTTCAGGCTCTTGTCAGGAGTACTGGAAGCAGTTTCTTGGAGAAGCGCGATCCATACATGCTGATCTAAGACCTGAACAACTAACGGTCATTCACTGTGATACAAAAGTGCAAGACGTGCATGAGGTCATGCCTGAAGATGAGTTCCCAGAAAACGTGATCAAAGGCGGCGGCGGTACATCCTTCTCACCCCCGTTCGACTATCTCAACGAACACCATCCAGACGTTGCAGCAGCTGTATACCTAACTGACCTAGAAGGACACGTTGGTGACGAACCGGATTACCCAGTCTTGTGGATGTGTACAACAAACAGACAAGCTCCCTGGGGACAAACGTGCCGCATCCAACTAAATTCTTGAGTAAAGATATTAGTAGGAGTATTATCAAGAATGATGCTAGGAGAGTGAAATGAGTATAGACACAGCAACGCCAGCTGAATGGAACAACGCTAATAAAAAATCTAGCAAAGGCGACTACGTAGACCCCTACGACATGCAACCTGACTTAGTCAACCAACCTCCGCACTACAACGAAGGCAGTATCGAATGCATCGACTATCTGAAAGATAGCCTCGGTGATGGTTTCGACGCTTACCTCGAAGGCTCGATTAAAAAATACCTTCACAGATGGCGCTACAAACAAAAACCTGTCGAAGACCTTCGCAAAGCACAGTGGTATTTGAAGAGGCTGATCAAAGAGCAGCTCTCCAAAAGCTAAACGTAAATTTTCAATCACCTAGGAGGGTGCAATGAAAACAAAAGAATATTTCGAACAGCTAGACAAGCTGGCAGAAGATGGGATTCACCCTGAGTTCCACACATACGCTGCCGTATGGATCAAGTCTCGAATGCCGGAAGCATACAAAGAACTCATCACTTCTTTCAAAAATGTAGAGGGCGAAATTTACGCCCACAATGAACGTGATGGAGTCTCTTTCTGATGTTAGTAACCCTTGATTTCGAAACATACTACGACACTAAAGTGTCGCTCACCAAGCTAACAACGATGGACTACGTCCGCCACGACATGTTCAAAGTGTGGGGCGTGGGCATCAAGATAGATCATGATGAAACCCAATGGTACAGCGAAGACGAAGCGGAGGCCGCGATCCGTGAGATCGATTGGAGTGACGTGACGCTTGTATGCCACAACACACCGTTCGATGGTTATATTTTAACCAGACACTACGGTGTCATACCTAAATTCTACGTAGACACTGCGGCAATGAGTCGCGGCTTGTTTCCAGGCAAGTCTGCATCATTACGCGACACAGCTATCCGCATATTTCCCAATGACGAAACCATGCGCAAAGGCGAAGAATTAGCAGATGCTAAAGGCATCTATGATCTTGGCCCCGAGCTTGACGAAGTCATCGGCGGCTATTGCATTCAAGACGTCGACTTAACGTACGCGATCTACCGCAAAATGATAGAACAAATGCCGTTGACCGAGCTTGAGCTTATCAACCTCACATGCCGCATGTTCTGCGAGCCTAGGCTAACCGCGAACCTCGCAGCGTTAACCGCGTTTCGTGATGAAACCATAGCGAACAGTGAGGCGCTTATTGCTGCTGGCGATGTTGACCGCAAAGTACTGAGTTCAAATCAGCAATTTGCAGAACATATACGCAGTATGGGCCTCGTGCCGCCTACCAAAAGAAGCTTGAGTACAGGTAAAACAATCCCTGCGCTCGGTAAAAACGACAAAGCCTACCAACAGATGACGCGCATGTACCCACAGTTCCAGCATGTCTGGGACGCACGCAAAGCAGTAAAGAGTCGCATCAACGAGACCAGGGCACAACGCTTCATCGACGCAAGACATGATGACGGCACAATATCTGTACCCCTTAGATACTACGCTGCCCACACAGGCAGGTTCGGGGGCACTGAAAAACTCAACATGCAAAACATGCCTCGCAAATCGCCACTGCGAACGGCACTAGAAGCCCCCGAGGGTCACTTAGTTTTCGTAGCTGACTTGTCTAACATCGAGGCCCGCATGCTGGCTTGGCTCGCAGACGAGCAACCACTACTACAGCAGTTTCGAAACGGTGAAGATGTATACGCCAACCTTGCTCAGGAAATCTATAGCCGCCCCATAAACAAAGAAGACAATCCAACTGAACGATTTGTAGGCAAGACAGCTGTACTTGGCCTTGGTTATGGCATGGGTGCTGATAAGTTCAAAAATACCCTAGCCGTGGGCGCGGCAGGCATGGCTGTAAATATCAGTTCAGATGAAGCTTTCAAGGTCGTAAGCGGGTATCGCACTATCAACTCTGGCATACCGACGCTATGGGATAAATTCGAGATCAAGCTGGCTTCTACGATCCAGAAAAACTACCACGAAACATGGCGCTGCTTAACGTTCACAGACAAAAAGATATGGCTACCTAATGGTATGGCCCTAGTGTACGACCAGCTTGACTACAATCGAGAAGGCAAACTTACATATGAGTCCCGTAATACCGAGACTACTTGGGGTGGCCGTATCGCAGAGAACGTCACCCAAGCGCTATCCCGCATCGTGATCACTGACGCAATGCTCCGCATCGAGGCAGATAAGTCCCTAGACGCGACTATTGCCCTTACGGTCCACGATGAGATCATTATTATTGGTAACGCTAATAATCCTGATGTTACAATGTCCAAGTTGATTGAACATATGTGTGTTCCCCCCGCTTGGGCACCTGACCTTCCGCTCGCTGCAGAAGGCGGTTATGACAAAGGATACAGTAAATAAAAATGTCTAGATTAGTGTTAACAAGAAAGCTAGACGAAGCTGTCATCATCCATGACGGACAAAGCGTAATGGCCAAAATCAAAATATCAAAAATTGATAGAAACCAAGTGCGCTTAACCTTTGAAGCTGAAAACACAATTAAGATTGATAGACAGGAAATCTTCAATCAACCCCCGAAGTAAAAACGCTTAACAACCTGTTGGTACTTTTGACTCTGTAGGAGGAGCAATGCAAGTCACTTTTCTCGAGGCGACTAATGGAATAGCCCTCAGTAAAAAACATTCCATACAAAACGGTTTCACACCATACCCACACGTAAAGAAAGTAAGCTCACACGAGCACGTCATACCAAATGACAGCGCGGGCTTAGCAATGCTTGAAAAACATCTCATTGACCACGGCAACGCTGGTCACTGCATGATGAAAGGAAAGCTAAAACGCAAAATAGAAAACGAATCGCGAGCTGGTAAGACAGATCGCGTTGCCTACTCTGACTTGTTAGTTTTAGACATAGACGGCATCAAACTACCAGGATGGGATAAACCTTTAAACAAACTTACTTCTGCAGACGTTAAACTCCTAGCAAAACTAGTCATGCGCGAACTACCGCTTGCATTCCAGAACGTAAGCTACATCGCACAAGCCTCAGCAAGCCTAGGACTCAAAGGAGATAAAGCATCTCTACATATTTTTATCTTCTTAACGTATGCAATGCCTGCCAAAGCAATAAAGCTCTGGCTACAACACGCTAATTTCGAATCAGAGTTGTTTGCATCTCAACTTGACTTGTCATCTAACGGCCACTCACTCAAGTATCCGTTAGACGTCAGTGTTGCAGACAATTCAAAACTAATCTTCTGCGCTCCTCCTACGTTCGAAGATGAAGCCCACGATCCGTTCAGTTCCTCTGCTGAGCGGATCGTGCGTGTTTCAAACGACGAAGAGACGCTAGACCTAGCAAAGTTACTAAATGAAGTCAGTCCAGAACTTGTACATCAGAAAAATAAT
>Ga0315321_10003063_pt1 | contig 13028 bp, 12 predicted proteins | sample M180m21515metaG_FD_203464 | JGI IMG/M metagenome (GOLD analysis project Ga0315321, IMG submission 203464) | Ammonia-oxidizing marine archaeal communities from Monterey Bay, California, United States - M1 80m 21515 | ecosystem: Environmental > Aquatic > Marine > Intertidal zone | place: USA... | reverse complement strand
TTCAAGCCCCTAAAGGCCGCTGCTCAAGCAGCGGGGGTTACCCTGCTTGCGAACACTCGAGCCGAAGAGTTGATCTATCAAGAGGGCGCCGTGACCGGGCTTAGGGTCCGGCGCCTCAGACCCGGGCTGATGGCGAGTCTTCACCTTGGGCTCGAGCGGTGGGCGATTAATGTTAACCCCTATGCGCCGCGTTGGGCTCGGCGCTTGAGACGGCTTGGTGACCGCCTACACCGACGCTTTGCGCACGACCTAGAACTCAAAACCGCCGCCGTTGCGCTGACCAGCGGCGGCTTCATTTACAATCGAAAGCGCGTGCGCAAGGAAGCCCCAGAATATGGACGCGGTATGCCGCTTGGCACCGTCGGCTGCGACGGCTCTGGAATCGCCATGGGTGAGGCGGTGGGTGGTCAGACCCGGGCGCTGAACCGGATCTCAGCGTGGCGGTTTATCAACCCACCGCTCAGCTTCGCTCAAGGAATTTTGGTGGACGCTCAAGGCAAACGCTTCGTCAACGAAGCGCTCTACGGCGCGGCGCTGGGCGAAGCCATCGTCGAGCAGGCTCAAGGGCAAGCTTATCTGATTCTCGATGACCGGCTGGTTCAATCCACGCGCACCCAACTCGGCCGCGGAAAAACCCACTGGTTCCAAACCGCGCCAGCCCTACTCAACCTCTGGTTTGGTTCGCGCAAAGCGCAGAGCCTCAATGCCTTAGCGGCGCAGCTTAAAATAGACCCGGAGATGCTGTCGTCATCGGTCAAAGCCTACAACGAGCAAGCCAGCGACCCTTTGGGCAAACCTGAAGACTTTTGCGCTCAACTCACTCAAGGCCCCTTTCGAGCGATCGATTGCTCGATCACGTCCACTTGGTTTCCACTCCCTACGCTCACCTTAGGTGGCTTGGTCGTCGATGAAACCAGCGGACAGGTCCTCAGCGAGGACAACACACCGATCCAAGGGCTCTACGCAGCCGGGCGAGCCGCTCTCGGCGTGTGTTCTCGCCAATACGTGTCCGGACTGAGCATCGCTGATTGTGTCTTTTCGGGTCGGCGTATTGGTCAAGCGCTTACCAAAGCCAAGGAATAAGTCGTTTACGTCCTTTGGGATAATCGCTGAACTGATCCAGATACCACTGGTGATGACTGAAGGCGCGCGGCATCAGATTGCAGACCGTAAAGACCGCAAACAACACCGCAGCGGGTGTCGCTGCGGCGATAGCAAATCCAGTCCACTGGATGATCTCACCCAGATAGTTAGGCGCTGAGACCAGTCGATACAGACCACCATGAGGGATCTTGTATCCTGTCTCGCCAGGGCCGCGCAGGCTCAAGAGCACAGCGTCCGAGTGGTGATTGATCGCCACGCCGAGCGCAAACACCGCAACACCTAGACCAACCAAACCCCAAACCGGGTCCTCAACGCGGCTTAGATCGTAGCCATTAGCGGCGCCGTTGACGCAGTTAAACACCACCGCAAGCAGTACGGTCAGTAAGGGTTTGGGCTTTCCCCCGCCCTTCATCCGAAACGGAAAAATAAAGGCACGGTAGAGATAATGAAGAAGAAAAAGCGCCCCCACGCACCACGCCCAGGCTGCTGGGTTGCAGACGATGATCAAAGCCGCAAAGCCGATAAAGCTTGGCGCCTCCATCACGACCCAGCCCCATCGGGCAGAGATCGCAGGACCCCAGCCGGGTCGGTGATGACGCCCATACGGCGCCGAGACAAAGAACAAGAGCACAAAAGCCGCTGCGCCAAACGCCGCAACGCCAATTAACCCCGCCTGATAAAGCGGCGCCCCGCTGTGCCAAAGTTCGATGAAACTCATGCTCAGTGGCTTACCTCAAAACAAAGAAAAGGGGCATCGAGTGATGCCCCTTTTCCGTGCGTTCTAGCTGACGCTCTAGATCAGTCGCAGTCGAAACTCGACGGAAGACCCGAGCAGGCAGAATACTGATCAAAGCAGTTCGTTCCCGAAGCGTTGCCGCCGCACTGGCAAGCCAGGCAAGCGTCAGAGCTCGGGTCGGCTGCGCAGGTCAGGGCACAGTTTTGAGCGGTGCACATCACGCTGCCGCCAAAGCAATCCAAGCACTGATCAGAGATCGCGCCGCCGGTTGCGGTGCGCATGCAGTCGACCACGCATTCGTTCGTGATCCCCATGCCCAGCTGCTGGAAGCACGATAAACCGCACGAGCTGGCGATACCCGCAGCCGTTTGCTCGTCATCGCCGTAGGTGGCTTCGACCGCAGCAGCGTCCGAATCATTGATGCAAAAGTTATCAGGCTCGACGGGACCTGCATCTTCGGCAGGGGTTGCGCCCGTATCAGCAGCCGCAGCGCCCGCATCGACAGCGGCAGCGCCAGCGTCTGCAGCGGCAGCGCCCGCATCGTTATCGTCAGTCTCGGCGGCCGAACAGGCGGTCAACGCAAGGGCGAGCGCCATAAAGGCAAATCGGGTCCAGTTCATTCTCTTCTCCAGGCGGTGGTGAGCCGCGTGATTAGTTCCAGTCGTAGCCAACCGAGAGATAGGTCCCGGTCAGTGAGATGGCGTATGTGCCTTTTTTGCTGCAGAAAACACAGTTCTCTTCTGCTTGCGCTAGATCATCAGCGGTGACTTCGGTCTCACCGCTGCGGTGAACCATCGACAAATCGATCGTCCATGGGCCCATCTTCTTGCCGACACCCCCGCCGAATAAAATGGTCGGTGCGGGCGGCGTCCCAAAGGCGGTTGGGTACTGCTTGCTTGAGGTCGTGTCATCAAAAGCACCACCAGCTCGGACTTTCATGCCATTAGCGAGCTGGTGCTCAAGGCCTAAGCGGTAGGTCAGCGCATCTTGCCAACCAAAGATGTTATCAAGCTCAACCCTTTGCGTGTTTCCACCACCGATATCGGCGTCACCACCGAGCGTCGATTTCTGATTCTGGCTGTTAAACCCGTACTCAATATCGGCAGCGACCGCCCATGGACCGGTGGAGAAACGCAAACCGCCGCTGAGTCGCGAGGGGAGCATAAAACGGGATGCAATGTCGTTGACTGCAAAGCCTAGCGCCCGGCCCTCAGGATCGGTCGGGTTCATGATGACCTGGTGGCGATAATTCAAACCCACCTCAAGCTTCATCGTGTCATTGCTCAAAAGGTCGGCTTGAAGCCCCGCTCGAAACCCATTGGTGTCGGTGCCGGTGAGCTCAAAGTCGATCAAGGGGTCGACGCCGTCGCCGCCCGAGAAGCGATCGAGCAGCATGTAGGTCATGCGGTAACTCAAGCCCAAACGCACCGCACCCAAGTCCAAGGCGACCGATGGTCCACCCTCGGCGAAGATCAAGGTGGTTGCGTCTGTGGTTCGGTTGGCGGCTCCTTCGTAGACGTAGGTCGCGCCCGCCGAGGCGATCGGAAAGGCGCCGAGACCCAGCACCACCTTGGGGTGCACTCGATAGGCGACGCCTAATAAAGGAAAGGGCGCCGAGGTCGGCTCCGACGTGATCGAGGTCCCCTCAGGCGTCGAGCTCGGGGAGCCCGTGACGGTGCCTCGCAGATAGGTCACGTGCAGCAGCGCCGAGCCCTTTTTGACCTGCGCGAGTCCGGCTGGGTTGTGAAACATCGCCGAGGGGTCTTTGACCCCCGCCACCGCAGCGCCGCCCATCCCCATGTGTTCGCCCGCATAGAGCATCGGCGTATCGTAGCCGCCTGCGATGGCGACCGAGGAGCAACTTAAAGCCAAGAACAAAACACCACTGCGCATAGACAACCCTCCGGGGCTGAAACATCGCAGGTTCTGACCAAACAACCAAGCGGCTCAAGCGATTCGTTAGCGGCGGCGGCGGCGCAGTCCGTATAATCCCATCAAACTCAACCACGACAGATCGATCCCGCCGCTGCAGCCACAGCCAACATTTTGGGGCGTACCCCAATTCGGGTCCAGCGGCGCCCTCGCCACATCAGCCGAGGAGCCCACGTCGGCAGGCCGCGGTGGGGGGCCCGCATCGGCGCCAGCGTCTGGTTGAGCTGGAGCGCCTGTATCCGGCTGCGGTTGAGGCCCTGAATCTTGGGGCGGCGGTGGGGGTCCGGCGTCCGGTGGAGGCGGAGGCGGGTCGTCCAATCGGATGACCCGTAAGGCGTCGACGGTCATGTGCAGATCGCGCCCCTCTTCATCGGCGTTATCGTAGACCTCGACTTTTTGGTCGCCGCCGGCGGCGAAGTCACGCGTTGCGATGCGCAACCAGCCGCTCTCACCAGTCTGCCGAACGCGCAGGCGCCCCTCGCTCCCGGAGGCTCGGATCATGTAGGTGACGCGCTGAGCGCGGTTGTGTGGCGGGTTCACGTGGACCTCCACTGCGTACGAACCCGCCTGGGCAAACCTTAGGTTCCAGCGCGCCCAGTTACTCGGCGTCTCGTTGATGAACGAATTGGTCCACAGGTACGAGCCGCCGTGCCCGCTGCCCTCAACATAGCGCCAGTACTGCTCGTTCCCCCAGCGCTCAAAGCAAGGCCCTGTCTCTTCGATGACGCCGCCTTGGCTTGGGATCTCCGGACAGCGCTCCTCGAGCTCGCCGACCAGGGGTCGGTAGCTGTTCACCAAGGCCATGTACGGCGGCACATAGACCGCTTGTCCAAGCCCAGCGACCGGCATGTGCAGATCGTAATGCAGGTGAATGGTCGTCCCCACCCGGTTTCCTTGATCGTCGAAGTAGGCGTTGGACACTTGCCCCAAACGATCCCCGCGCCGGACCCGCTGACCTTGACGGACCGGGACGGTCTCTGGCGCCATGTGCAGATACCGATGCCGGCGACCGGCGTCGGTCGTTAGGTAGACCGAGTAGCTGCCGATATGCGTGATCTGACCGTCCTCTGCGGCGACCGCCCAGTGGCGTTTATCGGCGCAGGTTGAGGGCCTAATGTCTTGACCTTGGTGGCCTGTTCCGCCCGGGCAAAGCGGCATATCCCAGCGGCGAGGCTCGCAGAAATTATCCCACCAAGGATAGCTGTAGTTGCGCGCATCGCATTGCCCGCCGCCGCCGCCTCGGCTCCCGCCTGGCATGTACACTTGCGAATTCGGGTAGGCTGGAGCGGTCTCAAGCACGAAGCGCATGCCGGGGGCATAATCACGCTCATCGGCGCGCCCTTCGACACCCGACTGCAGCCGCCCAGGCGGGTTAAACTGGAACCCAAGCAAGGGCAGCGCCAACCCGATGAGCATCACCGACCTCATGGCACCACCGCTAGGTTTAAGATCCGCTGGCGCACGCTGCCGTCGTTCGAGCAGGCTTCGTCTTGAGCTGGTTCTCGGCATTCGACATCGAGCGTTACTGCGGCGCCATCGAGTGTCGCATCGATGCTCACTAAGCCATGACTGCGACCGATGACCATCCGCTGAGCGTCACGGCCGCTGGCGTCAAAACCCGGTAATCGAAAGCCTGCGTAACGCACCATCAAAATGACGTGGCGGTCGCCCTCGCGCCATTTCAGGCTGTACCAAGTCGGCCCGGTGACGAGCAACGCATCGACGGGCAGCGGCGTGGGAACCAAGACTCGCCCAGCGCCACCGCGTACAGCCCGCAGACGCTTGAGCCACGCTTTGGGGACCTTGTCGGCAGGAAAGGTCAGGCCAGTGCTCAAACCTCGCTCACGCGGCATGATCTCAACACTTCCAGGCTGCGACGCGGCTCGCTTATCGAGCGGCTCTTGCGCCTGTGCGCTGAGCGCACACATCACCGTTATCCATGCCCAGCGACTCATAAACGAAACCCCATCACTACCTCTTATCGTATGCGATGGACCCGAAGGTGTCACGCATCGGACATTCGCCCTAAGCGACTACATCAATGAGGTGATCAAACGCAGCGCGATCAGGCTCAAAACAATGCGGTACACCAAACGAAAACGCGCTTTGCTGAGGAACTGCAATAGCCACTTACCGGTGTAGGTTCCAATGACCACCGCGACGATCAAAGGAGGCAGCTGCCAGGCCATGTCGCTCAGGGCGTAACCAGCGAAGCCAAAGGCGACGATTTTTTGAGCATGGATAAAGGCTTGGCCGGTCGCTTTGGTGGCGATGATCTCCTCGTTGTCCCAACCCTCTCGCAGGAGAAAGGGAGCGATGATCGGACCGGTTGCGCCGATCACCACACCGAGGGTCCCTGCCAGCGCGCCTGCGGCGCCGAACGCGGCGCGCTCCGAGAGTTGGGCGAGACCACCTTTAGGCGCCCATGCCGCCACCAGCACCACCGCACCAATGATCGCTTTGGTGACCTGCTCGTCGAGGACATGGACCAGCTGCAAACCCAGAATAGGGAGCGGCAGCGCAATGAGGATGAAGGGCTTGAGCGCTGACCAGCGAATATGCTCTCGATAGGCGACCAAGCGCGTCGTATTCGAGCTGAGTTGAATCGCGGCGTGCAGCGGGATCGCCGCTTCGAGCGGGACCCCCATGAGCAAGATCACGGTGAGGAGAAAGATCCCCCCCGCCATCCCGATCAAGCCCGAGATCGTCGAGCCGACCAAGCAAGCGAGCGTCAGTAAGGCGGTAAAGCCTAAAGGGGTCACGAGGCGGTGTTCGGAATCAGCAGCCGGTACCCTTCGCCGCGGACCGTGACCAAGACCTTACCGCTGTCATCCGATTCGATGCAGCGGCGCAATCGACTCATAAAGACGTCAACCGTTCGGGTTTGACTGTCCGGAGACAAGCGCCAGACGCGCTCGAGCAGCTCTTGTCGAGTCACCACATCGCCGTCGCGATCGACCAAGTACTCAAGCACCCGAAACTCCATATCGGTGAGGTGCTTCTCTTCGCCATCTTGCCACGCTTTACGGTTGCGAAAATCAACCTCAAGAGCGCCCAGCACCAGGCGCTCACCCGGTCCATGCCATGCCTTACGGCGGAGCAGCGCGTCGATACGAGCGAGCAGCTCAGGCAGCTCAAAGGGCTTGGGTAAATAATCATCGGCGCCAGCGCTCAAGCCTTCGACGCGAGCCTCTAAGGTCCCGCGCGCCGTGAGCATTAAGATCGGAATAATCGACCCTCGACGACGGATGGACCGACACAGATCCAAGCCATCGCCATCGGGTAAACCTAGGTCCAATAAGACCAGATCGAACGCTTGTTCGGCGGCGACCTTTTGCGCCTCGGCCAGCAAGCGGCAGGAGGTCACTTGATGACCCTGACCGATCAGGCTGACTTCCAAGCTCAACGCGAGCGTCGGATCATCTTCTACCAACAACAACCGCGCCATAATCAGCCCTCCTTTTCAAGCGGCAGCCACAGCTCGGCGACCGCGCCCGACCCAGCACCTTCGCTGGATAAATGAACCTGTCCGCCGTGACCTTTTGCGATCGCCCGAGCGAGCGCGAGGCCAAGCCCGGTGCCTGCGCGCCCGGTGTCGGCACGCGAAAAACGACGAAACAAAAGCTCTTCGGTGGCCGGGTCAAAGCCCATACCTCGGTCGCGCAGACCCATCCACGCTAACCCATCAAACTGCCGCAAAACCACCTCGAGGTGCGGTGAAGCGTCCGAGTAAGTCACCGCGTTGTCGATCAAATTATCGACGGCTAGAGCCAGCGCGTTGGGGTCACCATGCACCCAGATCTCATCAGGGTGTTCAAATCCAACCGTGCCATCGCGACCGTGAATCAACTCTTCGACGCCGGACAAAGAGCGCTCGACCAAGCCGACAAAGTCGACCGCTTCAGGCGCAAAGCGCAATGGCTCCACCTCAAGCCGACCGGCCTCTAAAACATTGGCGACGCGCAAGCCTAAGCGGCGCGTCTCAGAGACAATAGCGCCGGCGAGACGGAGCCGTTGGTCCGTGGCGATAGCCTCGGTCTGCAGCGTCTGTGCGGCCGCTCGAATCGCTGAGATCGGCGTCCTTAAATTGTGACTCATTCCGGTAAGAAATGCCGCCTCTGCCTGGCGTAAGCGCGACTGGGCACGCAAGCGGTTGAGCAACAAAAACATAGCCGCCAAAACAGCGGCGAACGCTGCGCTGCCGAGCGTGAGCATGAGAATACTCAAACCGCCGCCTCGAGGAATCCACAGCAACACCCAGCCCACCAGCAACGCGACAATCAACGCCCCCATGATCAGGGTCGTCACCATACCGCCGCTGCCCGCCCAAAAGCTTTTGGCGCGCAACTCCAAGCCGCTAAGAGCGGCGAGCTCGAGCCGAGCCAGCTTGACTTGTCGATTGGTTGGCGGACGACTCTTCGGTGATAATTTTACCACGAAGCCACCTCCAGGCTGACGGTGAGCCAAGCAGGCCTCATTATTCCTTGGGATCCGGCAGCAAAAGGACCGAAAGCGGCTGAATCATACCGGCGTCTAGATGCCCGGAGACTCGCTCGATCGGCACCACAATATGGGCGATCAAATCGGCGCCATGATCGGTGATCACACCCCCAGATTTGGGCGCGTAAAACCCAACGACGTCGACCTTGACTCGTGAGCGTGTCTGAACCTGAGCGCCAGCGATATGAGCGGCTCGAGTGGTCGCCTCTTCATCGATTTGAGAGCCATCGACGACATGCCAAACCGCATTGACGATCTCGCCGCGCAAGCGAAAGGGCGTCGGTCGATCCATCGGCAGGCCGACTTGGCTCATACGTGCCGCAATCTGAGCGCCTAAATCAGTAAATGAGACCTCTTTGCTGATGGCTGAGGCGCGCCAACGGTTCACATTGGCGAAGACCATCATCGCGGCTTCACCCGTGGGCTCGGCGGTGACCCGGTCTGCAATTTTCCCATCGACGACTTCCGCCATCCAGGCGCCGCCTTCGACGAAGGTGACGGTGCCTTTAAGCCCTTCGAGCATCCCCACCCCGATGGTGCGCACGGTGGACAGATCCGCTAAGTCAACCTTCGCCGACCAATCACGCGCTTTGGTCACGGCGTGTAAACTCCCATGAACGACCACCTTGGGTAAGCGCTCAAGACGCGCCTGCTGCGATTCAACACGGCTTTTTAACTCCTCAAGCGCTGCGGTGAAATGAGCATGAAGTGCTTTGGTCACGGTCAGCGCAACCAAGCCACCAATCACCGGCGGCAAACGACCTTGATCGCGCCAGGTCACCTTGACTTTGCCCTCACCCAGATCGGTGTAGGTGATCGAACCGCTGGCGTTGAACTCCTCGCTTTCGATCGCCTCATCAAACCAGATCCCCTTTTTGGGGTCTGCTTTGGTGATCACCATACGGCCTTGACCCATCAACGGACCCTTCCAGGACCACGCTGCGCCTTCGCCGCGCGCTGCACCCGTAAAAGTGAACTCAGCGTCTGGGTCGACCGAAGTGCTCCAGCCTGCCCAGCGCTTCCAATTTCGAAAATCCGAGACCTCTTGATGGATCACATCCATCGGCGCGGTCATCTCTTGAGTGACCTCAAGCGACCACGCTGGGGTTCGAAGCGCGCCCACCGCAACCACCACCAAAAAGATTGAGAAGACGCCAATTCCAAGGCGTTTGAGCCAGACCACGTCCATTATCTCCTGTTAGTACAAGGCACGAACACGCACCTTATCGGAACCGACCACATCGCAAAGCTCCTGGGGAGCCTCTAGCCAGCTCGCCTCATCCTCGACCAGATACGCCGCGGCGCCATGGCCGCTGCGCAAACCACCAAGCCAAGCTCGCCGGTCGCTGATGTACAAAATATCACCGGCGATGACACCGCCAAGTTGTTCCGCTAGTCCAGTCGATAAGCGAATCATCGCCCGCTGCGAGTCGTCGATGCCCAAATCCGCAGACCGCAGCGCTGCCGCCGCCCACGGGGTGTCACGCTCAACGCCCGGTGCGCCCTTAAAGTGAGCCAGCGCATCGGAGACGGTTCCAAAGACCAGACCACGGAGCTCTTCAAAGGGTTTGGATTTCGTTCGCAAGGTCACCGTCACGCCAATGATCAGACACACCGCCAAGCCAAAGAACCCACGCATGAACTTGTACTGATTTTTGCCCGCAAAGACCCCGTCGCCCGCTTCTTTCATGGGGACACCATGAGCGAAGGGGGTGATCAACTCGGGCCAGATGATGGTCGCGAAAATCGCTGCGCCGCCACCGACCATCGTCCACACGGCAGCGGTCGGCGTAAATCGCTTCCAGAAGATACCCAGCAACAAGGCCACCACCAAAGGTGGCGTGACCGCAGCGGTAAAGGCGCCATGCGCCGCATAGATCGATCCAAAGCTGGCAAAGACCGGAACCAACGCGACGCCGAGTAAGGTGATCGAGACGCTCGACCAGCGGGCCACGCTGAGCAGTTTGGCGTCCTCGGCGTCCGGGTGGCTTGGCTTGTAGATGTCGTTGACAACAATCGCCGCAATAGCGGTGATCAAGGTGTCCACAGTGGACATCAACGCTGCGGTTAATGCCGCCATCACCAGGCCAAAGACGCCGGGTTGGGTCAGGAACTCGCCGGCGACAAAGAAGGCTTCTTTAGGGGCAATATCGCCAGGTAAATAACCGGCATGGACCAAGGCTTTGGCGACCCAACCACCGCTCGCGACGACCACCGCAGCTAAGGGCATCAGCACCAACATCATGGTGATCACGGCTTTGCGGCTGTCGGCGACCGAGCGCGCCGACAGCAGGCGCATGACCATGCCCTGATTCAAGAAGTAAAACATCGCCGAGTTCGCCATCGCGTCTTGCCAAAACACGCCGACGGCGGGGAACGACGGATCCTCATTATAGACCGGAAAAGCGAGCCGGTGCCCGCGCGGCAGATGCTGCCAAAACTGGTCGAACCCACCTAAGTGATCGATCCCTAAAATCAAGAGCACAAGCCCGGTCGCCAGGAGCATAGCGCCCTGGAACAGGTCGGTCATGATCACCGAGGTTTGACCGCCAAAGGTCACGTAGACTGCGGAGACACTCGCCACCAAAAGGGCGGCATAAAAAACCGGCCAACCGAGCAAAATATTGAGCGCTTGCCCCATCGTGAATAAATTGATGCCGACGTAGCCGATCAAATAGATGAGCAACAGCCAGGTGCTGACTTTGCGCGCCGTGGGACCGAAGCGTCGATCAAAGAACTCTGGGATCGAAACCACTTTGGAAAAATAGAGCAAAGGCAGCCAGCCAAAGAGCAACAAAGGCACCCAAAGCCAGTCGTTCATATAGGTCTGAGATGAGCCTAAACCGTAGGTGAAGGCCACCTTGGAGTACTTCACGAAGCTGTACGAACCGATGGTGGTTGCGACCAAACTAAAGGCGATCAACCACCACGAGAAACGCTGCCCACCGAAGAAGAAGTCCTTGGTCGATTTGTTGTGCCGACCAAACCAGGTCCCGATCCCAAGCATCGCCAAGAAATAGATCACCATGATGGCGTAATCGAGCGAGGTGCCGAGCACCTTTTGGCGTTTCCAGCCGCCTCGGTAGGGCACCGGGTCAGCCTCGATCATGGTGCCGTACTGAAGGTATCCTTGGATCCCGGCGAAAAACAGCAACCCGCCGATGCAGATCAATAAGTTGCGAAAGGGCCGACCCGACAAGCCGACGTAGCCTTGCTTCGCCGCGAGCACCATGCCCAGCGCAAAGACAGCGCCGCCCACAGTGTATTGGTAAATAAAGCCGTCCATGCCTGCTCCTTGGGGCAACTAGCGACCACCCTTAGGGCGCGCCGTCAATACTCAGGCCGATCTCAACTCAGTTTTGAACCCAACGATCAGCCGTAGGTGATCTCATCACGCGACGCTTTGGGCATCAAAAAGGCAGCTGCAACGCCAGCAGCAAACCCGCCTAAATGAGCACCGTACGCCACGCTGCCGCCGGCGCCCATGAGCTGAGGCAACAAATTCTCAGCCACCAAATAAAACAAGAGCACCCAGCGCGCGCTGATCTGAAGACGTCCGATATAGAATGGAAAGAAGACGACAAAGAACTTGATCCGGTGATCAGGAAACAAAATCCAATACAGCCCAAGCACCGCGCTGATCGCTCCGGATGCGCCGATCAAGGGGATACCTGGATCAGCAGCCCAGAGTCCGTAGATGACGCACGATGCGACGCCGCCGAGCACATAAACCCAAAGAAACTTAAGATGCCCGAGGTAGTGCTCGATATTGTCGGCGTAGATGTACAAGAACAGCATATTGCCCAGCAGGTGCATCAAGCCACCATGCAAAAATAGACTCGTCAGCAAGTCCGTCAGCTCAAACGAGGCCATCCGAAAACCGTGATTAAAGACGATCAAATCGTAGGCGGTTTGGCTGCTTGGCAAGCCTTTAAGGTGGCTGAACTCGAGGTAGGCGTCGGCGCCAGATGCGCTCCAAACAAGGGGCGCATCGGAGGCTGGCACGGTCAAGAAGAAGTAGATTGCGCAGTTGGCGGCGATCAACAACCAAGTCACCCAAGGGACAAAGCCTTCGGGGTTGGGTTCATCACCATAAGGCAGAAACATAAACGCCCTTTCAAGGCACCGACTCGAAGCGAGCGTTGTGATCATCCTCGGGTTGATTGACTCGGTCAACCGAGGAGGGTTTGACCTCACGGCACAACCCATCACAGCCTACACGTTCAGGACGACACGATTTAGGGAGCCGACCCATGCAGCTGATGCTCATGCGCCACGGCGAGGCAAGTTATGCCCAAGGCGCTACCGACCACGACCGGCCGCTGACTCGGCATGGAATCGATCAAGCGCGAGCTGCCGGTCAATGGCTTGCCGAACACGGCCTCATCCCTGACCTGGTCCTGTGCTCATCGGCTCGGCGCACCCAAGAGACCTGCGAGGTCGTCGGTCAACAACTCCAGATCAAGCCTCAGGTCATCATCGAGGAGAAATTATACCTCGCCGAAGCCACAACGCTGCTCGATTCGTTACAAAGCCACAGTGTAAACGCCCTGCTCGTGATCGCGCACAACCCTGGCCTGAGCGGTTTAGCCACCGCTTTAAAGGGCGAGCAGTTGGGTATGGGGACCGCTTATATAGCGGTTTTTGAGGTTCATCAGGCATCGAGCGCACTGACCGATTTGTTCGTCCCGTAAAAGCTGGCCAAACCCTTTCGTAAAGAAGCGTAAACGTTTGTACCATCTGCCTTGGATTGAGT
>Ga0315321_10003056_pt1 | contig 13042 bp, 11 predicted proteins | sample M180m21515metaG_FD_203464 | JGI IMG/M metagenome (GOLD analysis project Ga0315321, IMG submission 203464) | Ammonia-oxidizing marine archaeal communities from Monterey Bay, California, United States - M1 80m 21515 | ecosystem: Environmental > Aquatic > Marine > Intertidal zone | place: USA... | reverse complement strand
GGGACACGGCGCGAAGCTGGTCTCGACGCCGACTGGAGCTTGGTCATGCGAAGCGCTGACGGGCATGTCGGTGCAGTCGAGCTTGGCGGCAGTGACGGTAAGAAAACGCTGCTCGACAAGCCAAATGCCGCTGGGTTTGTCCATGAGGGCGGCGAACCGCGCGATGCTGAATTAACCCGGCGCGAGAACGAAAAAGTAGCCAAGGGCGCGATTTCACTGCTGCCGGAACCGGCTGCGGTCTTTACAATCTTTTTTGCATCTGGCTCCTCAGCATTAACGGGAGAGGCGCGCACAACGCTTGCGGAAGCTGCTGCAGACGCGCTCGACCGACCTGCACCAGATGCAGAAATACTAGGTTTCGCTGATCGCGCTGGCGATGACCGAACAAACTTAAGGCTTAGCGAAGCCAGAGCAGAAGCCGTACGTGCAGTACTCTCTGGCCTCGACGTGCCGGAAGTTTCGTTCCTGATCTACGCCCGCGGCGAGGCCGGCGTCCTGGTCGCTACCGGCGACGGTGTTGCTGAGCGCCGCAACAGGCGGGTTGAGGTGACGGTCAGATAGGCACCGCCACCCCATAGCCTCATTAGCGATCATGCACTGTCGCAATATGCGGCAATGCAAGGCGACCCAAGACGAATGCAACTCGCTTATTCGTCCCCGTTTTGCTGACCTTGCGGGCTTCAATCAACGTTTCGCCAGCAACTGTTTCAGTCCAGAACCAATCACTGATCTGCTGGCTACCACCGGCAGCGCCCGGCTGAGCGTTTGCTGCTTCCTGGTAGAATGTCATCAAATCGTTGATCACAAGCTTCATGCCATTTTCTGGCAGATCAGCCTGCACCGGCAATGGCACATCCGTGCCATCTGCGAATTGGCCGATATATTCCGCTAGCGCCTCTACCTCCGCACCAGCAGCACCAACACTGGAGAAGCCTTTCCGACGTTTCCAAGCCTCATGCCAAGGCTTCATCTGCGCCACTTCTGCCTGAAGCCGTGCAGCAAATGTTATAGGCGCATCGGCTTTTGGCTGCGCAAAACTTACTGGACAAGCCCAGCCTTCATCCGCGTCAGATGCAGCAGCCTCTGCCGGCGCATCGTCTGGATAATCGTCCAGGACGGGTCCACTCGGCCGCTCCAAAAGCGCCAATGCCGCCGCGATCACACGGCGTTGGAAAGCCGCATCCTCTGGCGCGCCAAGTGGGCGGCCAAGCTCAAACGGCACAGCAAGCGCACGCGGCGGCTTAATGGCGACAGCATGTTCTCGCACAAGCGCCGAAAGCGTTGTCGGAATGCCTGCAGTTTCAAAGTAATGGGCAAGCGCGCTCACGGCGCGTGTGCAGTTTGGTCAAACAGGCAGGAGCAGAACGGCGTTGACGCCTTCGGCTGCCATATGGCCCGCGATATCTTTCGCGGCGGATTCCATTTCCGCCGGATCGGTCGCCCCCATGAAGCTGTAATGATGGTCCGCGACGCTGCCAATCGCACCATGAGTCGCCATTTCCCGCAGCCTATCCAACGGCAACACTACATTCCAATCACGCTGAAAGCCTGTCCTGTCATAATTGACGGAAACATGGCTCATCACGATATCGCCCGGGCCAGCATCACCCGGAATAACCCGGTAGTCTGCCCCACCCAAACCGAATGGCGCTTCGCCGCGCATAGAAAGGCCAGCAGTGGAAACAAGAGCCACCCGTCGTTCAGCAACAGGCGGGCCGGAGACATACGGTTTTTCCTGAAATTCCGGCAGTGGAAGGTGGCGCATATGCTTGGCCAAACCCTCCGGCATGTCTTCAATTCTCGCCAATTTTGTAGCTCCTAACCGTGAAATGCAGGTCTGCAATGCGTCCTGAGCATAGCGCCAATGCGTCTGGCGGGAAGCTGGATTTATTGCGTCGCGTTGATTCATATCGTAATCTTGGACATCCACTTATAAAAGTTCGTCGCCCTGTCTACCCGACGCAATAATGCGACGAACATAAAACTCTCGGGGGAATTCGCTAGATGCAGGTGCATGCGTTCGTTTTTGAGAAAGCTGGCCCACCAACGGTCATGAAGTGGCGTATCAAAGAGCTTGGCGATCCAGGAGCAGGCGAAGCCCTGATCCGGCATACGGCGATTGGCTTGAACTACATCGACACATACCACCGCTCCGGCCTGTATCCAATTGACTTCCCCAGTGGCATTGGCCTTGAAGCCGCTGGCGTTGTCGAAGCTGTCGGCAAAGGCGTGACCCATGTGAAGAAAGGCGACCGTGTCGCCTATGGCTCCGGCCCGCTCGGCGCATATTCTGAAGCCCGCATCATGCCAGCCGCAACCCTGATCAAGCTGCCCAAAGGCGTTGATGATGAAACCGCAGCGGCGATGATGCTGAAGGGTATGACGGTCGAGTATCTCGTGAACCGCACCTACAAGGTCAAGAAAGACGAATGGGTGTTGTTCCAGGCAGCTGCTGGCGGCGTTGGCCTGATCGCAGGGCAATGGCTCAATGCGATTGGTGCCCATGCAATCGGCACGGCTGGTGGCCCGAAAAAGGTCAAGCTTGCGAAAGAGCATGGTTACGAGCAGGTGATCGACTACAAGAAAACCCAGAACATTTCTGACCGCGTGCGCAAGCTCACCAAGGGTGAAGGCGTGCCGGTGGTTTTTGATAGTGTCGGCAAAGATACCTGGACCCAATCACTGGACAGCCTGCAGCCACGCGGCACGATGGTGAGCTTCGGCAATTCCTCTGGCCCGGTTGCAGATTTCAACCTTAGCGAATTGGCGAGCCGTGGCTCCCTCTACATCACGCGTCCGTCGCTGATGGCCTACACCGCCACCCGCCAGGAACTTGAAAAATCCGCTCGTGCGCTTTTCAAAATGGTCACCAATGGCGATGTGAAAATTGAGATCAATCAGCGATATGCGCTGAAGGAAGCGCCGCAAGCGCATCGGGATCTCGAAGGCCGCAAAACCACAGGCTCAACGATCCTTATTCCCTGATCCTGAGCTGCTGAGCACTTGCCATTACGCGATTTCCAAGCCGCGCGATAAAGCCATCGCGCTTGAAATCTCTTTAGAAAAAGGCGCACATCATGCCCCGTCTCGAATTCTTCTTCGACGTCTCTAGCCCATGGACCTATTTTGCGTTCCACCGGATTGAGGCGTTCGCGGAAGACGTCGGGGCGGAGCTTGTGTTCCGTCCATTTTTGCTGGGCGGCGTGTTCAACAAAGTAAATCCATCCGTCTACCAGCGCCGGGACAATCCCATCCCGGCCAAGGACGGCTACTACAAAAAAGACATGGCGGACTGGGCCCGATATGAAGGCCTGGAAATCGTCTCGCCGACCGTATTCCCGGTGAACAGTGTGCGCGCCATGCGCGGCTGCTTTTACGCCATCGATCAGGGCAAAATTAGTCAATACGCCCGCAATTGCTTTGAGGCCTATTGGCTGCACGACAAGGACATCTCCCAGCAGGACCTCCTGGGGGATCTGGCGGCAGATGCTGGCCTTGACCGGGATAGCTTCCTGGCTGCGATCAATGACGACGAATACAAGCAGAAGCTTTTCAGCGCCACCGATGAAGCCATCGCGCGCGGCGTGTTCGGCTCGCCGACGTTCTTCCTGGACTACGAAGACATGTATTTCGGCAATGACAGGCTAGAGCTTATTCGTGCCGCAATTGAGCGGGCGGCATAACGTCTGATTGTGCCGCGCTTACGCCCGCTGTAGAACCGGTCGAAATCCCATATTCTGTTTCAGTGGAAGGGCGGTGCAGCCATGGCCTCCTATCAATATATTTATGTGATGAAAGAGCTGACCAAGGTTTATCCTGGCGGCAAGAAAACACTTGAGAATATTTGGTTGTCCTTCCTGCCCGGCGCAAAGATTGGCGTACTGGGTGCGAATGGTGCCGGTAAATCAACGCTGCTAAAAATCATGGCTGGCGTCGATACCGAGTTTAACGGCGAATCCTGGGCGGCGGACGGTGTCAATATCGGCTATCTGGCGCAAGAGCCGGAATTGAATGCCGAAAAGGACGTCATGGGCAATGTCATGGAAGGCGTTGGTGAGGTCCAATCCTTGATTGACCGCTTCAACCAAGTGTCGATGAAGTTCGCTGACGAGCTGAGCGACGATGAAATGAATGAGGCTATTGCCGAACAGGGCGAGCTTCAGGAAAAAATTGACGCCGTCGATGGCTGGTCGATTGAGCGAAAGGTCGAGATCGCAATGGATGCGCTGCGTTGCCCGCCGGGTGACGCATCTGTCGAGCATCTCTCAGGAGGTGAACGCCGCCGCGTCGCACTATGCCGCCTGCTGCTTTCAAACCCCGACATGCTGCTGCTCGATGAGCCGACCAACCATTTGGACGCCGAATCTGTTGCGTGGCTGGAACGCTTCCTGGCTGATTTCCCCGGCACCGTTGTGGCCGTCACCCATGATCGCTACTTCCTAGACAATGTAGCGGGCTGGATTCTGGAGCTGGATCGCGGTCGTGGCATTCCTTACGAAGGCAATTACACCGGCTGGCTGGAGCAGAAGCAAAAGCGCCTGCAGCAGGAAGATCGCCAAGAGAAAGCGCGCCAGCACACCTTGCAGCAGGAACTCGAATGGGTCCGTCAAAGCCCCCGCGCCCGCCAAGCCAAGAATCGCGCGCGTATTCAGGCCTATGACGCACTGGTCGCAGAAGCGGGCAATGAGTCGCTAGATACCGCCCAGATCGTTATCCCAGCGGGCGAACGGTTGGGTGCCAATGTCATCGAGGCTGAAGGTGTGTCCAAAGCGTTTGGCGACAAGCTGCTTGTTGATGGCTTGACCTTCCGCCTGCCGCCCGGCGGCATTGTCGGTGTTATTGGACCCAATGGTGCGGGTAAAACCACACTATTCCGCATGATTACTGGCCTCGACGAACCCGATGCCGGCACGATGAAAATCGGCGAGACGGTGCGCCTTGGGTATATCGATCAGAACCGGGATGCGCTGAGCCCAGACAAGACTGTATGGGAAGAAATTTCTGACGGACAGGACGTCATTGAGCTTGGCAAGCGCCAAGCGCCAAGCCGCGCCTATGTCGGTGCCTTTAACTTCAAAGGTCCCGACCAGCAAAAGCGCGTAGGCCAACTTTCCGGTGGTGAACGAAACCGGGTCCATTTGGCTAAGATGCTGAAAACAGGTGCGAATGTTCTCCTGCTCGATGAGCCGACGAATGATCTGGACGTTGATACGCTCCGTGCCCTGGAAGAAGCTTTGCTGACATTCCCCGGCTGCGCCGTGGTCATCAGCCATGATCGCTGGTTCCTGGATCGTATCGCCACCCACATCCTCGCCTTCGAAGGCGATAGCCACGTGGAATGGTTTGAAGGCAATTATGAAGACTATGAGGCGGATAAAAAGCGCCGTCTTGGTAAAGATGCAGACCAGCCACATCGCATCAAATACAAGCCGCTCGCACGGGCGTAAGCCTTGCCGCATAAGGTTTTACGCCGAGTTCCTCAGCAATAGACTCTTTCCTATTGGGCCAGCTTTGCGTTAAGCTATTCGGTGGAGGAAGACCGCGTATTAAGTTCGCGCATTTTGGCAGGAGGCTATCAGCGCATGCGGGGACCAGAAACCCGCCGAAGCAGCCGACGTGCAGGCACGCGCGTCGCAGCCGTCGCAACGGGTCATGTCTCGAGCGATAAAGCAAAAGTGCGCGCACAGACACTCGATCCCATCACCTTCGCTAGCGCCATCGCGCGTTCAGCGGCACGTAGTCGGCATTTGGCAGATTCTGATGTTGCCGTTAGTTCAGTTCTTGCCGCCGCCCTCCCCCAGATCAATAGCCATGCAGCGCTCGTGCTTGCGATAAAGCATGGCGTGATTGCTTCAGCTTCTGCTGAAACCATGGGCCTTAACATTGCTAAGGCTGAACGGCGCAGCCTGCTTCGCATCGCAAAGCAAGCCCTGACGACAGGCAAACCGACATCCCGCGCTGAAGCGATTGATACGGACGCCGATGCGCGGGCAGCACTTTTTGCAACACCATTGCATCAAGGCGACAAAATAATCGGTGCGCTCGCCATCGCCCTACCTCATATCAGGCCCGCGGATGCCGATGCTCCAAGGGGGTATTGCACTGCTCCGCGATTGCGTGGCGGATATGCTTATTGGCGCAGAGGCTGAACACAAGCCCGCCGGCAAGCCCTCCGCCGTAGCTGAGCGATTGAACTTAGCCCTAGCGAGCCATTCAGACGGGGTCGCATTGTTTGGTAAAGAAGGTGGGCTGATCACCGCCAATGCAGCCTTCGCAAAAGCCCACGACGCTGAATCCGCTGCATTGAAAAGCCTGACACTCGAAGAAATTCTGCAACGGAGCCACGATGGCTTCGGCCCGCTGCTGCTTGCCCGTGATCTCCGCAATGATGCCGATGACGGCGCTGAATTGGCGCTATCCGCGAGTGGTGAATGGCTCCGCTTGTCCAGGCAACGCATCGCGAATGGCGATGAGCTGATTATCCAAACGCCTGCAGGCGTTGAAATCACTGCAGCAGCCCAGGCGCACCAGAAGCTACATGCCGCAAAGCGCGTAGCAGACGCCCGCGAAGCCGCATGGCAAGCATTTTTGCTTGGCGCAATTGTATTGATCAAAGCGGGACGTGTCGAAGATTGCAATGGTGCTGCTGCCAGGATGCTCGGTGTGGAGCAAGATGACCTGATTGGCCGACGGCTCGGACGTCTCGGCAAGTTGGACTTGGGCGACGGCGCGGACCAATGGCGTACGGTCGGCCGAGCGCGCAGCGGCGGCTCCAAGCTTGCTGCGCGTGCCAAACCCTTCGGTGACGGCCAGATCATCGTGATTTTGGCACCTATGGATGATATGCCGGGCGCAGAGCAGGCCTCGGGCACTCAGAAAGCGACGGATACTGTCGCATTCAGCCGGGCCGAAACCACCATTCAGGCGCTTGGTGAACTTGGCCATGAAATGCGCACCCCGTTGAATGCCGTGTTGGGCTTCACAGATGTGCTGCTTGCTAAATCATTTGGCCCCATCAACACCCGGCAAGGCGAGTACCTGGAAGATATCGCCACAGCTGGCCATCATATGCTTGAGATGGTTGAACATCTTTTAAGCCATGCCCGGTTGACTGCGGGGCGTTATGCAATTGACCCAGAGTGGCGCAGCCTCCAGCAAGTGCTGACCGAAGCCGCCCGGATGATGCAGCCGATTGCAAAGAAGGCAGGCATCGGCCTTTCAGCCCCAATGGCACCGTCTATTGAGATCAATGTAGACCATCACGGCTTCTTCCAGGTGCTGATCAATCTCCTGACCAACGCCATTAAGTTCACGCCACAAGGCGGCCAGGTTGCTCTGACGGCCACGGCCACAAGCACTGGACTGGAAGTTACGATCGTTGATACCGGTGATGGCATTCCGCCTGATATGGTCGAGCAAGTCATGGAACCGTTCACCCAAGCCCGAGGGTTCGGCAGTCAAGCGCTTAAGGGTGCCGGGCTTGGGCTTTCAATCGCCCATAGCCTGGTTGAATTGCATGGCGGCGAATTGAAGATTGCTTCGAAGGAAGGCAGTGGGACGACCGTAACGATTCGTCTTCCAGCCACCTTAGTGCGACCGCTGAAGACGGGCGCAAAGAGCGCTTAAGTTCGCTTAGCGGTGCCGCGGCCTACTTTCTCCAGGAAAACTTGGTTCGCTCATTGAAGCCGCACTTGGCTGGGCGAAAACGGCCTTGCCGCGTCGCCGCTGGCTCATCATCTGTGATCGCCACACGCCCAAAACCGATGGGGCGTCTGATGTCGCTTTGCGGCGCTATATCGAGCCCACCCCGGGTTAACCGGCCATCTGGACCTTTAAAACGGTAAGCGACATAGAGCCGCTTCGCCGCCTTGTTGCGCAGCGTGATGCTGTAAATGTACTCACCTGGCGGGCATTCACCGCTGTTGCAGACACTCTCAGCATCCAGAACTTCCAGTGATTTACACCGCGCTTCAGCGGCACCTGCGGCAAAGCTCAGCGTCACCGCACCTATAAGCGCAATGGCTGGCGCGCGCCACGCACGTGGTGCGGGCGACTTATTAAATTGGCGCATCATAACTCCATAAGCCCGGCCGGGCCTGTTTCGTATGACGGTGCGCCCCCTAGATTCGCCCCGCAACATGGTCTTTGCTTACTTGGTTCTGGCGATCATCGCTACATGAAGAACACAAGTGTCACCAAGCCGAAGCACGGTATCAGGATCAACCCAGACCAGATCATATAGCCGAAGAAGCTAGGCATACGCACCCCGCCTTCTTCAGCAATGGCGCGCACCATGAAGTTCGGCGCGTTGCCGATATAGGTATTGGCACCCATGAACACGGCACCGGCAGAGATCGCCAACAGCGTCTCAGCCATTGGCCCCATGAGTTCTTCCGCGTTACCGCCCGCCGTGTTGAAGAACACGAGATATGTGGGCGCGTTATCCAGGAAGCTGGAAAGAATACCAGTCATCCAGAAATACATGATGTTCACAGGCTCACCGGTATCCGACGTCACCAGTGAGACAATGCCCGCAAGTGACCCATCCGTCCCTGCTTTCAGAATTGCGATCGCGGGAACGATTGTCAGGAAGATGCCGACGAATAGCTTGCCCACCTCCATAATGGGGAACCAAGTGAAGCCGTTGGCTTCTCGGTTGACCATCGGCGTCAGCTTCCAGGACAAGAAGGCGATGAATACCAGCGCCACATCACGGGCGATATTCTGCAGTTCCCAATGGACGTGGTAGATCAGGAATTCGACCCCTGGCTTCCACACACCGCTCATCAGCACTGCCGCAATAACGCCGACGAGCAACAGGAAGTTGATCTTGCCATCAAGGCCAAACGCCTCATGCTGTTCATCAGCAGGCGCTTCGGGAAGGCCACCCTCTTTCTTCAGGAGTGCCGTATCAACCACGAAATAGAGCGCCAACAAGATCACGGAAAGCATGAGCATTGGCAGGAACATATGCGTGGTCGGCCAGAAGAAGCTGACACCTTTCAGGAACCCAAGAAATAGAGGTGGATCGCCAAGCGGGGTCAAAGAACCGCCGATATTCGCGACCAAGAAAATGAAAAATACAATTGTGTGAACACGATAACGCCGGCGTTCATTCGCGCGCATGAGCGGGCGGATCAGCAACATGGCAGCGCCCGTGGTCCCCATCCAGCTCGCCATGAACGTACCAAGCAGCAAAATGCCGGTGTTCAGCATTGGCGACCCAACCAGCCGACCGCGCAACCGCACACCACCCGCAACGGTGAACAGCGACAGCAGCAGGATGATGAACGGAATGTATTCTAGGAGCAGAACGTGGATGATCTCAAAGATCGCGATTTCTGGGCCAAACACAATCGTGAACGGGATCAGAAACGCTGCCGCCCACATGGCGCTGATTTTGCCAAAGTGATGATGCCAGAAATCTGGCACCACAAGCGGCATGATCGCGATTGAAAGCAGGATGCCTGCGAATGGGATCACCCAGACAAGCCCAAGCTCCGCCCCATCAAGATGCGGTGCACCGTCGCCTCCGCCGGCCGCCAAAGCCGGTACTGCGATAAATGTCGCCAGCGCCGCCAAAATTGACACGATCCAAGCCTTTGATCCGCTCATCGCCAATCGCCCCATGCCATAACCCCCGCCCTAATATCATATTGCAGCGAACGGCAAGCCCGCTGCATTTCGTTTTATAGGAATGATTCGCCAAATCGCGAACCGTCCAATTCTTTGCCCGAGTATGCCTAACCTCGTTCGCTCCGCCAAGCTTATAACGAAACCATAGACATACGGTTCTTAACTTCCGGCATATATCCGCAGCGTTTCCGCCATTGAAACAAAGCCTGGAAGCTCTTACGGTTTAACAGGCTTGGTGCGGCGGCATAGACCATACGAGAAGGCTATTAATATGGATATGAATGGCGAAGCGCGTATCCCAGCACCGCAAGCGGTGGTCTGGGACGCCCTGAACGACCCCGAAGCACTAAAGCAAGCGATTACTGGCTGCGAAGAACTTGAACGCGATGGGGAGAACGCCTTCACGGCCCGCGTCCGTGCGAAGGTCGGTCCCGTAAGCGCCCGCTTTGGAGGTCGTGTTGAATTAAAGGATCTGAATCCACCGCACAGCTACCGAATCGTTGGTGAAGGTACCGGCGGGGCCGCTGGATTCGCTAAAGGCGGTGCCATTGTGCGGCTTGAGGCCGATGGTCCTGATGCGACAATGCTAAAATATGAAGTCGATGCATCGGTCGGCGGCAAGCTTGCCCAGATCGGCTCCAGGCTGATTGATGGCGCAGCCCGTAAGATGGCGGATGACTTCTTCACGAAGTTCGGGGCCATCGCGGCCGGACGCGCGAGCGCTGCAGCACCAGCCGCTGCGCCGCCGTTGGTCGAAGAACCGGTGGTAGTTCCACAAGCAACATCCGCGCCTGCCCAGCCTGCAACCCAATGGACGCCGCCAGTGCAGGTGTCCGCTGAAAGCGCTACCCCAGCAGAACCAACGGTGCGCGCGGCGCAGCAACAAGCCCGAGTGCAAGAAGCAGCCACATCATCAACCGAAGCGCGCCTGGCCCAAGACGCGGCTACAGAGACGTCTCGCCCAACGCTTCGGCCAGATCCCGACAGTGGGATGCCGGGGCTGATGTGGGTGGCTGGCATTGGTCTTCTAGTGGCGATCTTGCTCTTCGTTTTGATGGACTAAATCCGCAATCAAAGTTTCTTTTGTTGACCGCGCCGCTCATGGGCGTGATCCTCTCTCTCAAAACAAAGACTCGCAGCGCAAAGCTTGCGGGTCGTATTCAAGGGGAGAGAGGAGCCATGGCGAGCGTTTCAATGACGATCAATGGCAAGCAGGTTTCTGGCGAAGTTGAAGGCCGTACCCTGCTCGTTGAATTCCTGCGGGAACATCAAAGGCTGACAGGCACACACGTTGGCTGTGACACGACCCAATGCGGGGCGTGCACCATTCATATGAATGGTGAAGCCGTCAAAAGCTGCACCATGCTAGCCGCACAGGCGGACGGCGCAGAGGTTTCCACCATCGAAGGCCTCGCCAATGGCGATGAGCTGCATCCGATGCAGGAAGCCTTCCGCGAACATCATGGCCTGCAGTGTGGTTTCTGCACTCCAGGCATGATTATGAGCGCCACCGCACTTGCCAAGCGCAATCCCTCGCCCAGCGAAGCGGATGTTCGCCATTGGCTGGAAGGCAATCTCTGCCGCTGCACCGGCTACCACAACATCGTGAAGGCCGTTATGGCCGGCGCGCGGGCGATGAACGCTTAAAGCAGGGGGATCACGACATGCCTAGAGATGATGGTATCGGCGCCGCCGTTCGGCGCAAAGAAGATTTCCGCTTTGTTACCGGCCAAGGCTCCTACACGGATGACCTGAATCGCCCCGGCCAAACCTATGCCGCATTCGTGCGCAGCCCGCACGCCCACGCAACGCTCAACAGCGTCGGCACGGCGGCGACGGCCGGAATGGACGGCGTCGTCGCCGTATTCACCGGCCAGGATTTGGCGGATGCCGAAGTGAACGGCCTGCCCTGCGGCTGGCAAGTGCACTCTAAAGATGGCGAGCCGATGGTCGAGCCAGCGCACCCCGCGCTGGCACAAGGCAAAGTCCGTCATGTGGGCGATGCTGTCGCTGTCGTGATCGCTGAAACCCTTGGCCAAGCCCGTGCTGCTGCAGAAGCGGTTGAGGTTGACTACGGCGAACTGCCTGGTGTCGGCAACATGACCGCTGCGAAGGCTGGCAAAGCGCAGGTTCATGAAGAAGCGGCAAATAATCAGTGCTACGACTGGGAACTTGGCGACGAGGCGGAAATTGACGCCGCAATGGCCAAAGCCGCCCATGTGGTTGAGCTACCACTCGTCAACAACCGCCTGATCGCCAACCCAATTGAGCCGCGCGTGGCGATTGGCGACTACGATACGGCGACGGGTGAGCACACACTCTTCACTACCAGCCAAAACCCCCATGTTATCCGCCTGCTGATGGGCGCGTTCGTGCTGGGCCTGCCGGAGCATAAGCTCCGCGTTGTCGCCCCTGATGTCGGCGGCGGGTTCGGCACCAAAATCTTCCACTATGCCGAAGAAGCCATCGTGACCTGGGCCGCCGCCAAAGTGCGCCGCCCGATCAAATGGACGTCGGACCGCTCTGAAGCGTTCATGACGGACGCCCATGGCCGCGACCATGAAACGGTCGCCAAGCTTGGCCTGGCCGCTGACGGCAAGTTCCTGGCGCTCAAGGTTGAGACAGACGCGAATATGGGGGCCTATCTCTCCACCTTCGCACCTGCCGTGCCGACATATCTATATGCGACGCTGCTGGCCGGGCAATACACGACGCCGCTGGTCTACGCGAATGTCCGCGCATGGTTCACCAACACCGTGCCTGTGGATGCATATCGCGGCGCTGGTCGCCCGGAAGCCACATATGTGATTGAGCGGATTGTTGAAGAAGCCGCCCGCCAGATCGGCATGGATCCGGCAGACCTACGCGCCAAGAACTTCGTGGCACCGGACGCCTTCCCATATCAAACACCGTTGGCGCTGGAATATGATTCCGGCAACTATGCCGGGACGTTGGAAATGGCGAAGCAAGCCATCAATTATGATGGGTTTGCGACGCGACAGGCCGCTTCCAAAGCCGCGGGCAAGCTTCGCGGCATTGGTTTCTCGGCTTATATTGAGGCTTGCGGCATCGCACCCTCCGCCGTCGTCGGCTCGCTCGGCGCGCGGGCGGGGCTGTACGAGGTAGCAAACGTTCGAGTGCATCCGACAGGCTCTGTCACCATGCACACCGGCACCCATAGCCACGGCCAAGGCCATGAGACGACCTTCGCCCAGGTGATCGCTGAACGCCTTGGCGTGCCCATCGAAAACGTTGATGTCGTCCATGGCGACACCAACAACATTCCGTTCGGCATGGGGACTTACGGGTCTCGCAGCTTGGCGGTCGGTGGTTCGGCCCTCGCGAAGGCGTTGGACAAAGTTGAAGCCAAAGCCAAAAAGATTGCAGCCCATCTGATGGAAGCGTC
>Ga0315321_10003054_pt1 | contig 13049 bp, 4 predicted proteins | sample M180m21515metaG_FD_203464 | JGI IMG/M metagenome (GOLD analysis project Ga0315321, IMG submission 203464) | Ammonia-oxidizing marine archaeal communities from Monterey Bay, California, United States - M1 80m 21515 | ecosystem: Environmental > Aquatic > Marine > Intertidal zone | place: USA... | reverse complement strand
GGCATCATTGAGTTCGTTAGCGACATCGCTCCAGTAGTCAAGGGTGCCGCTGACTTTGTCAACAACCGACGCAAGGAGATTTCATCCGAAGACAAGGAGTTCCTTGAGAGAATCAAGGCTTCCCAGGATTCTTCCGGCGATCTAGCTCTGTTCCTTGGCACCTCTGATTCTGCCGATGACTTTGAAGAGGATTGGGGAGAGCCAGTCGAAACTGCGCCCCCTGTGCCTCAATCATTAGAAGGCGAGATTAGTTCCCGGATCGGTGGCAACCCATTCACGGATGGTGTCGATTGGACTGCAGCACTGGAGCCCATGGCAGAACAGCAAGCACAGAAGTCGGGAGGCAATACCATTATTGACCTCATGCCCGAACGCAAATCCATGATCTCCGGTATTGAGCAATTAGCTCGGGAAGCCGGACTTGATCCGGAAGAAGTCGTTGCTAAGGATAGCCAAGGTAAGTTCAATCGAGGCACGCAGGGTGTCGGCGGTGTGGATTACTCCAATGGCGCGCCTGCATTCAACCTCAATACTGACAAGATTGCCAGTGCCATGGCCAATGAGCGCAGGATCAACGAATCCAAGTCCAAGGTGCAGTTTGATACACTACCCACCCCAGATTCCGCTACTGACTACGTCCCCACCAAGGGTCAGGCAGCGCCACAGACCCCTACCACCACATTCACACTACCTTCTGTCGATGATCTCATGTCTGAGGCTGGCGTCAAGTCGTTTTCTAATGGCCGTAGCGCCACAGGTGGTTCGGCAGTAGCAGAACCCGCCAAGCCGGAGGAGTCCCCCGAATGGGAGGTGCTCCATCCGGATCCCGAAGAACCCAGCCACATGGAGAACATCGTTTCCAGTCTTGATCCCTCTCTACTCCGCGGACACCAACACGAGATCTTCCAATCCATTAGGGATGCTGGCAGTCATGGGCTGACCGACGAGGAAGGTCAGAATCTACTTTTGGTTGATGGATCGTCATACCGCCCCGCTCGCAAGCGTTTGGCTGATGCCGGTTATATTGTCTCCAATGCCACCCGCGACAATAGCAACGGTAACGAGGTTCGCGTCTGGGTCGCTTCTATGGAGTGATCCAGTATGACCGTCACCACAGTCAATCCAGTTTGGGCATCGTTCTGTGCTCGCAAGATCGAGGAGTGGATTGATTGGCTGAGTAATATCCAGATAGACAGTTATCTGGAACTCTCTGAACGTTTCATCGCTCTTAATCCCCACTATGTCCCCAGTGATAGCGACTTATCGTCATCATCGGGTCAGACTTTTGAGAGGCTTATGATTGATGAGCAATTCATCTCTTCATTGTCAGATCAGGGTTTGTTAGTCTGGGCCAACTCTGGCGTGGGCGATTTCGTCCTGGCTCTGGATGCCTATTCACAGGTTTCTATTGAGATTCGCAGAGTCACTCGCTTTTTTGCCAAGCACTTGGCTTGGTTTGAACGCGTCTACGCATACCTACGGGCGGAGCTCATCGCCGATCTTCGTGAGCAGGGTCGCCGTATCTAAGTCCCATGGCTACCCATAGCCAGGTTCAAGTAGCAGGCGGATGGAGAGAACAGTCATGGCATCGATGCTGGAGAATACCCCCCTCGAACTAGCCGTGGCTGCCTACCTTCTGCGAGCCTACGGATTCAGCAATAAGACAGTCTACGAACTACTCGGCGACAATGGTTTCGACGTTAGCATCTATGCTCCGGCTGTCGGATCCACTGGTGGGACTGGGGATAAGAACCTCAACAAGCAACTTTTCATCCCCAAGACCCGCGATCGGGTCGGTGGTGCTCGCGGATCACCATCATGGTTGCCTGCCGGAGAGAGGATGGCAGATTGGTTGGCACAGCAGATCGGTTTCGCCAACGAGATGGCTATGGAAGATTACACAGTCAGCCAAGTCGGTAGCCTCAACTTCTCCCCTGCCGTCACCATGGGAGGTTTTGCATCAGGTAGTGCCCAACGCAATCTTACCAAGTCTCATTGGGATTGGACGGGAACCAATTCTGGCGCTGCAGTTGGTGGCGACACAGGATCGACTTCACCCCATAACATGGGCAATGCTCTCAACGACGTCCGTTCCACTAACGCATTCAACTTGGCTGGCTTGACAGGCAATACCCCTACAACACCGCCGTCTATGCCCCCACCTCCACCAACACCCACTCCACCACCTACACCACCAGTAGTTCCCACACCAGATCCTGTAGTTGAGATCGATATGACCGATCCAGCAATTGCTATGCCACTCCCTGGTGAGGATCCTTTGGATGCAACCATAGACGCAATCATCTCCAAACCAAAGCCCGCTCCACCAGTCGGTCGTAAACTCAACATCGTTCCAGACATGGCTCCTAATGGAACCACTCGCGGACCCAATTGGCTCAAGTCCATCGCTATTGATTCCCTCCCCAAACCATCTCAATCCACTCGCACCCTCAACGAAGGCACATGGGAGGCACGAGAGAATGGAACTGGTGGAACAGCATTCCCCAACATGCCCACTACCGATAGCCAGGTATTCTATCCTGCTGTTGGTCCCATCTACATCGTCCTGGATTCCTGGTTCCCAGGAAAGGACTTTGGCCCCGCCGATGATATGACCATCCGTAGCATGACCAGTCCAGGTGTCGGTGAAGATTCTTACTACCAGAGCGGAGCTCCATCACCCCATCGTCAGATGGTTATTGGTCTTGAGGATGGAAGGCAACCTGCCTACTATCTGGTAGATGGTAGCAATAGCAGTGGCTCCCTTTCCCTAACGGGATGGCCTGGTGCTGATAAACTTCAAAACACACTCTCGGGAGACGTCCAAAGCCAAGGTGTCGGAGACGGTAGCACCAAGGTCGCCGGCCTCCAGATTGATTGGTCTAATCCAAAAGAGGGTAGATCAGTCCCCCGACGTATCCGATTTATTCTTGCCAAATCCGGTAGCAAGGGTGGAAAGGCGTCAACTCTCAAGTTTGAGTTGGCTCGTGGTGATGGTCAAGAATACCGACTCACCCCTATCACATCGACGGACTCGCGCCCTAATCCCCTTTTCGCCACCACTACTACGGAACTCTTCGGAGAGATCGAGGAAAAATTGGACGTAGTTCCAGCCCTAAATACTGGCGGTATCCAAAATGAACGTGCAGAAGTGATCCAAATGATTGAGTTCGATGAGGCTTTGGAGAAGGAGTTCAAGACTATCACACGTATGATCCCCTCCGATCTAAACCCGAACCTACCACCCGGAAAAGCTGCCGTCATCGTTCAAAGCTATGGTTTGACTCCTGTTGACCAGGACATTATCGTCTACGGCATCCCATCCAGTGGTGTTTCCGGACCAGGTATCTTCAACATCAGCGACACTGGTGCCATTAGCCCATCATCGACATCAAGCTCTCCACTCCCCCGATCGGAAATCTTGGGCAGGACTATGGTATTCCCCAACAAGGTTAGGGTATTCACCAGCTTGGATCAGTATATTGGAACCAATGATGAGTCTGAGATTCTGGCTCGCGAGGAATTGGAATGGGATACCTCACCAGATGTCGGCATCATTTGGGATGCTAACGATCCAACTCTTTCCAACAACATTCTTTCTATGCAATTGGAGTTCCAAGATGCCAATGATACGGTCACGGAATACTCCGGTATCGTCCCCAATGAACCCAAAGCACCGCGTGTTCAAAGAATCTATTTGCCTGGCGACATCCCTACTGTGCTCACACCTATTGGCATCCCATTGGGAACAACACTCATGCGAGTCATGGGATACCCCAATAATGGGCAGTTGGCTATGCAACGTATCCGTGCTGAGTTCCTAACGCCAGATGGCACACTTCAATATCGTGAGTTCCCCGATGCCAGCAATCGTATGGCTCTCCAATACACCACACCCATTGGCACATCCCCGGTTCAAGGTAAAGTTGTCATGCAAGACGCGGACGATGGTTCATCGGGTTATGTTTTGATGCAATCACTCCCTGCCGATTTCAATGGCAGTGCCGACCTCTTTACTCAGCAGATCATCAAGAAACGTCGGATGACTCGCGCATCCGATCTCAACCTCGTGTTGCCTACTGGTAGCGCCCCAGGTGTTCGTCAAGTGGTCTGGAGAGATGGTGGATCAATCAATATCTTGGTTCCCAACCCGAACAAACCGTCCGAGATGGTCTGGCTTAACATGATTCTCGAGGATTCATTGGAGTGATTGATATGAAATATGATGAATTGGATACCGACCTACAACTCGACCTGGAAGCCGCCTACGACCTCATGGTCAACGAGCTTACCCCCGATCCCGACATCAAGTCCGGTCTTGACAAGATCCTTAGCACCGCGCTTCCCGACTCCGAGGTTATCGATCGACAGATGATCATCGATGAGATCATGTTATTGACACCCTCCACGGGTAGCGATGATGATGATGATGATGATGATGATGAAGAAGTAGAACAGGTCGCTGACGAATCAGATGATGTAGTTTATTCTCAAGGAGATGAAGAAGAATCTGACGACAAACCCGAATACCCCCAGGAGTTTTTGGATGATTTTTATGATTTTGATTCCAATCCAACGGCTGACACCCAAGACGAAGAGACTGTTGCTATTGCCTACCAAGCATGGTTGGTTAGCCAGAAAGATCAAGATCCTGATTCGGATGTTCTGGATCGCTACCTTGGCGACGATAGCCCGGATCAACTCACCGAAGATGAGTATAACCTATTGCTCGATCGTAACTTTGACGAACTTGAGGACGATGCTGAGAAGGCCGAACTGGTTCGTGAGATCGTTGCCCTGCGTGAAGGACCCTCCGACGATGAACTGGAGCAAATGGCAAAGGATAACGAGGAAGCCAATGAGGAGATTGACCGCATAATCACTCAGCAGATTGATCAGGGAACCTACACCACCCTCTCATACCCCGATGATTCCACTACCGATGTCGATTCTCTAATCCGAGATGTCCTTGGTGCAGATCTTCTATTCTCACTTCAAGAGGCCGGATACAGTATCGATGCCGAGACTATTGATGCCAAGGGTGCTCTACTATTCTACGACAACGATCGTGCCACCCGGATCATCCACGTGATTGATGACATCATTAGCGAGACTGATGCTAATGGTAATATGGTCTCCCGTCCGATCCTCGGTGACGAACTCAGCAGCACTGCCAGCATCTTTACTGATTCTATCGATGCCGACATCGATCTCGCCAAGATTATCAACCAAATCTCGGTTAGCACACTTCCCGATATTGAGGATGCCAAGGTTCGCCAACGTATCCGCACCCACCTTGATCTCCTCACCCGTGTTCAGCAGGCTCAGAACAACCTTTCCGATGTGTTCGGTTTCGATGATCCTCGTGAATTGGAGGCATTCATGTCTGCTTGGTTGATGAAGAACTCTACCTGTCGTCTTTCTGGTATCCCTGGAACTGGTAAAACCACCGTCATCAACTCTGCTGCTGTGGTTATGGCCAACTCCTATGGTTTCACCAATCAGCCCCGATTCTACCCACGCACCCGTAGTGAAATCAGAAGAGATGTAGCATCCGGCAAGGAAACCATTATTCAGATTCCCGACTCCACCCGCCCCCGTTTCATGTTCCCACAGGGAATGAACTACGATGTTTCGTTTTCGGCACGGGGTTCCAGCGACACACTGTCTGCATGGGACGCTTGGCGATTCACCGATTGGGATAGCGACCACTACTCAGGGGCTTATGCCTACGACTTTGCATTCCTTCGTGATGTCAACAAGGTGGCTCCGCTCGATGCCGATGATTTCGTCCGTATCCTATTCATGCACCACCGACCAGTTGTCTCTTCCAAATCCGCCGCCGGTGCCAGCTCGGCCCGCGTCGCAGATCTCATCAATGCTATGTCCCGCCCAATCCAGATCACTATCGGATCTAATGGCGCAATCTCCTTTGGTGAACCAAAGGGTGGCAATTATGATGGTATTGACTACACCTACGAGGTCAGCATTCCCAATGGTTTGGGTCTAATCAAGAGCACTCTGCAACCGATCGCCAGCAAATTGGCCATGATGGGTGACGAGGGTAGCCTCGTCCTCAGCACCGACACCGGTTTTGCCGAGGGCAAGATGCTTCGGAAAATCATGATGGATCACTTCTACGATAGCCGTGTCTCCAAGCGCGATAACGAGTATTCCGGCGACAACCTGGAATCGCTACGTTCAGAGATGCTCCGTGAGATTGGTATCGCCAAGATCGACAACGACAAGCGAGCCGACGAGATTCTCTATGGTATGGAGATCCAACAGATTCGTGAGGATAAGGAGGGACGTGAAGTTCAGACTTTCGTCTTTGATCCAATTCCCCGACCTATTGTCACCCAACCTATCAAGTTCTTCAACGAAGCCAACCGTTCCCAAGCTGGTGTCGAAGACGCAGTCCTTGGTCTCATTGCTGAACGTGAAGTGGAATATCGTGGTAAGACATTCAACAGCCCCGCTTTCGTGGCATGGATGGATACTAACCCCCACCAAAAGGCCAACGATCTGGCTTTCACCGATCGTATTGATACAGAACTGTTCTTTGGAACCATCAGTCTCGGATCCCGTAACGCACAATTGCAGACTCGATATGCTGGTGCTAAGAACGCTAAACCTGACATCCAATTGATCACCAGGATCATTGAGTCCAAGATCGACCGCCCGATCCGAATCAAATCATTGGGTCTTGGACGCAAGTCGGTTTGGAGTTTCATTGATAGCATCCCATTCCGACCGCCCGAAGTCACCTCTGGTTACGATGGTCTTCGTGACATCGCTACTTTGTCTGTGTTGTTCACCCAACGACCACAGTTGCGTTCAGCACCTGGTGGTGGTGGTGGTGCTACTGGTGATGACTTCCAGATCACATACAACGTCGAGCAGAAGGACTTCTTGGATTACGATTCAAATAACCCGCATGCCTCCCCGCTTGAGGACATCTCTCGTGCCTCGGTGACAGACATCATTGAAGGTATGGATACAGCCCGCCAAATCCATGGTGAAGGAGCTGAGTTCCAACCCCAGGCTCGTATCAAGCGTGTTCTTGGATTCCGATTCACAGACTCTATTGTCAAGATGAGTCGTGCATTGGCATTCCTTCGCGGCAAGACCTATGTGGGTCGTCGTGAGATCGTTGATTCTCTACCATACTGTCTCGGACATCGTCTTGGACGTGCCCGTGCTGAGGGTGATCAGGAACCAACTGGTATTGAGCAGACTGCTGTCGGTTCAGAACAATCATACGTTCGTCAGATTCTGGTTCATGGCTACCTCCTCAACGATACAGGAGAGGCTGCCGGAGCATCAACAGCCGCAGGCGGAACTACCGAACCTCTTGGAGCGTTTGAGATGTGGGATGCCTACTTCTCGTTCTGTGAACAGAGTTTGGCTTCTGCCCCATCATACACCCAGTTTGAACGTGATGTTCTAAAGCCGTTGCAGGTTCAATTCATGACCGATTCTCAGAGCCTAACTACTGTTCACTGGCATTTGGCCACATCGGTCGTGGAAGGCGAGAGAACGGGTATCACCAATATGCACCCGACCCACTACACTATGGTTTGCACCAATGGCCGATTGACAGAGGGTGATTACAATTACCCAGATGTCTTGGCCCACTATCGAAAACTAATCAGCCGACCCGAGAAGCCCAATGATGCTGACACACCAGTCGCTATGACATTCAACTTCGCCGCTGCTGATTACTTCAAGGTTCGAGGATTGATCGCTTCGGATCGGTTCTTGTTCTCCGATGACAGGGCTCACCTATTGGATCTGGTTGATTCCCGGGTTGATTCGCTCTGTGGACGTGATACAGAAGTAGGCACTATTTCCTCTACTATCGCCATCTCGGCGCCCGACAACACCTACGATGGTCTTGATCCCTACGAAGGAGGATCGGTGCCACCAATCCCCTATGGTATCAATCCACTAACCTTCCCTTGGCGCAGTTACGGTGATAGTGCAGGAGCCTGGGGTGTCATGCTCGGAACCGCCCAATCATTCGACCCAACATCCAACACTACCGCAACAAGAAATCTTGATCTATCCGCTGCCAATCGACTCTTGCTATACAGTATGGCTGATCAGTCACACCGTATTGCTATGCAAGCATACGAGATGGATAAAGATCGCTTTGGTGATGATGACAAACGTCAGCGTGCTTCGGAGCAAGAATACCGTTTCCGTAAGCACCAAGCACCCGCCATCAGAGAACAATTCCGTGACTATGTCTCCGGAACAGGTGTCATGTTTAATTGGTCAGCTAGTTCCCAATCTGCCATCAACGTCTCCGACGCCGGCAACACCAACACAGATCCTGGCCTTTCACAGGCTATGCCCGATGCGGGTTATGCTGCCCTAATGCTCGATCGTCAAGTTCGACCCAACTCCCCATTAACACTTGATAACGTCATGGAGTCGTGGGATGCGCTCATCCACAACCGTATGTCAGGAGCCCGTGCAATCAAGAATGAGGCCGCTGCCCGACTCAATGGGATGGGTATCATGGCTTGTTTCCCACTAAACCACGCCCCTGGTGTGATTGATCGTGCCGCTAGTTCTGGTGCAGTTCCGACTATCTTTGACATGATCTCGGTGGAAGGATCGGAAAATCCAGTCGACACACGTTTCGGCAACCTCCGACTATGGTTGAGGTTGCATGAAGAGTCCAATGCTAATGATGGCCAAACCACTATCATCTTCACGATGGGCGTCACCAGCAACCTGGCTCGATCCGCCATGGTCACCGGCGAAGAGACTGTTCTTGATGACGGCACTATTGTTCCTGGCGAGGCGAAGCAGATTCTTGAGTATTTGGACATAGCTGATATGGATGCCTACACTCGTTCCTCATACACAGGTGCAGACTCTGTAATCATCGATTCTGGGAATCTGACTGCTGAGGATGTCGTAACATTTGATCGTCTATTCTCCAAGGCACTCAATTCCCGTTCCGATTGATGGGGCACCATCAAGTAGCTGTGACCACCACTCGGATATATGTCGGATGTAGTTCCCACCAGCGTGGCTGAACGGTTCGTAGTCATCTGCAATTACGTCGGAGGGCGTGCAGCCGGAGCATCACTTTTCATTGAAGATGGTTCTTTCGGATCTGGTATTGGGCTGGGTCCGTGGACACTACCGGCCAGCAGCGGCCACGATCCTACTGGCCAGGCCACTATCGTCCGTGACGAACAGAGTGGCTACACTACTGGTGATGACGTTACCATCAAAGGACCCATGATCGATCTGGCCATTTACGAGAACTACCACATGGCCGGAATGCCCAACGAGTTTCTGGACATCTTTTTTGGTCGCGAGTCAGGACTCCCCACATGTCCGGCTCCGATGTCAATGCTATTCCAACACGAATTGGGGCACGTGACGATTCACCCTGCGGGCGATATGGACAAGTATAAGGCTCAAGCTCAGTCCATGCCATTGCCCCAAACAAAGGGTTTCACTATGCAGACCATGAATATCCTTTCCGATCTAGTTCTCAATCATAGCGTCATGCACAGTGCCAATGTCCAAGGAACTTACGATCCTGATATTCTCCTTCGAATGCGCCAAGAGGCTCTCTTTGGGCTCGCTGGCCTCTATATGATGCCACAGTGCCAGAACTTTGAGGCACATGCCCTCATGGTAGAGGCGGGAACATTACCCGACACCCGCTACAAACCTACTGAGCCGTGCACGGCTGAGTCTGATGACGCTACTGGTAATGTGCCATGTCCATTCAAAACTGCTGGCGCCGTCCACGACATCGGTTGTTATGATAACCACTACCTGGATCCCAATAGCCCCGACGAGGCCAACAATTTCATGTTTGCTTCCAAGGACACACCCTTTTGGGAGGCACTTGTTGGCCATGGAAGAGGTTCCCAATTTTACCCCATGCTTTCGCAATCGGTTCGTTATGGCATACCCCGTAGCAACAAGGTCACCTTCCCCATGTCACCAGCACTCGGTGAGAAGATGACTGATGCCGGCGGATATGCCGATCGGATGACCTGCTACAACTGCACCGTCTGTGGCAACATTTGGTATCGTCACGACACCGCCTACTCAGATCTTAGTATGGGGTCATTCATTACTCCCGATGGTGAGAATACAGATCCTGACTTCCTACTACGTCTCGAGAGCTACCGGAATGGTTCCCTTTGCCCTGGCAGAGTTCCCTATGATGATGCCTACAAATGCGATGCCGCATCGTTTGACATCTTTGAGTTCACTATTGAGGGGTCGGCACAGATTCCAGGAATGCCCAGTATGCAACAATACGAGGTCATTGAGACCAAGACATTTGATAATCGTCTTTCGGCAGAGACCGCTCTCTTTGGCATGGAACCCATTTGGGCTGTCGGTTTTGATCCCGCCTCGGCAGGAATTGACATCATTCGCTCCGTTCCGGGAACGACCACAGTCTTCGTGGATCGTTCCTACTTTGTTCAGATCTGCCCTGATTGCGGACTCTCAACCATCAACTATTACGGAGAGGGTCAGCACCACAACGGCCAAGGATACCTTACCGAGACACTTGAACGTCTACCGTATGGAACGGATCAAAAGACTACACTCGGTCAATTGCTATTCATGCAACAATGGGCTGGTATTTACGCGGACATGGCTAATCTGGTCGAAGATCCGCAACTCAGACTACTCAATCCAAACGGTAATCGTTATGGAAGGGGTTGGAAGTCGGCAAGGGCTTTCCTCCAATTGGCTGGCGTTTCAAGGGCGCGAATGAACAGGGGTTGCTAAGATGAGTTACTGGGCTAATCCTTTTGACACCACAGCCGGACTCATGGTTCAGCAGAACGTGTATGAGTCGTTGTTCCTTGAGGGCGGCAAGACCGGTTTCCGATCGCGAGAACATACCAGCCATTTTGAGAGAGCTTTCTTCCAAGGCAGAGGTGCTGATATGATTGGTGTCACCGCCCTTCGTTGCCTCACACTTGTCTACGATGATTACGATAAAGCCATGAGTGGCGATTCTGGAATCTACTGCTGTGGCGAATGTGGTCGTATTGATCACCTTTGGAACTGGGAGTTTGTCGATTTTGGATTTTACAGTTCATTTGACAAACGAGATCAAGCATGGATTACTGGTGAATACAACCCCAAAAAGATGACTACCGGTATCTACTCGGGAAGCGGATATGGGATTATTGCACAGGTTCGATGTAACGAGGTATCCTCTTGCACCCACTGTGGCACCACAGTGCAGGCTCCAATTGCGGACATCACCAACTGCCCAGAGTGTGGTCGCGGACCCGCCGCCAGCGATCCTGATAACCTTGGTATGATCCAGGCCGGTTGCGGTAGCATGGGTTCGGTTTTCCATTCTGTCCCTCCTGTGACCTCGGATCAAGTTTACACCATTAGTGCCGAAATCGGTTCGCAATCCCCCAGAGTCAATTTTGTTACCCTCGTTGCAGCCAAGAGTCTCACAGTCAAAGTTCCTCGCACCATAACTCCCAACACCATGCGGATTGAGTGGGCAGGAGACAACAGCAATTACAATAACCGTCAAGGCCAATTGGTCATGGATAAGAGACAAGCCATGACTTGGGTTCCTAATCTCGTCATGACACTTCCTGTGGATGCTTCTGAGCGAGGTGGTGCCAGCAACCCACTACGATTCCCCATCTCCATGTTCGGTGGATTCTCCAATCAGGAATCTCCGCTATATCCCGGAATGACTGCTTTCGGCGGCTCACAAGTCACCCAGTTCAAGAGAGGTGGCGGAAGCGATTACGATTTTTACATGACTGGGTATAGATCTCCTACGGATAGCAGTAGTGGTGATCAGAGATCCTGGGTAAATGTGGGAGACATCGCCGGCTATGTCAACACCAATCGAACTCAATCTCGGGTCAAATTAGCCCCTCTCAATGGCGATACCTCTCGAAATAATCGCCCCTATCACCTAACTCAATTCTATGTCCAAGATGGTGATGGACCACGTGCTGGAGGACAATACCGCGGTGGTGTCGTGCGTGTTGAAAACTATGCTGGAAGCGGGAGATCGCCCGCCGAACGGGTTCGAACATACACAGATCGACTTCCAGTTATGCGTTTCCGAACAGAACAACCCAATTCCGCAGGTAAACTAGTTGATGGAGTAGAGGTTGGATTCCGAGGAAAACCAGGAATCAAATACGTCAACCTCCTCAATCCTGGTATCCGTGACATCGATGATAACGGCATGATTCGAGTCGCAGCCCAGACCATCAAACCCATACCCGATGTTCCATCCATACTTGAAGACACTAATCCGCCGATTCCTGGGATTGGATTGGTGTGTCCTAACGATGTAGTGGCTGCTTTGGAATACTACTTCTATGCTACGGACGTAAAGGATGGTCTTGCTGCTCGTCTTCGTGAGGCAGTTAGGAAGTGGGCTGAACAGACCGCTGCCTCTGGTGCCGATCCTACTGGATACCCATGGGGCGTATCCAATATCGGCAACATTACAGATCCAAACATCAAACAGACATTGGATGATTTTGGACTCACTACTCCTGCCGATGCTCCCGGATCATTCTACTCATACATCATCACACTCCAGAAGGCTCGCGCTGTTGCCAAAATTGGCAATCGATTCCATCCAGCTTTCAATGTCCGTCGTCGTCTTCCGATCGCATACGCAGGTAGTCTGGAGCCTGCTGATATGTTCGGCTATACAGATCCTGTTGAAGAAGTTCTATTCTACGCCAATCACGGTGGTTCTGGAAACCGTCGTGATGGCAATATCGTTCCCCCCACTCGCTACCCTCGTTTTGGCTCGGTTGTCCCTAATGCCGAACTGGTCGAAGACCCACTACACCCAACTGGCTTCGACATTCCTCCGCCAAATTGCACAATAACACACGATGTTACGACGATTGCCAAGGGCACATCCATCAATGTTGACGATCAGGAAGTTTTCAAAACACACTTCTGTGAAACTTGTATGGGCACTAATGCTGGACCACTTAGGGGAACTATCGTCAACCAATTCCAAAATGCTATCACCGATCTCG
>Ga0315321_10003048_pt1 | contig 13060 bp, 7 predicted proteins | sample M180m21515metaG_FD_203464 | JGI IMG/M metagenome (GOLD analysis project Ga0315321, IMG submission 203464) | Ammonia-oxidizing marine archaeal communities from Monterey Bay, California, United States - M1 80m 21515 | ecosystem: Environmental > Aquatic > Marine > Intertidal zone | place: USA... | reverse complement strand
GCTCCTGTTAATCTAATGTCAAGGTTTTTACTTAGATTAAGAGAAAGGTGCCCGCCCACAGATCTTACTTTTAAAGTGTCGTAAAACTCTGTGAAACGAGATCCCGTAGCATCTAATAAGACGTTGTTTCCAAAGTAAAGGTAATCTTCATACTTGGTGCTTGAAGCATTTATTTGAAAGCTAATTGCTTTTGTTAATGTACCTCGCATCCCAATCTTTAAGTCATTGGAACGACTCGTAGTTCGCATGTCTGATTCAGCTGATGCATAATAAAACGGGTTTTTATCAACAATTGTCGCAAACCGGTTTTGTTCTAATCCTCCATCAAAACTTATGTAAGGGATGAATACATCACGGAGAACCCGAATAGATGCTTCAACCTTGGGGTAGAATTTGAAAGTCGATCCAGATCCATTTCTGCTTTGGGCATCAGCATCAACCCACAATCCTGCACCAGCAGTAACTGTGAGCGGCCCCCTGTAGGATGTCGCAGTTGGAATAAGACTTACGATAGCTGCGTCTGTCTTAAGGGTGTCGGGGTTGTTCAACCCCATTACTATCCTATCGAAGTTCATAGATCCCGACAAGGAGAATCTCTCATTTCCCACAAATTTACCAGCTTCAAACGAACCGTCGAAATTGTTTTCAATGGTTCCTGTTAAATCTCTCAATTGAGTCCAACCAATTTCTATCACATGATTTAATGTAGTGCTATCCCTATGGTGACTCTTAAAAGCCATCTCCGCTCCAAAACTTAAATAACGCTCGTGCGAACTCATATTTGTATCAGGAGCGAGGGTGTCTGATATAGCATTTCCGTAAAATACAATGTTGTTTCTTGAAACGTTAGCCGTTAAGTCAACACGTTCTTTGCCTATAAATCGACTGATCCAAACTCCGCCATTGCTATTTTGGAATCTCTCGTCAACAAAATCAGATGGAGGGTCTGTAGCAAAGTGAGAGGCTTGAAATCCCCATGTTCCTTCTCGGGATCTTAGGTCAGTCATGCTTAGCTCGAGTAGGGGAGTCTTATACAGTCCGTAGCCCGCCCGTGCATATCCACGGTAAAGTCTCGCAAGTGGAGCGTCAACTCTTAGCCTGACGGGCTCTAACATTGTCCAAACAGGGGCTACGTTCATCCTCTTAGCAAGTAATCTATATGAAAACTCCCTTTTACTAGATTCTAGTTTTTTTAGTTCAGGCCAACTTTGAAGTTTTAAAGCGTCCTTCACAATCATTTCTCTATCGCCAACAAATGTGACGTCCATTTTTAAAGAGTCCGAAGATTCTTGTGCGATAGATACAGAACTTAATAAAGTCGATGTGATGATGGCGAATGAGAGTGTTTGGAGTGAAATTTTATTCATTATTTCTCGTCGTTGTCAATTAAGGTGCCAGTTTCGATGAGGTCAGTCCCATTAGGTTCACCTTTTTCGAGTGTCTCGATTTCGAGCATGAGATCGGTACATGCGTTTTGGACCCACTCCTCATTTACATTTTCTAATATACTCTCTGCTGTGGCTCGAGCTTGGAAAAGATCGTCCAAACCGATGTAAGTACGAACAAGGAGCAAGAATCCTTTGAATTTCCACTCATCATAAGAGGAGTAGTCGCTTACAAGGGTAAAGATGTTTTTCTCTGATTTTTCGTATTCAGCTTTGTCGAATAAAATTTGAGAGATCATAAACTGAGATTCAGCTCCCACATTTCCTCCAAACTTGACTGTTGATTCGAAAAATCCAAGGGCTTGATCAAGTTCGTTAGAGTCGTAATGAATACGACCTAGCCACAATGAGGCTGTTCGCTTAATTGACTCAGGTGTTCCAGGATCGGTGTAGACAGAGTTTGCAAACGTGAATGCTTGAGCGGGTTGATCAAGGAGATAGTAGCATCTCATTTGGCCTATAGAAGACTCTAACTTATTCGATTGAATGCTTGATATATCAGCTAGGAGACGGTAGTGAGTAAGTGCTCGAGGATAATCCCCCTCATTCCAAGCTAGAGTAGCCGCAGCGATTGCCGCTGACTCAGTAAAATCACCGGGGGGTAAGGCGATTACCCTCTCGTAAGAAAGTAGCGCTCCGGTTTTATCTCCTGCATTCGTTAAGCAAGCCGCAAGGTAGAAATGTGCCTCGTCAAGGTGGTTGCCATTTCCATACTGCCTTAAGTACTCTTCTAAACGAGGGAGAGCTTTTGAGTAGTTTCCCTCAAGAGCAAGAGACACGGCAGCCTCGTAGAGTCGGCTTTCTATATCTTCTCCAGTCAATCCCACAGCGGGAGGTAGGTTGTCTAATAGACCTCTTTCAATTAACAAAGGCTCTACGATGTTGTAGGCGTCTGCGGCGACAGGATCGTTGCCGTAGGTAGTGCGTATTTTATCCCAAGTTGCAAGTACGTCGTCAGGTCTGTTTTGCTTTATACCAATAAGGCAGAGATCAACAAGAGCTTCTTTTGTACGTGGATTACGTGGGTGAGATGAAAGAAGTTCGTTCAGTCGTGTGTTAGCATCATCTAATTCATCTAGCTCGATGAGGGTTCGTGCACTTTCGTATAGGGCGTCAACAATAAAGCGAGAGTTAGGATATTCTTCGAGTAGTCTGTCGAGTACTTTTATTTGTGTGGCGAGTGCGTCAGTGTTGTTGCTGAGACTGATTGACATCGCCCTTTGGTATAAAATGTAATCTATGTTTGCTGCGTGTTGATTCACAAGGCATTTATCATAATATGTGACTGCTCGGTCGAATTCTTTTTTTGCGTAAAAGCAGTCAGCAGTTCTAAGTTCAGCGTCTAGTAGTCTTTTAGGCGAATCTTCTGGGTGAGCATCAAGGTAAGATCGGAAAGCTGATAGAGCGTCTGAATATTTCTTACGCTTAAATAATGAGTAACCTCTGGCATAATCTGCAGCTGGGTAAAAATTGCTTGAGTATCCCCCTGGAGCGGTAGAAAACTTTGAATAAGACATTGTTGCGTTTGTGTAATCTCTTGAAGCGAAATAACACTCTCCTTGCCAATAAAAGGACTCCGCAGCCAATTGAGCATCAATAGGGTATGTGCGAACTTTGTCGAAATACGGAATGGCGGCGGTGTACTTCCCTCTTTGGTACAGTTCTACTCCGCGATTATATGCAAGGAGTTGATAAGAACTTTGTATAGTAGCGTCTTTGTCTCGAATTTTATCGAGCGCGTCGAGCGCTCTGTCGTAATCTCGACTTACTAAATAAACTTCGATAAGAAATTTATATGCTTCATCTCTACGAATAGAATTGGGATATTTATCGAGATATCTTTGGAATGCTGTGATAGCGTCATCTAAGGGATTGTACGATAATTCGAAGGCGAGTTTAGCGTAACTAAACAATGCGTCCTCCATGATTTCAATATCGAATTCTTTAGAGGCGGCACGGCCGAAGGCGCTTCGGGCTTTGTCTTTTTGGCCTAACTGGATATAGCAATCTGCCATGTGATACGTTGCGTTCTGTCCAAGTTTATTGTCTTCGCGAGCTGTTAAAGCCAGCACATCAAGCGCATCTCTCCATGCACCCATTCTGTAACGAGTGTAGCCCACTTCATAAGCGAATTCAGGCTTGCGACCTGGACCCCGAGTCCCTTCCCAAGCCATCTCTAAATAAGGAGATGCATTTGTGAAATCTTGGTCTTTGTAAAATGCATCGCCTACAAGTCTCGCGATTTCCACTCTTTCCTCATCTTCAAGCCCCGCAGACTCATCGAGGAGGGGAGGCCCGTAAGATTGCAGTTCTGTAAATTGAGAGCTGGCGTGCAAAGATTGAGCGATGTAAATCGGAACAACGCTCACAAAATCAGGATCGTCAGCTATATCGTAAAACCCATCCAGCGCCACCTTAGGGTTGCCATTCAAATAAGCTATATGACTGAAATAGTATGTTGCAGCAGAGTGGAACGTGCCCTTACTTTTCATAACATCAAATAAATCGTATCTAGCAGCTTCAAAATTTTCTTTCTCGAAGAAGCTGTGCCCCCTTTTAAACTGGAGTTCACGCTTCTTATCCGTGCTGAGTTGTCTTAAATCTACTTTATTGAATGCTTCTGTTGCCTTCCCGTAATGTCTGCGTTTGTAGTGGTGGTCCGCTATGGCGTATAGTGCTTCAAGGACATAAGGACTTTCTGGGTATGCAGTAATAAATTCGTCAATCCTGAACTCTGCATCTTTGTGATATAGATTTAAAGCGCATATAGATTCGAGGTATACAGCTTCCACAAATCTCTCTGATTTCACGTCGCCATCGAACTCCATAAAGTCCCCGAAGTTCTTCATGGCTAGTGCAAATTGCATTTTCTTGAAAGCGTCATTTGCTTTAAACCAAACCCTTTCCTTTTCCTCCAACTCATGAGTAAGTTGAGATTTAACTTCTAAAGCCGGAACTAAAATTGCCCCACAGCTCAATGCTATTGCTAATGTGAGTGTGGATATCTGACGGGATGTAATAAGTTTGCTATTCATGGCGGAATTATGTAGCTCTATATCATACGAAAATACCCCCTGCATATTGTTTTATAGATGCTGTGCCTATGATGTTCTTAACGAATTTTTGTGTGTGAATCGTGTTAGAGATAGGACACCCCCCTAATCCTTAACCCTGAATTCAGTTCTCCTATTCTCAGCCCTTCCGGCCTCGTCATTGTTTGATGCTTTGGGGTTTGACTCGCCATACCCACTGGCGTCTAGCCTTGAGACTTCTATACCGTATTCAACAAAGTATTGTAGAACTGCCTCCGCTCTGTCACGGCTAAGTTGTAAGTTGGCCTTAGCTGAACCAACGTTGTCAGTGTGCCCTATGATACTGATTGAGTATTTTTCGTGAGTAAGTAGGTATTCTGTAAATGCATTGAGGATGAGTCTGGTAGTATAGGTTAACTCGCTTTTATTCGTCTCAAATTGAACGTCTTTAAGTTCGAAGGCATCTTCTTCGATTGCGTTTTGAGCACGTAGCTTGATAGAAGGAGTGATGTCTTCTATTTTATTAGGGGTATCCCCTTCTTTTTCAGTTGAATGAACAACTACAGCTTCAAATGCAAGTTCCTCGCCTTCGACATGAAGGATTACATCTTCACCTCGGTTTACGTTGATAACAGTAGCAAATGATCCATCATCATGGTTCAGTTTAATTTGTTGTACTTCACGGCTTTGGACATATTCTATGGTAAGTCTTACATTTTCAGAAGGTGGAGTGGGGTTCACTAATCCATGAATGACCTGAACGGCCTCAGGTCTTAATTCTTCCGGAATCGGGAAGCTTAAAATATCAAGTCCTTTTGTGCCTTTTCTACGACTGGCGAAAAAGGCTTCTTTACCGCTTGTAGATACAACTAACCCGTGTTCGTCTCCACTTGTGTTTACCGGGGCTCCAAAGTTTACGGGATCTGACCAGTTTCCTGAAGAATCTCTCCGTGTTACCCAAAGATCGTAGCCACCTCCACTCGGAGTTCTATTGCTCGAGAAATATAAGGTGCTCCCATCTGGGTGTAAAAAGGGAGCTTTTTCCTGTGCTCCAGTAGATATGGGAGGTGGTAGTTTTTCCGCTTGTGACCAATCTCCACTATCTGTTTTCACGCTAGAGTAGATATCCATAGTAGGGTTTCCATCTGCATCTAGAGTGGAGTTCTCTCTGGCAGAAGCAAAGAAGAGCTCTTTTCCATCGGCGCTCAAAGTTGGTTGGGACTCCCATCCCTGAGGCGTGTTTATCTGAGGTCCTAAAAGCTCTAAATCTCCCCAATAGTAGAAGAACTCACCTTTATCGTCCTTTCCGTCTACATGGTATGTTGTCTTGAAAAGGTCTATGTTTTTAGGGTTTTTAGGAGTGGGGTTGGAGGCCGCAATAATGAGGAGTCTGTTGTCGATTGACATGCTAACGCCGCCATAATTATCGCCTTGGTTAAACGGGTAGTCGAGTAACTCCCCGGTGTCGAATCCTTCTTCAGCCGTCCTTCTTTTTGCCTGAATAAAATCTTCAACCCTCTTTGTAACCACATCTCCCCTTGCTTTGAGATTTCTCGCACGAGTGAAAAACAGACTACTCCCATCTGGAGATATAGCTGGCAGGTATTCGTCTTCGTCCAAGCTAATCAATGGCAGAGGTTGGGGGGTGTAGCTTTCTTGGTTCGTGTAATACTGAATTTCAAATCTCACATCAGGTATTAATTTGAAGACCTCCTCCCTTTTCCTTTCCAAGCTGGATTTTAACTCTCCATCATTTGACCCATCGTCGGTTTTGGAAATAAACAGTTCAAATTCCTGAAGTGCAACATCTGCAACCCCAGCAATGTACGCTAATGCCCCTCGCATATAATTTGCCTCAGCGAAATTGTAATCATTCTCGCAAAGCTCACCCCACTTAGATATTGCGACCTGACATTCGCTTGTAAACTCTAGATCTCCTTTCGCCTTCTTGTATAAAAGCTTTGCAAGAGCTTCGTAGGCTGCACCGAAATCTTCCTGCTCATCAACAACTTCACGAAGCATCTCTATCCTCTGCTCAGAAGTGTAATTCTTTTTAGATTCTGTAGCTTTTTCAAATAGTTTTCTTGTCTTAGAGGAGATGTATTCGGGGGGAGGGCAGGTTTGGGATAGTAGATTTATAGTGCAGAAAAAAGTGCAGGATATTACCATCGAAAATAAAGCAAGTCGAGTCATTTCCTATTATTAAGACCCTGGTTTTATGGCGTTCCCTATCTCACCTTCACTAGCGGCTACTAGCGTGCTAACAGTTCCATCACCTGTCACATTGACTACAGTTCTACACATGTCTAGTATCCTATCAACAGGGAAGATGAGTGCGATCCAAGCCGGGTTGAGCCCCACGCTTTCTAAAACGATAATCATTAATACAAGACCTGCACTTGGAATCGCAGCCGCTCCGATTGATGCAAGGGTGGCTGTGAGAACGATAATTGCCTGTTGCGCCATAGTGAGGTCTATCATATGAAACTGTGCTAGAGCTACTACAGCAATGGCTTGGTATAAGCTGGTTCCGTCCATATTTACTGTGGCTCCGATAGGTAGGACGAAGCTAGCAGTGCTTTCTGACACTTTAAGATTTTTCTCAACACAATTCATGGTTACTGGTAAAGTGGCGACCGAAGAAGAAGTGGAGAAGGCTGTAATTTGGGCATCTCTCATTCCTGAGGTGAACTGCTTCCAAGTCATATTCTTCACAAATAAAGAGATGATAAGCGGGTACAAGAGGAAGGCCATCATTGCAAGACCCAAGACTACCACAAGGCTGTATCTGAGCAGAAAGGTTAGAAGTTGTTGAAAATGTTCGGGGTCGGTTCCGGCCGCTTTGACTATTTGACCTGCCATAAGAGCGAAAACAAAAAGGGGCATAATTTTCATCACGACCCAAACCATTTGTACGAACACTTCGTTCAATGCATTAACGGCTCTTACAATCGTGCCTTTTTGATCATCCTTGAGCCCTGTCACAACTACGCCGAAGAAGATGGCGAAGAAGATGATTTGGAGCATTTGCATGTCGCTGAGGGATTTAAATATGTTCTTGGGAACCACGTCCACTAAAGGTTGTAGCGGTCCGGAAGTCTTTGTTCTATCAGCTTTAGTGAGTTTGTCGTTTACCCACTCGTTGTGCTCAATAGACTCGCCTTTTATTGTGGCGACCATTTCCTCGAGCTCTGGATTCAGGGTGAAGTTTATTTCATCTAAGCGCACGATGTCGTTTGCGTCACGCCACAATTCGTAACGAATTCGGTTAGCCTCTCTCAATGTGTCACTTGCGTGGTCTCCAGGCTTAAAAACATTCACCAGTGTAAGTCCTACAATAACAGCGAACATTGTTGTGGTTAGATATAATGCAAGAGTTTTAATCCCCATACGCCCCAGCTTTCTCATATCCCCTAAGCTCGCAACACCGCTAATAATACTGAATAGCACAAGCGGAACTGCTATGAGTTTAAGTATGTTTATGAAGATTTCGCCGAAGGGTTGAATCCAGTTAAGTGTAAATTCATTCCAGCCAAACTGTATACTCATCCATGCGTACACAATTCCTAAAAGAAGTCCTATAATGACTTGCCAGTGCATCGCTAAGCCCTTGTTTTCTTTGATCATAATTTTGAAGTTCTTTGTCTAAGAGAGTGGTCAGCCAATACCAGGGCCACCATAGCTTCCACTATGGGAATCGCTCTCGGCAGCACACATGGATCATGACGACCTTTTCCACTCAGTTTTATTTCTTCACCATCACGATTGACAGTGTTTTGTGTTGTTTTTATTGTAGCCACGGGTTTAAATCCGATTCGTATAACGATTTCTTCTCCATTGGAAATCCCGCCTTGAATCCCGCCGCTTCTGTTTGAGGTGGTTTTAATAGCGGTACCATCGTTTTCCCCTGAAACAAACGCGTCATTGTGCTCAGAGCCCTTCATCAACGTCCCACTAAATCCAGAGCCTATCTCCAGAGCCTTGACAGCGGGAATGCTCATCAATGCCTTTGCTAAATCAGCATGGAGTTTGTCGAATACGGGCTCTCCCCAGCCAGCCGGTACATTCTTGGCGACTACGACGATCGATCCGCCCACTGTATCTCCTTCATCTCTAACCGTCTGTATCCTCTGGATCATCTTGCTGGCGACTTCGTTCGAAGGGCATCTTACGATGGTGAAGTCTATGATTTCTCTCGAGAAGAATGCAGGAGGGAAGGGCACCGAAATGTCTTGAATTCTTTCTACGTAGGCACTTATCTCAACAGAATCTGTCGTCTTCAAGAGTTGCCTTGCGACTGCACCACCTACAACCCTACAGGCTGTCTCTCGAGCAGAAGATCTGCCTCCCCCACGAACATCCCGTAGCCCGTACTTGGCATCGTAAGTGTAATCAGCGTGGGAAGGTCTATAGGTGTTTTCAAGGTGAGAATAATCTGCGCTTTTAGCGTCTTTATTTGCCAATTGAAACCCTATTGGAGTCCCAGTGCTGACAAAAAGGTTGCCTTCAATAGATAGAACTCCAGATAATATCACAACTTTATCATCTTCTTTTCGAGGGGTTGTGATATCAGAAGTTCCGGGTCGACGTCTGTCTAAATCGCTCTGTATCCCTGCAGGGTCAAGCTTTAAGCCGGCGGGCACGCCGTCAATTATCCCACCTATAGCCACGCCATGTGACTCCCCGAAAGTAGTAATTTGAAATACCTTGCCTAAAGTGTTCCCTGCCATGGGCTGCAAGATATAACTTGCGGCTTATGCGAGCACTCTTTAAAGACATCAAAGGACTGGTAGGTTGTTACGAAAACTCCCCCAATTTCGTAGCCGGTGAAAATATGAAGAATTTCCCAGTCTTGAAAAATGCGTGGATGGAGGTTGTGGGGGAGAAAATAATTGGGTTTGGCTCCATGTCAACTTGCCCTAAGGTTCCTTCTGGCAAAGCCCAAATCATTTCATGTACCAACCGATACATCATCCCATCCTGGTGTGATAGTCACTCTCATTTAGTTTACGCCAACGACAGAGCTGGTGAGTTCTTAGATCGACTTCGTGGATTGTCATACGAAGAGATCGCAGCTAAAGGAGGGGGAATTCTTAATTCCGCCCGCGCATTACAAAAACTCCCCGAAGATGATCTTTTCGATTGCTCTTTGGATCGACTCCTCGAGACCGTTAAGTTAGGAGTGGGCGCTTTGGAAATTAAGTCAGGATATGGGTTAACTCTCAAAGCAGAGAGGAAGATGCTCCGTGTGATAAAGCGCCTCAAACAAGTTTCTCCTATCCCTATTCGAGCCACCTTCTTAGGATGTCATGCAGTGCCTGCCGAGTTCAACAATTCATCAGATTACACAGATCATGTCATCAGCGACATGTTACCTCAGTTTGTCTCAGAGGGTCTTGTCGATTACGTCGATGCTTTTTGCGAAACAGGTTATTTCTCAACAGAGGACGTCACCCGACTTATTGATGCTGCCAGTAAATTAAAGATAAAGTGTAAAGTTCATGTTAATCAGTTTAATATATTAGGCGGAGTGAAGTTGTGCGTTAATAGAGGAGCTCTCAGTGTAGATCATCTTGAAATAATAGACGACGCTGATATAGCAGCATTGAAAGAATCCCTCACCTCAGGCTCACCGACCTTTCCTGTAGCTCTTCCACTTTGCTCGCATTTCCTCAGCTTGCCATACACCCCAGGGAGAAAACTCGTAGATGCCGGGCTCCCCCTCGCCCTCGCCACAGACCAAAACCCAGGCACCTCTCCTTCAGGCGATATGACTGAGGTCGTCCGTCTAGGTTCATTAAAGATGGGGCTAGAGCCAATCGAAGCTATTGCAGCTGCAACATTGAATGGCGCGGCAGCTATGGAGCTGGAAGATAAAGTTGGATCGATTACACCAGGAAAACTCGCTAATTTCTTTGTTACGCGTGAGATGAGCGGTCTTGAGGAAATTCCTTACCGATTTAATGATGTAGTTGTTGACAAAGTGTATGTAAATGGTGAACTTTGGGTAGGTTAAGAAAATACAATTAGGTTTCATATAAAGTAATTTAGTTTCATGCATAGACTCATTGAGTGCGTACCAAATATTTCTGAAGGCAGACGCCCTGAGATCATTGATGCTGTAACAGCTGTTGTAGAAACTGTTGAAGGATGTCGTCTTTTAGATGTCGACCCTGGAAAGAGTACCAACCGCACGGTTATCACTTTCGTTGGTCCTCCTGAAACAGTTGGAGAAGCGGCGTTCCGCGTAATTAAAAAAGCAGCAGAACTTATTGATATGTCTAAACAAACGGGTGAACATCCGCGAATGGGAGCTACAGATGTTTGTCCTTTTGTGCCAGTATCAGGTGTTACGATGGACGACTGTATCAAGGTCGCGCATGCCCTCGGAAAAAGAGTGGGGACGGAGCTAGGTATTCCAGGCTACCACTACGAATCGGCAGCCCTCATTCCCGAGCGTAAAAACTTAGCCGTTTGCCGTAAAGGTGAATATGAGGGGTTAGAAAAACTGTCCACCCCAGAAGCTAGACCAGATTTCGGTCCCACTGAATTTAATGCCCGTGCACGCTCAACAGGTGCCACGGCAATCGGGGCCCGCGATTTCCTTATAGCGTACAACATAAATCTTAATACTACTTCTTCTCGTAGAGCGAATGCTATCGCCTTCGATATACGTGAGGCTGGGAGAATTAAAAGAGAAGGAGGATTAATCTCCGGTAAAGTAATAAAAGATGAAAATGGCGAGCCAGTTCGTCAAGAAGGAACTCTAAAGTCAGTTAAAGGTATCGGTTGGTATATTGAAGAATACGGGATCGCACAGCTTTCCCTAAATCTAACCGATATAAGCGTAACACCTACCCACATTGCATTTGATGAAGCCTGCTCTAAAGCTCAAGATCGTGGGATTCGTGTAACGGGTTCTGAACTCGTAGGGCTTGTTCCACTTAAGGTGATGACTGAAGCGGCAAATTACTTTCTTCGCAAACAACAACGATCAACGGGAATTTCTCAAGCAGAAAAAATTAAAATTGCGGTTAAATCTCTTGGCCTCGATGATCTCGCTCCCTTCAAACCTGAAGAGAGAATCATTGAATACCTTATCGGTAGTGCAGACTCTTTCCCGCTCCTTGCAAAAAACTTACGCGAGTTTTCTGACGAAACGGCTTCTGAGTCGCCTGCTCCCGGCGGGGGATCAATCGCAGCTTATTCTGGCGCACTAGGAACGGCTTTGTCTACTATGGTGGCTAATCTGAGTGCAAATAAGCGTGGTTGGGATGATCGATGGGAAGAGTTTAGTGATTGGGCTGATAAAGGTCAAACCTATCACTCCCAACTACTCGCCCTCGTTGACGCAGACACCGCCGCTTTCAACGGTATTATGGACGCTTACGGGCTACCTAAATCCTCTGAAGATCAAAAACTCGCTCGCTCTAATGCAATCCAGGCTGCAACTAAGCATGCTATTGAAATTCCGATGCAGGTCGCAGAAATTGCGCACAACGCTCTTGAAGTAGCCGAAGCCATGGCTCAGTTAGGCAACCCTAACTCTATTACAGATGCTGGAGTGGGAGCCATGTGCATCCGAACAGCTGTTCTTGGCGCGATTCTAAACGCGCGTGTAAACACTGCAGACCTGAATGACACTGAATTCGTGTCATTAACGCTCGCCAGGTGTTCCGAGTTAGTCTCCAGCACAATATCTCGTGAGGCAGCTATTCTTGTCCGCGTTGACGAATTGCTAGGGTAGATGTTTCGTAAATAAATATAGAATAGGAGTTATAAAAAGCGCGATAAGAAAAAAGCCGTCTCTTTATAAAAGGACGGCTTTTTGAATAATATTGTTCTTCTTAGATTATCCTCGACGCTCTTTAATACGAGCTGACTTACCAGTACGTTCACGTAGGTAAAAGACACGTGCACGACGTACCACTCCTCTTTTGTTAACTGTAATGCTATCTATGTGGGGGCTGTTAACGGGTATAATACGTTCTACGCCTATTCCACTTGACATCTTACGGATCGTAAAAGTCTCAGTCATGCCGACTCCACGGCGCTGTAATACAACACCTTGAAATGATTGAAGACGCTCTTTCTTACCCTCTGTAATCTTAACAGTCACAGTGATGGTGTCTCCAGCTCCGAACTCAGGCCACTCACGTGGCTCAACGATCAAATTTGTAATCTCCTTAATACGCTCCATAATGATATATTTAAATCCGCTTAAATTCGGGATGCAATATTACGAATAAATCGAGTACCATCTGCATGTTTTTTTATTTTATCAATCAAGCAAATCAGGTCTCCTCTCTTTGGTCCTTTTTAAGGCTTGCTCTTCTTCCCAAACCCGGATCTTTTTGTGATCTCCGCTGAGTAAAACTTCAGGCACTTTCCAGCCGTTATATTCTGCCGGTCTGGTGTAAACAGGAGGAGCTAATAATCCATCTTGGAACGAGTCGGTGAGTGCGCTCATCTCATCGCCAATTACCCCTGGGACTAGTCTTACTAGCGCATCTGTTAATACAGCTGCTGCCAATTCACCTCCGCTAAGTACATAGTCTCCGATAGATATTACGAGTGTGATTA
>Ga0315321_10003045_pt1 | contig 13067 bp, 12 predicted proteins | sample M180m21515metaG_FD_203464 | JGI IMG/M metagenome (GOLD analysis project Ga0315321, IMG submission 203464) | Ammonia-oxidizing marine archaeal communities from Monterey Bay, California, United States - M1 80m 21515 | ecosystem: Environmental > Aquatic > Marine > Intertidal zone | place: USA... | reverse complement strand
ATCCTATTTACTTCCAGAAGACTGCAGATACCATTCACTTTGATGCTGACCCTTCTTCTTTTCGTTAGGCAGGGGACTCACTTGCTTGCATATGACATGTTTTGCGACCGAAAAAAGAACTTTGAAACAATATCCATCAAGGACAAGCAAACCTATGTTATCGACGAATATGTTATCCGGCACCCACTTGACTGGAAGTTTCCAAAGAATTGGAAGATTGCACCTGATTTCTATACAACCAATGATCGATTGCTAAATAAACCGGATTCGGAAACCTGGTTGATAAGTTTAAAAAATCTTTCGTATTTCTACCCAGATATTTACCAACAGAAAAAACTTACCATCGGAAATAAGGAATTTACCAACTTACCCCAAAAATATTGGGAGTATAAGCTGCTTCCTTGAACACTACTCTTCGGAAACACCTACTCGCATCTATATAAACCCCCAATTCTTAGCTTCTACATGATAAGAGCATGTTTAAGGCTTTTGCCAACTAGCATAAGGGCAAGTGCGTTCTATCGACTTTTCTTTAGTGGCGCACAAAAAAGAAAGAAGCTTTTCACGAAAGCCCCGCTGGAATTTGCACCCGGGATCAAGATGAACTTAAGCCCTCAGGACACTTGTCATCAGTTAATCGCCTACACTGGATTCTTTGAGCTTCACTTAAGCGAGAAGTTCTCACATCTGGCATCTTTAGGGGGAGAATTTGTGGATGTGGGAGCAAATTACGGGTACTACAGCCTGCTATGGGCAGCAGCAGATCCTGGAAATATAGTTACTGCGTTCGAAGCTGTACCCGAGAATGCAAGTATGCTGGAGGAAAATGCTCAGCTCAATGACATGAGCAAGAGAATTAAAATATATAATAAAGCTCTCGGCAGGAAAAGGGAAAGGATGTCCTTCGACCTCGTCGAGGATACCCAAACGACATGGGGCGGTCTCACTCACTCGAAAGAAAAGGGATTCGAACTCGAAGTTGTTCCACTTGACGAGATTTGGAATAAGGAAAAACTCATTGAACTGCTTAAAATCGATGTCGAAGGAGCGGAGGCGTGGGTACTCGAAGGAGCAGCTAATTTATTGAGAACTGGTAGAATTAGGAACATTTTCTTCGAGGAGAACTTGGATCGTCAAGAAAAACTCAATATCGCCCCGGGAAGTGCCATTAAACTTCTTGAGCAACTCGGTTATCAAGTCGTTCAATTGAATAAAAACGAAAGTCCAGTTTCCGAATACCATGCGTTCCTAACCTAGTAGTGACCAAAAGAAAGTTAGCTGAGACCCTACTCTATTTGGCAAGCATGCTCGCACGCGTTTTGCATAGAAAACAAAAAGGTAAACCCGATTCTTTCTTTATCCTCAGAAACAATGGGCTAGGAGATCTCCTTTGTGCCACTCCGTTATTCCAAATGCTCCGACAAAATTTTCCCGACGCCAGAATCGTCGCAGGAATTGGAAGTTGGCATCAGGATTTACTCGATAACGACCCCCATCTGACCGAGTGCTTGACGGTGAATGCCCCATGGCACAACCAATTCAAGGTATCTTCCAATTTCTTCGGCATGCTCGCATATATTTTTTTTTCACAAGAAGCAAGATCTCTGACCCAAAAAAAATTCGATGTCGGAATAGATGTGGTCGGAAGCATATGGGGTTCGCTTCTTTTGATACGGTGCGGGATTCCATTACGAGTAGGTGTTAAGGGATATGCGGGCGGGCACTCGGCCACGCAACTCTTTTTGGACTACGACCCTAACAAACATGTGTCTCAAGCTTGCTTGGAAATGGGTCGACTTTTGCAAATAAATAATATGCCCGAACCCAGACCTCAGATTTTTCTAACTGCTGAAGAATCCGTCTTCGGGGAAAGCTCTTGGCAAGAAGGTTCTCAAGCCAAGCGAATCGTTATGGCCCCTGGAGGCAGTTTTGAAGAGAAATGCTGGGGAGACGAAAATTTCTCCACATTGTTGAACTTGATTTTACAACACTCCGAGCATCAGATTCGAATAATCGGTGGAAAAGACGACATGGCAAGGATAGGCATCGCAGATTTGCCAAGAAAGTTCAGCCATAGATGTCTCGATCTCAGTGGAAAGTTGAGTTTGCGACAATCCGCGGGCCTCATCTCTTCCTGCGACATTGTTATTAGTAATAGTTCAGTTGCGATGCATTTCGCCGGTGCTTTCTCCAGACCCAGCCTTATCTTGCTTGGCGAATGGTACGAAAGCGCCAAACTCCACCACCGACAATGGGGATATCCGGAAAGTACCGTAATAGGAAAAGAATGTAAGTGCGGTAAGAACTCCATTCCTGATGCAAATGAGGCGTTTGAAATATTACAGCAACTCAGTTGATGCAAACCCGCGTTCCCCGGTGAAGATTTGCTTTATCTTAGGACCTCAGAAATCTGGCCAATGCGGAATTACTGATTATGTCAATCTCCTTAGTAATGCATTGGCAAATGATGGTCGGTCCGTCAAAAAACACTCGATTGAACTGCTCAATGATGCCGTGTCGTCCTCACGAAACTTACCAGATGCTGATTTATATAGCTTACAATTTGCACCGTATACATTTTCTGAAACCGGTCTCTCCGGAAAGGGCTTAACCCAATTTGCTTATGCCCTTCAGAACAAAAAAATACAGGTCAATTTTCACGAGATATGGATAGGCGCTTATCCAGGAGCAAACTGGAAAGAATCTGTTGTGGGATGGAGACAAAAGCGGGAAATCCTCAAATTCCTCAAAATTGCCAACCCAGTGCTGATTACGACTACAAACTCTGCAGCGTTGGATCGATTAGCCAAGGAAGGCGTTAATGCGAAACATCTCTATTTATTTGGTAACATCCCCTACTCTTTTGCCCCCCCTACTCCTAGTTCAATGGAACAAAATCTCAAAGTCGCTTTCTTTGGAACTCTATATGAAAAGTTTCCCTACGGACTTTTGGCTCAAAAGTTAAAATCCATTTCCGAAGTTACGGGAAAAATGATTGAGATAAGAATTATTGGTCGGCAGAGAGAGGGATTTGGACTCCAAGAAATTAAAAAGGTTACAAAAAAGCATCAATTCCTGATTTCAGAGTCGGGTGAATTGCCTCCAGAGAAAATCTCTACCGAATTACAAGCCTGTATCATTGGAGTCTCTACAACTCCTTTTGACGTTTTAGGCAAAAGCGGTGCTACTGCCGCAATGCTTGAACACGGTTTACCCGTACTTACTTTTGATGATGGCGATACTCCGAAAGAAAAACTTCATGTCATGCAAGAGTTTACAGACCAAGTTTTTCTGCTAAATAATCATTCGTTGGAAAATCAACTTCCTCCTTTTATAAATCAAACGAGGAAGCCCTTTTTCGATGGAGTTGCACATACAGCAGCAGATATGGTAAATTCGATTCTTTGATTCCCAACACACAGAAAACCCCCTATCAAAACCCATGGCCTCTTTGGACCCATGTCACTTTGTTTTTGTGGCGAATGACATGGCTCATGTGCTGTTCTTGGACACCAAAGTTTTTCAATCCTTGGCGCTTGATCATTCTCAGAATATTTGGTGCTAACATAGCCGGAATTCCCTTTGTACATAGTTCGGCGAAAATAAGGATACCTTGGCATTTGACCTTAATGCACAGAGCCTGTTTGGGTGAAAAATCTAATTCCTACAACCTCGGGAAGATCGAAGTCCACAAAAGTGCGACCATAGCTCAAGAAGCATATCTTTGCACGGGAACTCATGATTTCCACAAAACTTCCATGCAATTAATCACTCAAAAGATAATCGTTCGGGAAAATGCGTTTATCGGAGTAAGAGCGATGATCCTTCCTGGCGTAACCATTGGAAAGAATGCCATAGTAGGAGCTCAGTCCGTTATTACGAAAGATTTGGCTAATGACGAAATATTTGCAGGCAATCCTGCGCGTAAGATTGGATTAAGGAAAACTTCTTGATGAATCATTTAACTCAAAAAAAGATCTTAATCACCGGAGGGATGGGTTTCATTGGATCCAACCTTGCCCGAAGATTACTCGAGCAGGACAATCAGGTAACAATCGTCGACAGCTTGATTCCGGAGTATGGCGGGAACTTGAGAAACCTTTACGACCTAGAGGATAAGATTAACGTCAATCTCTCTGATGTACGTGACCCCTTTTCAATCAACCAGTTGATAAAAGGGCAAGATTGCCTTTTCAACCTTGCGGGGCAAACGAGCCATGTGGACTCCATGGAAGATCCGTTCACAGATTTGGACATCAACGCAAAAGCTCAATTATCCATTTTAGAAGCCTGTAGAAAACATAACCCCGAAGTACGAATCGTATTTGCCAGCACCCGACAAATTTATGGGAAGCCCAAATATCTACCAGTCGACGAAAAGCATCCCCTGCATCCAGTTGATGTTAATGGAATAAATAAAATGGCGGGCGAGCGGTATCACATCCTTTATCATGACATATACGGGATACCTTCGAGCGTACTGCGTTTAACCAACACTTACGGCCCAAGGATGCGAATCAAGGATGCCCGACAGACTTTTCTCGGCATCTGGATCCGCAATCTTCTAGAAGGAAAAACCTTGCAGGTATTTGGAGACGGGAAGCAGCGTCGGGACTACAACTATGTGGAGGATGTAATCGATGCCCTGATTATTGCCGCATCCAATGAAGACGCAGTCGGAAAAATTTACAATTTGGGGACATCGACTCCATTGAGTCTGGAAGAAACCGCCCGAATCCTGTGCGGAATGATCGAAGGATCATGCTATGAGCTCACCCCTTTTCCAGAAAACCGCAAAGCGATCGACATTGGGGACTTCATCTGTGACTACCAAAACTTTTCCAATGCTTCAGGTTGGGCTCCCAAAGTAAAGTTTGAAGATGGGATTCAACAAACGATCGAGTATTTCAAGTCCGAATTGCAGTATTATCTCTGAACAATGATTCCAGTTAGCGATCCATCCGCGTCCTACGATTCTCACAAGAATGAGATCGATCAGGCGATCCGACGAGTCCTTGATTCCGGATGGTATGTTCTGGGTCAGGAGGTAGAATCTTTCGAGCAAGAGTTTTCAGACTTCCATGGTCACGATTTTCATTCGTTAGGGGTGGCAAACGGCACAGATGCCATAGCCCTATCCCTTCGGGCATTGGGGCTTAAAGAGGAGGACGAAGTCGTCACTGCTTCTCACACCGCCGTTGCCACTGTATCCGCTATAGAGCAAGCAGGTTGCACTCCCGTTTTTGCTGACATTGATCCAATTAGCCGATGCATCTGTCCGCACTCTTTACAAACAAGAATTTCATCCCAAACGAGAGCTATCGTTCCCGTTCATATGTTCGGCCAACCCTGCGACATGACAAGAATCATGGAAATCGCAAAAGAATTCCAGTTGTCCGTTATCGAGGATTGCTCCCAAGCCCACGCAGCCGAAACGAATGGACGAAAAGTCGGAACACTTGGAGATTTGGCTACCTTCAGTTGTTACCCGACTAAAAACTTAGGTGCTCTTGGAGACGGAGGCGTGGTTCTTGGCAGGACAGACCATTATGCCGAAGAGCTTGGAAGGCTCAGGCAATATGGATGGGATGACAATCGAGAAAGTCTTTCTCCCGGGTTCAATTCCCGCTTGGACGAGATCCAGGCAGCCATCTTGCGGGTCAAGCTCAAGCACTTGCCCGAAGACAATGAGAGACGTAGACAAATCGCCGATCAATACGATCTGGCTTTTGCCGACCTCCCGCTTACCCTGCCCCAACGCAAGGATACGGAAAAACATGCGATGCATCTTTACGTCGTTGAATGCGAAGATCGGGACGGGTTAATGAATCACCTCCGCCAAAAGAAAATTGGCGCAAACTTGCATTACCCCCTTCCGGTTCATCGGCACACAGCCTATAGCGGACGCCTTCGCGGGTCAGATGACCTGCCTGCAACCGATGCCTTTTACAAACGCCACTTGACTCTGCCGATGTTTCCGGAACTTCCCGAAGAATCGGTCGATTGGATTACGAAATGCACTCGGGATTGGTTTGCAAAAGCCTGAGCAATGTCCTCCCAAGACACTCCCTTGCTAGTCCAATCCTTGATCGGGAGAAACAACCTCTCCTTTTACCTGGAATGCCTGAATTCACTCACGCGCCTATGCCACGAGGAAATCACCCTGCTCTTGCACACGGATGGTAGCTTGAACAAGAAGGACATGGAATTTGCCTTGAATCATTTCGGAGCTCAATCCGTCCGGTTTCATGACACGGAAAAAGCAAAACAAGTGACCCTTGACCATCTCGAAGGTCACCCAAACTGCCAGAAGCTCAGGCAAAAATCCCTTTGGGGAATCGAATTCTTCGATCCTTTGTTCTCCAACCCAAGTGACCCAATCAGTTATTACGTGGATGCCGACATATTGTTCGTTCGACCCTTCACCGGCTTGTTCGACAGCTCGGCGGTCAAGGATGGCGCCGTTTTCCTCAGGGACACCCAATGGGATGCCTATTCCCTGCGCCCTTGGCAACTGTTCGGCTTAGGCATGCGGCCTGCGATTGTCGAAGGCATAACCACGGCTTTGGTTTGCTGGGACAAAGGCGCCATAGATTGGGATTACCTCGAATGGTTCCTCGGTCAAACCAAGTTTCATTGTATCCCCGAATGGGTTTTGCCGACCGCGCAGGCAGGGTTGGCAAGAAGATGCAAAGCCAAATTCGTCGCCCCCGTCCAGCTCACCAACTTATATCCCAATGCCACCATCGAAAAAGAGACCTTTGGCGTACACCTTCTTGGTTCCTACCGGAATGAATGGCGGCCTAAGGTCAAAAACTACGCAAGAGAAATGCCAAAGGAGGAATCCCCAACGCAAACTTGCTTCGAGTCATGTCGCCCCAGGGGAGTAATTGCCTATGCCCGAAAACAAGCCAAACGCTGGGTTAATACACGACTTGATCGATGGTAAAAAGTGAGCGCCCCTCGGTTCTTCCCGGAATTCGGATCCTGATGATGGCACCCTGCTTGGGTAAATTCGGTGGGATCGAAACCTTTTGCCTTACCTTGATCGAAGACCTGATCAAGCGAGGGGCATTCGTGAGGCTTTTGCGCAAAAGAGTGTTGGGATTTTCCAACGACAACTCTGTCGAAAGGACCGAAACGGAAATCATTGAACAATGGTCATCCGATCAACGATCCAGGTTTTCAAGCGAATACGTGAATCGAGGTGAACCGCAAATTAAGAAGGCAATCCAAGAAAGTGATCTCGTGCATTTGCACAACCCAATGGTCGAGGGAGTATGGCTTGCCAAAAAAAACAGGATTCCCTGCGTCATGACGATCTACAACTGGCGAAGGAAAGGGCTGCACCCCCGGTTGCTTGCCTGGCGCTGGGCCGCCCGTAACGCAGACCGAAGGTGGTATATCTCCGAGTTTGTCTGGGATAGCTGGGAGAGCAAACGCAAGAAGGGAAGCGCCCGTCTTCCCGTCGTGTCCAAGATGCCGACGGGCGAGGTTCCCTCAGGCGAAAGAAGGGGCTTTCTCTTTGCAGGAAGATGGATTCCCAACAAGGGGTTGCGAATCCTGCTCAAGGCCTACCATCGACTCGCCCCAAACCCCGAAACTTGGCCTTTGATTTTGCTTGGAGACGGACCGCTTCGACCGGAAGTTGAACGTATTGTCAAGGAGAGCGGGGTTAAAGGAGTTCGGTTACTTGGATTCGTTTCCGAAGAAGAGAGGATTCGGAGGACACGCGAAGCAAAGTGGATGGTCACCCCACCCCATACCCGCGAAGACTTGGGACTCACGCCATTGGAGGCCCGCTCCGTAGGCGTCCCTTGCATCGTAAGCAGGGATGGAGGAGTCAAGGAGACAGGAGGGCCCCACGCCTTGCTTTGTGAGCCGGGAAGCGTAGAGTCTCTTGAGGCAAGCCTGAAGAAAGCGATGGAAATGAGTGAAGACGAGTACGAACAAATGAGAAACTTGGCCAAGGTGGGCTTGGACGAATATGTTCGTTCCCTTGACGAGTATGCCGAAGAATACCTGAAGCTACTGGGAATGGCATGAACCAGCAAGAAAGAGTGCCCATGATCGACGCCTTGCGCGGGCTGTCGTGCCTGGGTATCTTGCTCTATCATGTCCGAGTTGATCTTTGGGTCGGTTGGCGGCAGATAAAAAGTCAGCCCGAAGAATATTCTTCCTTTGCAAAGGCAATGGCTTGGTTATCCATTCCCACCCCTTTTTTCGGGTACGCAATTCTGCTTTTTTTCCTCATCAGCGGATTTTGCATCCATTATCCCAACACGCTCGAAAGCAGAAAGCCGAAATGGGGACAATATTTCATGCGACGATTTTGGAGAATCTATCCGCCATACTTGGCCGCCTTGGCATTGACCGCGGGCATCAGTTATTTGTGCCATGTTTTTTGGAATGACTCGACTTGGGATCCGGACCGAATCCTGCGGACGGCTACCCTGTCTCAAAACTACCCCCCGGGGAATGGACAATTTCTAAGTAACCCCTCCCTTTGGACCATTCCTCTAGAGGTCGAATTTTATATACTCTATCCATTGGCTTTCTGCCTATTTTCTCGGCTTCGTTCAAGCCTTCTTGCATTGTTCGCCATAGGCTTGTTTGCTTTGACCGTTTTTCTCGGCAAACAGGAGATTTTATGGCCTAGCTTCACCGCTCTGTTCTTTTGGCCGACTTGGTTACTTGGTGCTTGGGTCGCCCAACTTCACAGGGAAAATAGATTGGCGTCCATTTCGCCTCTACTCACAATAACGATTGGTTCGCTCTTTTTTGTTCTGGCATTGGCAAGCCACAAAGACATGCAAGATTGGGACATTTGGCTTCAATACTTGCTCTGGACCGGCTTTTACCTCAGCCTACTCATGCTAACCATAAGCAAACAGAATTTAATTAAGAGCCTCCCGTTGAGAGGAATGCTTCCCTTTTTGTCCTGGTTGGGGGAAATCTCCTTTTCTCTATACCTCGTTCACTTTCCGCTTTTCAAGCTTCTCGGTTATCTTCATATCGCTCAGTTTGGAGAAAAACCCGTCAATTTCCTGGTGGCCTTGGGCTACCTGCTTCTCGTTTGCCTCTTTGGATGGGTCTTCTACCACTGGATCGAGCGTCCCATCCACCTATGGTCCAAGAACAGATTGCAAAAATCGTAAAGTCCACGAATCTTTTTGTCGTTTCCCATCCAAGCGGAAACACCTTTGTCCGGGCCCTCGTCGAGGAACTGGACGGGCAAGGCTTCCTCGGTTCCTTCCATACGACGATCGGAGTAGGCCGGCGGGCCAACCCTTTTCTACACGCCTTGGCCCGCCGAAGATCTTACGAGGTTCATGACAAGTTAATCTCCCGCAAGTGGTTTCCCGAGTTGGTCCGCCTGCTTCCATTCGGTCCAAGCTCACAGGAGAAGAAGAGAAGATCGGCTGATCAATCCTGCGTATCCCTTGACCGCAAGCTTGCCGAAAGACTCCATCTGTTGTCCTGCGACGTTCTCCATGCCTACGAAGACGGGGCCGCACATAGCTTCGCCCGAGCCAAGGAACTGGGTGTTTTTTGCTCATATGAACTCCCCATTGCACATTGGTCTACATTGCGTCGCTTGCTAGCGGAAGAAGCTGAACGTTATCCCCGATGGGAACCGACTTTGGAAAGCACCCGCGAACCGGAGGAAAAGTTGGTTCGCAAAGATGAAGAGTTAGCCTTGGCCAATTGCATTACCTGTCCGAGCGAATTCGTATTGCAATCCATTCCGCCTGAAATTCGCAAGGAAACCCCGTGCCAAATCGCTCCGTTTGGAAGTCCCGCCGATACGGGGAACACCCTTCCCCGCAATACTTCTAGAAAAAATGGGAAGCTTAAGCTCCTTTTCGTTGGTTCGATGAGCCAGCGCAAGGGGTTGGCCGATCTTTTTGAGGCAATGAAATTAGTCGACAGTCCGCTAGTCACTCTAAGTATTTTGGGCCGACCTTCCATGCCTATGCACTTTTATCGTTCACACTACCCCAATTTCAAATACCTGCCCCCAAGGTCGAATGAAGGTGTAAGGGAAGTCATGCTTGAGCACGACGTCTTGGTCCTCCCTTCAATTATTGAAGGGCGAGCCCTAGTTCAGCAGGAAGCAATGGCTTGTGGACTCCCGTTAATCGTGACTCGAAACGCAGGCGGGAAAGACTTGATTGAAGAAGAAAGGACTGGTTTTCTGGTGCCAAATCGAGAGCCTGGTAAAATCGCTGAAAAGATCGATTGGTTCTGCCAAAACTTGCAGAAAATAGACGAAATGTCGGAGTATTGCCGGAACAAGGCAAGCCAGTATAAATGGAGCGAGTATGCCCGCTCAATCATCAACTTTTGCTTGCGAAATCGTTCCAATTCCACTGATATTCAATAAGAAATGAGTGCTACAGAGACATCAGTCGCAAGTATGCAAAATGCCAAAAATCTATCAGATGCCCAAACTAGCGACTATGGATTTATTCGTGCCCTCATCTGGCTTTACTTCATACTGTTGATTTTCGAAGGAGCCTTTCGAAAATGGATCTTACCGGCCCAATCCGATCTGCTTTTGCTTATTCGAGACCCACTCGTTATTTTGATTTATTACTTGGCCTATACACATGACGTATTTCCTTTGGACAACAAATACCTAAGCCGACTATACGGTTGGACAATCCTTGCCTCCATTCTTTCGCTCCTTGTAAATCAAACTCACCCCGCAGTTATTGCTTATGGAATTCACACGAACGTCTTGCACTTCCCTCTGATTTTCGTGATCGGACGGGTGCTTCGGTGGAAGGATGTGATATGGTTTGGCTACGCCATACTCTTTCTTACTCTCCCCATGACCTTTTTTTGCCAAGCTCAATTTGAAGGTGACCGCTATGACTATTGGAATGTTGGCGCTGGTGGAACGGGCACTCAACTGGAGACATCTGGAGGAAAAGTCCGGGCGTCAGGAACCTTTTCCTTCGTCAGTGGAATTGTATTTTTCTACTGCTTCGCCGTAGCCTTCATCATCTATGGATTCTTGCGATTAAAAACCTTCTGGTTGCCCGTTCTTGTCATTAGTTTCGGTCTGACTCTCACGGCCATGGCGATTGCAGGGAGCAGAGCAGTCGTTGCCGAGTCCTTGCAGGTCGTTGCCTGCTTTGGCTTCCTTGCTTACTTTCGCCCGAAGGAATTTGGTAAAATAACTTTCTTTGTTTTTGGATTATCCGCCGTCACGATTTTCCTTTGGACTCAGGTCGAGGTGTTTCTCCAAGGGGTCGAACACTTAAGACAGCGTTTCGATGAAGCAGCCAATGTCGAAGGGAACCCGGTTGAAGCATATTTCAATCGTTACTGGAACATCATTTCAGCTCCATATTATTATAACCAATTCACTCCTCTTTTGGGCAATGAAGGAATGGGTTCAGCTACTAGAGGTGCGCACGGAGTAGCCAGATTATTTGGAATTCCACTAATGGGAGGAGGCGCTGAGATTTCTTGGTCCCGACCAGTTTTAGAAAATGGTTTTTTAGTCGGAACCCTTTTCATTGCCTGGCGCGTATGGCTAGCCCTTGACTTGCTCAAGATATGCATCAAGGCCATCAACAGAGGGAATTACCTTGCCATTTTCCTTTTCGGAGCAGCCGGTCCAATCATCCTGTTCGGATTGTTGGGGCAAACCACGAACTTAGGGTTTGCCGCCTTTGGCGGTGGTTTGTGCCTAGCTGCCGCTCGAGCCAAAAAATTTACTTAATGACAAAGACTCCAAGAGTCCTCCTGCTCACAAATTATCGAAAAGACGAACAAAGAAGCATGCTTCGCTTTGGCGAGCTATTGACTAAAGGATTTGATCCCGAAGCAATCACTTGCGAGGAGATTTTCCCAAAACCCTGTTTTTTTCCTCTTGCACCCACCCTATCCATGAAAAAGTGGGGAGGATACATCGATAAATATTTGATCTTCCCCAGAAGGCTGAAGAAAGCCCTTCGCAATCCAAAAACTCGATCGGATCTGTTTCACATCATCGATCATTCCAATGCCGTCTACTTGGACAAAGTTCCTTTAAATCCTCCGATCAAGAAACTCGTCACCTGCCACGACCTGATTGCCCTCAGGATGGCGAGGAATGAATTCGATCACGCCCCGAGGGTTTCGAGGACGGGACAAAAGCTGCAAAACTGGATTCATCGATCACTATCGATTGCCGACGCATACGCCTGCGATTCATCGTTCACCGAAAAGGACCTCAACAGGATTATCCCTCATTCAAAAGGAAAGTCCGAGGTCATCCATCTCGGTGTGCCACCCAAGGCGATAGCCCAATCAAGGGAAAGCGGACTGCCTTTCGATCCTTCCAACACCAAATATCTGCTGCACGTAGGAAGTTCTGCTTGGTACAAGAATAGGAAAGCTATTCTCACTGCATTTTCCCACCTTTTGAAAAATTCAGCTCAACCGACCATCAACTTGGTCTTTGTAGGCCCTCGGTTGCAGGAAGAAGAGTTAACGGATGAAACAAAGACCTGGATGGAAAACAACAAAAGTAGAGTCGTCGTATTGAATCACGTTGACGAACCAGACTTGCGCAAACTCTATCGCAACGCACGAGCTTTCGTTTTTCCCTCCTTTGTCGAAGGCTTTGGATGGCCAGCTCTGGAAGCAAACGCCATGGGTTGCCCGGTCATTACTACGCGTACCGGGGCAATTGCGGATATCTTGAGAAACTCGGCGACTTACATCGATCCGACCGCTCAAATGGAAATCAATCAAGCATTGCTCAGTTCCATGAACAACGAGCACCCCGAGCATTCTTCCCCCAGGATACCGACGAACCATGACTGCGCCAACAACTACGCAAGGTTATACGGGCAAGTAATGGGAGAGTCCTTCAGACCGTGAGTCTATCTCTTTTTTTTCATGCCCCTCTGCATTGCCTGAGAAAGACAAGGCTCCACTCATTCCTTCTCAAAACTCGGTTAAACCGACCTCGGCTAACCGATTTGGGCTTGGCATTCCCCGTTGCAATTAGACCCCTTACCCACGCTTCCATCCGTTGGGCCAACAAAAGACAGGAACCGGAAATA
>Ga0315321_10003042_pt1 | contig 13077 bp, 9 predicted proteins | sample M180m21515metaG_FD_203464 | JGI IMG/M metagenome (GOLD analysis project Ga0315321, IMG submission 203464) | Ammonia-oxidizing marine archaeal communities from Monterey Bay, California, United States - M1 80m 21515 | ecosystem: Environmental > Aquatic > Marine > Intertidal zone | place: USA... | reverse complement strand
AGATAAGATCATTTTTCCACCGCCGTCCAAATAACCGAAAAGTCGCTCTCTATCACCGAGGGATAAATTTGCCGATTCTTCGAGCAAAGCTCGGGCAGATTCAAGAGCAGAATCATCCCCTTGCTCTTGAAAACGATTCTTTAATTGCCGGTATAACTTTGCCCGTTTGCTCCCAAGCTGCTTGACGGCTGCCTCCGCTTTCGCTTCAAAACCCGGCTCTTTTCCGTATATATGATTAAATCGTCGAGCTATCTCACGAGTAAACTCAATATGAGCAACCTGATCCTCACCCACTGGAACTAAGTTGGCCCTGTATATGAGAATATCTGCACTTTGCAGCAATGGGTAACCTAGAAACCCATAAGTAGACAAATCTTTTTCGGACAATTTCTCTTGTTGGTCCTTGTAGGTTGGAACTCTTTCTAACCACCCTAGAGGAGTCATCATCGACATCAGCAAATGTAATTCAGCATGCTCGGGAACTTTAGACTGAATAAACAATGTGGCTTGTGACGGATCAACTCCCGCCGCCAACCAGTCGATGAGCATATCCCAAACATTTTTTTCGATGGCCTCGGGTGACTCGTAATGTGTTGTTAATGCATGCCAATCAGCCACAAAAAATAAACACTGATATTCGTGTTGAAGCTTTAACCAATTCTCCAAAACCCCATTGTAGTGGCCTAAGTGCAATGCGCCGGTCGGTCGCATCCCGGATAATACTCGGTCATCAAACATTACAACATCCCTCTATATACCAAAAACAAAAGATAAAATTCCCACCAAAAATCCCAAAACAGGGTACATGACAGTACTAAGAAGCCCAGAGGCCATCAGCAGCATAATAACTAATAGACCATAGGGCTCGAGCTTGGCTAAATTGTAAGCCATTCTGTGCGGCAGAGCGCTGATGGCTATTCTCCCACCGTCTAACGGAGGAACAGGTATTAAATTTAAAACCATCAATACTAAATTAATCAAGATTCCACCTTTTGACATCTCCAATAAGGGAGACGAGAAATAGTGCTCCGGGGCTAACAAGGTGAGCTTGTATAACAACGACCAGCCGACCGCCATAACCAGATTCGCACCGGGACCAGCGGCGGCAACCCAAAGCATGTCTCGCTTTGGGTTTTTTAACGCAGAAAAATTTACCGGCACAGGCTTCGCCCAGCCAAACGCTAGCTTCCCTCCACTTGCTAGTAAAAGAACAGCTGGAACTACAAGAGTACCCACTAAATCCACATGTTTGATCGGATTTAATGTGATTCGACCCTCTTGAAAAGCAGTCAAGTCTCCAAAACGCTTAGCTGCATAGCCATGTGCAGCTTCATGCAATGTAATCGCCAATACTGCTGGAATTGCGTATAGACTTAATAATTGAACCCAATAACCTATATCCAATTTAACTCCTCAGTTATTCCAGCCAAAATAAGATTTCGCGCATAGAGAGAAAATTTGTTTTTACACCACTAATACTTGAGGGTTGCCGCAAAGATTTTGGTCAACACCGTTACACGCATTACAAATACAGATTATAGTTGATTTAAAGCATGCAACTTACCAAAAATATGCATATTCAGCCAAATTCATACAGGAGTCCTATTCGTGGCGATAATATAGTCGCCACGTCTCAACCCCTTGCGGCACAGGCAGGGTTAGCGGTAATGAACAAAGGTGGTAATGCAGTGGATGCGGCTATCGCTACAGCAATAACACTCACGGTAGTCGAGCCCACCATGAATGGAATCGGCTCAGATGCATTCTGTTTAGTGTGGGATGGGCAAAGACTGCATGGTCTCAATGGTGCAGGTAAATTTCCAGCCAAATGGACGTACGAACATTATAAAAAATATTCTGAGATGCCGATTAGCGGTTGGGGCTCGGTCACAGTTCCTGGCGCAGTTTCGTCATGGGTTGAGCTATCGCGTCGATTCGGCCGGTTAGCCTTTGAAGAACTATTTGAACCGGCAGTCCGCTACGCAACCGACGGGTTCTTGGTTTCTAATATTATTGCCGACCAGTGGGCTGGGCAAGTGAACCGTTTCAAAGAATTCGAAGAATTTAATAGGGTATTCACAAATAACGGTCTCACACCGACGCCTGGAGACCGTGTTTCCCTACCTGACCATGCGGATACGTTAACAAAAATTGCCTCTTCTAACGGACAAGCATTTTATCAAGGTGCGTTAGCTGAACTTATGGTCGAGGACTCCGATAAACATAATGGCCAATTAAGCATCTACGACCTAGGGGATCATTCCGTTGACTGGGTTTCACCAATTTCAGGATCACAGAAGGAATTTGAATTACATGAAATTCCACCAAGTGGCCAAGGTTTAGCCGCTTTAATTGCGGTAGGAATTTTAAATTGCCTAGAGGATACAACCAAATCTTTGTCGAGACTGACAAGACTCCACTTTGAAATTGAGTCCATGAAGCTTGCGCTGCGGGAGGCCTACTCAGAATTCAGCGACCCATCTTTCATGAAGAAATCTGTTGAGGAATTGTTATCTGACACATACCACCGAAGATTAGCTGCGAAAATTTCAATTAATAAAGCGCTTCAATTACCGCTCACTCATCAGATCGTATCAGATACAGTCTACTTAACCACTGCGGACACCGACGGTATGATGGTTTCGTTTATTCAATCAAATTACATGGGATTCGGGTCCGGCGTTGTTGTTCCAAATACCGGTATTAGTTTACAAAATCGAGCGGCTGGTTTTTGTCTTGATCATAAGCACCCTAATTGCGTCGCAGGAGATAAAAAACCGTTCCACACTATCATTCCTGGCTTCATCACTAGAGATAAGAAACCATTTTCAAGTTTCGGCGTGATGGGTGGTGATATGCAGGCTCAAGGCCATCTCCAGCTTTACCGGAAGCTTGTTAACGGCGAAAGAGACCCGCAAAACATAATCAATGCTCCTAGATGGAAACTCAATAAAGATGGAACGTTATTATTAGAGGAAACCTTCGGTAACGATATTCTTATTAGCCTCGAGACACTAGGGCATCGGTTAAAAAAGATGCCATACGGCTCCTACGAATTTGGCGCCGCTCAGATGATCATACGAAGCGCACACGGATACGTTGCTGGGTCAGAGCCAAGGCGAGATGGCCAAGCGGTCGGGAATTGAATTACGCCTTGTTTTCGGACATCGCTTTATTACGAATCGCTGTTAACGTCGTCCTAGTAGTGATAGCTTCCGGATCCACTTTAATGTGAATCAAACTAGCTGAGTTCTGATCGATGCAACGTTTAATAGCCCCGCGAATATCACGCGTAGATGTCACGGTTTCGGCATGTAATCCATAGGCCTTCGCAAGAGCCGCGAAGTCAGGATTTTTTAAAGCGGTTCCGTAGACGTGTGACGGATAATCCCGTTCCTGGTGCATCCGAATCGTTCCGTACATACCATTATCAAAAACAATAAATAAAATTTTAAGATTATATTGAATGGCAGTCGCAATTTCTTGCCCATTCATCAGAAAACATCCGTCTCCGGATACGCTGACCACCAATTTATCTGGACATGCAATCTTGGCAGCAACCCCAGCCGGAACCCCGTAACCCATCGCTCCGTTAGTTGGAGCAATTTGACTACGAAAATCCTCATACTGCCAATACCGATGAATCCATCCACTAAAATTTCCTGCACCGTTGGTCATGACCGTGTCACGTGGAAGCAGTTCACGCATGGCAATCATTAATTCGCTCAAATCGACATCACCGGTCGATGGCTGAGGAATAATATTTTCTATATAAGTTTTGTTAGCTTTATTTAACCAATCGGTAGACACCGACTCCGAGGGCTCTAACAAATTTAAAGCCTCGGCAGCCTCTTCAATATTAGAGTTAATCATCACAGAGGCCTGAAATACCCTACCAAGCTCTTCGATTCCCGGATGGATGTGTATAAGCTTTTGTTTCGGTGTCGGTGCCTCAATAAGTGCATATCCACCAGTCGTCATTTCTCCTAATCTCGCTCCGACAACTAATAGCAAATCCGATTCTTTTACTATGCTTGCTAACTTTGGGTTAATCCCAATTCCGATATCACCGATGTAATTAGGGTGGCGATTATCAAATAAATCTTGTCTACGAAACGAGCAACCTACTGGTAAGTGGTTCTTTTCGGCAAACATTTCAATTTGTCTGCGCGCGCTTTCCGACCAACCGCCACCCCCTAGAATAACAAGCGGCCGTTCACTCAATTCCAATAATGAACGGACTTCTTGCATATTTTGCATCGAGGGCTGGTGTGTAACGCGCTTCGCTCTCTCGGAATCTTCAATCCTGACTTTCTCAACTAACATATCCTCCGGTAAAGCTAATACAACTGGCCCAGGTCTTCCAGAGCTTGCAACTTGGAAAGCACGCGCTACGTATTCCGGAATTCGTTCAACTCGATCAATTTGCGCGACCCATTTAGTCATTTGGCCAAACATGCGCCGATAATCGATTTCCTGGAAGGCCTCACGATCAACCATATCTCCGCCAACTTGACCGACGAACAGAATCATCGGGGTTGAATCTTGGAATGCCGTATGGACTCCAATACTCGCATTCGTTGCTCCAGGGCCCCGTGTAACAAAACAAATACCGACTTCGCCAGTGGCCTTACCATACGCCTCTGCCATGAATGCTGCCCCGCCATCTTGACGGGCCACATACAAAGAGATGTCTTTACGCTTTAAATAGAGCGCGTCTAAGACGGCGAGATAACTTTCTCCCGGAACGCAAAATGCATTCGTGACGCCTTGAACAATGAGTTGGTCCACTAAAACTTCACCACCGCTTCTAATACTCATATCCATTTGCCACCCCTAAAATATGTATTAACGTTTTATATTATCAAAAAAAAACCCGCCACTTGGACGGGTTTTTTTTAGAATGAACTGAGTTTAATCAGTTTCCTCCTCGGTACTCGACGAGTCAGCTGCTGCGTCATCCGCCGCTGCAGCCTTCATGCTGAGTCTCAACCTGCCTTTATCATCGGCCTCAAGCACTTTCACCCTAACTTGCTGGCCATCCTTGAGGTAATCTGACACAGCGTTGACTCGCTCCTCAGCAATTTGAGATATATGTAATAAACCATCTCTGCCAGGCAATACGCTGACAATTGCTCCAAAATCTAAGAGTTTTAATACCTCTCCTTGATAAATTTGACCTACTTCAACGTCAGCAGTTAACTCTTCTATTTTTTGACGAGCAGCTTCCCCGCCAGCCGCTGAAATACAAGCGATCGTGACTGAACCGTCGTCCTGAATATCAATAGTCGTACCAGTCTCCTCGGTAATGGCTCGAATCACCGCCCCTCCCTTACCAATCACGTCTCTTATTTTTTCAGGCTTGATCTTAAGCTGAATCATCCTTGGTGCGTAATTCGACAACTCTTCACGAGATTCACCCATGGCGTCTTTCATTTTACCCAAGATGTGCATTCTCGCTTCTTTCGCCTGCTCCAGTGCAATTTGCATAATTTCTTTTGTGATGCCTTGGATCTTGATATCCATCTGCAGTGCAGTGATACCTGCCTCCGACCCAGCGACTTTGAAGTCCATATCGCCGAGGTGGTCCTCGTCACCCAAAATGTCTGTCAAAACCGCAAATCGACCGCCGTCTTTAATTAAGCCCATAGCAATACCGGCAACGTGCGCCTTAAGAGGTACACCCGCGTCCATCAACGCTAAACATCCACCGCACACCGATGCCATCGAACTGGATCCATTTGATTCAGTAATTTCTGACACCACTCTGAGCGAATAACCGAATTCTTCTTTAGAAGGCAACACAGCCAATAAAGCCCTTTTTGCTAGCCGACCATGACCAATTTCTCTTCTTTTCGGCATTCCAAAACGACCCGCCTCACCGGTCGCATAAGGAGGCATGTTGTAATGAAGCATAAAATGGTCTCGATACTCCCCCTCGATCGCATCAATAATTTGCTCGTCACGAGCTGTTCCCAAAGTAGAAACCACTAGCGCTTGAGTCTCTCCCCTCGTAAATAGTGCGGAGCCATGTGTTCTAGGTAACACACCTGTACGTATTGAGATAGGTCGAACTGTACGAGTGTCTCGCCCATCGATTCTTGGTTCGCCGGCGAGAATTTGGCCTCGCACAATATCCTTTTCAAGATGTCCCAATTGGTCATAGACGACACCCTTCTCGAAAGCGCCTTCTTCATCGCCACAAAGCGCTGCAGTGGTCGCATCAAAAACCGCATTGATTTTATGTGTTCGTTCTTGTTTTTGTTTAATTGAGTAGGCCTCTCTGAGGCCCGTTTCTGCAAGCTCCTTCACGCGTGCGTCAAGAGCCATATCTTTTTCCGGAGCTTTCCAGTCCCAAAGCGGCTTACCCGCCTCATCAGCAAGTTCATTAATAACCCCAATAACAGCCTGCATTTGCTCATGTCCATGCACTACCGCACCCAACATTACACTTTCAGGTAGTTGTTGCGCTTCTGACTCAACCATCAACACTGCTTGCTCGGTTCCTGCTACAACGAGATTCAACTCGCTCTCGGCAAGCTGAGCAGCGGATGGGTTAAGCACATACTCACCGTTAATGTAGCCGACGCGCGCCGCGCCAATCGGCCCATCGAATGGGATACCCGATATGGATAAGGCCGCCGAGGCGCCAATCATCGCTGGGATGTCGGCATCTATTTCTGGGTCAGATGACATAACGGTTGCAATAACTTGGACTTCGTTTAGAAACCCATCTGGAAATAGAGGTCTGATTGGTCGATCTATTAAGCGACAAGTAAGCGTCTCTTTTTCCGAAGGTCGCCCTTCGCGCTTAAAAAAGCCACCAGGAATTTTTCCTGCAGCGTAAGTTTTCTCCTGATAATCGACTGTCAATGGGAAGAAATCTTGTCCTGGTCGCGCCTCTTTTTTACCGACAACTGTCACCATAACGACAGTCTCACCAAGCGATACCAAAACCGCCCCTGAGGCTTGTCTGGCAATCTCACCTGTCTCTATACTTAATTGATGCTCGCCGTACTGGATAGTTTTTTTCGTAGCTTTCAAAATTGTAACCTCAAAAAAATAGGCGCGGACATCCGCGCCATATATAAATTAATTGACTCCCAAGTTGCTCACATTCAATACAAACTGATTCCTTGAGTTGTTCACCTTCCGCCGCTTTATTTTCTCAGGCCAAGGCTTTCGATTACCTTTCGGTAACGATCAACATCGTTGCGCTTCACGTAATCAAGCATCTTCCTACGACGGCTTACCATCTTCAAAAGTCCTCGTCTGGAATGATTGTCTTTTGCGTTAACCTTAAAATGGCCAGTTAAGTGATTAATTCTTTGGGTCAGTAAAGCGATTTGAACCTCAGGAGACCCAGTGTCTCCCTTCGCTTTTTGGTAATCACCTACAGTCTTTGCTCTATCCGCAGCAGTTATTGACATGTATTCGTTTTCCTAATGGTCGAAAAAGGGCGAATTATACAGCATAAATCATAATTAGTTAACCTTTAACGACGAGTCGAAACAATAGACTCTTGCGACATTAAACGTTTAGCTTTAAGGACTCCTGCATCATCGATATCAGCGAGTCCAGCAAAAATTCCGTCATAGGTATACACGGACACCAAACCCCGCTCACACGTTAGATCAGGCATATTTAGCACTAGTCCATTAGTGAACGCCTTTTCAAGGTTATCGGAAAGAGAAATTTTCGGTAATTTTGATAACGTAAAATCCGTATTTTCCAAAAGTTCAAGTCTTGATGCCAAATCCAATTCCTCTAAATCCTTAAAGCTTATCGCATCAGAAATTGCAACTTGCTCAATACTTGTTCGACGTAATGACAATAAATAGCCCTCAGTTCCGAGAGCATTAGCTATGTCCTCAGCTAATACCCTAATATACGTACCTTTGGAGCAAGAAACCGACAAGTGAACCACAGCATCAGACACCTTTGTCAGACGCATAGAGTGGATAGCGATTTGCCTTGCGACTCGATCAATATTTTTTCCCTTCCGCGCTAATTTATAAAGGGGTTGCCCATTGACCTTTATCGCACTGTACATCGGTGGCACTTGATCTTGCGTGCCAATAAACGATTCAGTTACTTCGTCTAACTGCGCTGGATTTGCAACTATCTCTTGAGCTTTAACTATCTCTCCTTCAGCGTCACCCGTCGTGCTCTTGAAACCAAGCTGAATTGTAGCCTCATAGACTTTATCAGAGTCGCTGAAAAAGCTTATAAACTTCGTCGCTTCGCCTAAGCTAATTGGGAGGAGTCCGGACGCTAACGGATCCAAGGTTCCGGCATAGCCCGCTTTCACATTTCCAAAAAGTCTTCGTACACGCTGTAGGGCGTGGTTGGATGACATTCCGCATGGTTTGTCTAACAGTAGGACGCCACTGTGGAGGGAACTCATACTCTAAAACTTAATATTTGAGACCAGTCAATTGATTCAACTTTTCAAGCGCGCCTCAGCAAGCAATCGACTAATTCGATCGCCTTGCTCAAGTGTGTCATCGTACTTAAATGCGATATTAGGCGTCACTCTCATGTGGAGATGTTTTGCTATCTGACTTCTTATAAAACCTTGAGCCTTATTAAGGGTTTCCTCAATTTGAGTCTTATCATGATCTTGTCCTAGACGCGTGAAAAACACCCTCGCGAAGGATCCATCCGGGCTCACATCAACGTCTGTAATTGTGATGTCGCCGATCCTTGGATCTCTAATTTTCGAACGAACTAACTCAGAAATCTCTCGCAAAAGATAATCTCTGAGACGTCCAGCCCTTTGCGTGCTCTTAACCAAAATGCTTCATGAGTCGAGATTCATAAAGTGCGAGCGGTTTCCACAACCTCAAACACCTCAAGTTGATCACCCTCTTTAATGTCGGAATAATTCTTCACAGAGAGTCCACACTCAAACCCGGATTTCACCTCTTTAACATCATCTTTAAAACGCTTGAGAGTATCCAATTCGCCTTCGTGAATCACAACATTATCCCTAAGCAACCTCACAGAGGAACCGCGCTTAATCAAACCTTCCAGAACATAACATCCAGCAACAGAACCAACCTTAGAAATTCTAAATACCTGCCTAATCTCGACCAAACCTAATGTCTCTTCCTTCCTATCTGGCGAAAGTAGCCCGCTCAAAGCGGCCTTCACTTCATCGACAGCATCATAAATAATGTTGTAATAGCGGACATCTATTCCATGACTTTGGATCAACTTCCTAGCGGTTGCATCTGCTCTCGCGTTGAAGCCAATAATTACCGCATTTGAAGCGAGCGCCAAGTTTATGTCTGAATCGTTAATCCCTCCAACACCTGAGTGAACAATGTTCACTTGCACCTCCTCAGTAGACAAACGGATTAATGACTGACCCAATGCCTCACTAGAACCTTGCACATCAGCTTTAATAATTAATGCGAGTGATTTTGCGGCACCCTCTTTGAGGTGATCAAACATATTTTCCAACTTCGCGGCCTGCTGCTTCGCAAGCTTCACCTCCCTGACCTTACCCTGTCGAAATTGTGCAATCTCCCTTGCTTTCTTCTCATCCTGTAAAACGACAAGCTCCTCTCCCGCTGCGGGGACGTCAGACAAGCCCTGCACCTCAACGGGTATCGAAGGCCCAGCTGCACCGACGGCTCGGCCGTTTTCATCAAGCATTGCCCGGACACGACCATAAACATCACCTGCTAAGACGATGTCGCCCCTATTCAGAGTCCCACCTTGGACCAGGATTGATGCGACCGGCCCTCGGCCTTTATCAAGCCTCGACTCGATGACGACGCCTCTCGCCGCAGTCTCAACTGGAGCTTTTAAGTCCAACATTTCAGCTTGCAATAAAATAGCATCTAATAAGCCGTCAATTCCCTCGCCGTTCATCGCCGAAACATGCGCAAACATCGTGTCGCCACCCCACTCTTCAGGTACGACTTCATGTTGACTCAATTCCTGCTTGACTCTCTCGGGGTTGGATTCAGGCTTATCGATTTTGTTAACAGCTATGATCAACGGCGTATTTCCCGCTTTCGCATGATGAACCGCCTCGATCGTTTGAGGCATCACACCATCATCTGCTGCTACGACAAGCACCACGATATCGGTTGCTTTTGCGCCACGCGCACGCATCGCAGTGAAAGCTTCATGGCCTGGAGTATCTAGAAACGTCACCATGCCTTTATCGGTGCTAACGTGATATGCGCCAATATGTTGAGTAATCCCTCCCGCTTCGCCGCTCGCAACTCTGGTTGTCCTAATATAGTCAAGTAGCGATGTTTTTCCATGGTCAACGTGACCCATTACCGTAACTACCGGCGCACGCGGCAACTGCTCAACACCCTCGTCGTGAGTCTGTGTTTCTTCGAGGAATGCCTGAGGATCAGCAGTCTTACCGACCTTGCCTTTGTGACCCATCTCGTCTACGACGATCATCGCCGTATCCTGGTCAATGACCTGATTGATGGTGACCATTTGGCCGAGCTTCATGAACACCTTGATGACCTCGGCTGCCTTCACAGACATTCTGTGGGCTAACTCAGAAATAGCTATCGTTTCAGGAACCTCGATATCACGCGAAATGAACTCTGGAACTGGAGCTGGCGTATTATCTACGGCTTGATTTCTACGGTGTCTATTTTTACCGCCACCACGAGATTTCCCACGACCGCCTCCTGATCCAAAATCTCCTCGCGGTTTAAGCCCACGCTTTTTACTCTCGGCGTCGAATCGTGCTTGATTTGCCTTTTTCTTTATTGCTTTTTTAGCCTCGTCTTTCGTGATCGGGCTATGTAAGGTTCCGTCTGCGGCTTTCGCCCCTACGACTGGCGCTTTGGCTTTGTCCTTAGGATCGTCTTTAACTTCTGTTGGTGCCGACGCTTCCTTTTCAGCTGTTTCCTTTTTTTCCTGGCGGCTTTTCTTATCTTCTTCTTTTTTAATTATTTCGGCTGCTTGGATAGCCCTCAACTCAGCTTGACGTTTAGCTTCCGCATCTCTCTTTTCCTGCTCTGCGGTTTTTGCGTCCAGCATGGTCTCCGGTTTTGTTAATGATTCAGATAACGGCTCCTCTTTCAGCTTTGGGGTTACCTCTTCTACAACCGGTTTTTTTACAATAACTCGTTTTTTGCGAACTTCAACTTGAATAGTCCTAGATCGCCCAGCAGAATCGGATTTTTTTATCTCGCTCGTCTGCCGTCTTTTTAGCGTCACTTTAGCTTTTGACCTACCATCACCGTGAGCCTGTTTCAAGAAATCCAGTAGTTGTCTTTTATCGGCCTCAGTGAGGTTAGTTTCTTCTGTTAACTCCTTCTTGATTCCTGCTGCCGACAATTGCTCTAATAGACGCCCAACGGGTAGTTTAAGTTCTGTCGCGAAATCTTTAACATTCACTTTTGCCATTTATTTTTGCCCTTCAAATCAGTTAAGACTCAGTAAACCACGGCGCCCTAGCTGCCATAATTAACGTTTCAGCTGATTCATTGTCCATTTCGACGATTTCAACGAGGTCGTCGGTGGCTAAGTCAGCCAAGTCCTCTTGCGACATAATGCCGCCAGCTATCAATGATCTCGCTAAATCCTCTGTCATACCTTCAACATTCATTAGGTCACCAGTAGCTGTGTTCGCTTTTTCCTCTCGCGCAATTTCCTTCACGAGAAGCGCATCTCTAGCTCGCGAGCGCAACTCATTCACTGTGTCTTCATCAAAACCCTCAATCTCAAGTAACTCAGACTCTGGAACATAAGCCACCTCTTCAAGAGTTGTGAAACCCTCCTGAACCAATATGTCTGCGAGATCCTCATCAACATCGATCTCATCCATAAAGTGCTGACGAACAGTGGTCGACTCCTCCTCAACCTTTTGTTGAGATTGCTCCTCCGTCAATATATTCAAAGTCCAGCCGGTTAATTCAGACGCTAGTCTGACGTTTTGACCGCCTCGACCGATGGCCTGAGCAAGGTTTTCTTCCTCTACCACTATGTCCATCGCATGCTTTTCCTCGTCAACAGTGATCCTACTGACCTCTGCAGGCGATAACGCGTTTACAATAAACTGAGCATGATCTTCTGCCCAGAGAACGATATCTATCCGCTCACCCGACAATTCATTTGTCACCGCCTGAACTCTAGATCCTCTCATTCCAACACACGTACCAACCGGGTCAATACGCCTATCGTTGGACTTAACAGCGATTTTCGCCCTAGACCCAGGGTCACGTGCCGCTCCGATAATTTCTACGAGCCCCTCTTCGATCTCGGGCACCTCCAACTCGAACAAACTAGACACGAACTGAGGCATAGTGCGCGAAAGTATCAGTTGATGCCCTCGTGCCTCACGATCAACGCGACTTAAATAAGTTCGTATCCGGTCACCCACACGAATATTTTCCCTAGGGATCATCTGCTCCCTCGGAAGTAACGCTTCCACTCGACCTGATTCAATAATCACGTTCCCTCGTTCAATACGTTTCACTGTTCCAGACACTATCACCTCATCACGCGCCAGGAAATCATTTAAAATTTGCTCTCGCTCAGCATCGCGAATTTTTTGCATGATGACTTGCTTTGCTGCCTGCGCTCCAATCCTCCCGAATTCGATGGCCTCCAACGGCTCCTCGATAAATTCATGAAGTTCAGCTCCAGGACTTCTCGACTGGGCATCTTCGAGCGTTAGTTGTTGATCTGGAAGCTCTAGCTCCTCCCCTTCGACAACTTCCCAACGCCGGAAACTTTCATACTCTCCCGTCGTCGGGTCGATGGAGACCCTAACATCAATGTCAAGTTTATTCTTTCGCTTTGTGGCCGACGCAAGAGCCATCTCCAAAGCTTCAAAAACGATGCTTTTTTCGACGCTTTTTTCCCTCGCTAAAGCATCCACCAGCAGTAACATCTCTCGACTCATGTCCTAAACCTTTTAAAGTTAACTAAATTGCAGGAATTAAATTCGCTTTTTTTATTTCATGTAACTCGAACGTGATCACACGATCACCATCCACTTCCATATCTATTAAATTTTCTCTCACTTCCATCAATCGACCACGGAACTTTCTCTGTCCTTCGTACGCCAGCTTAAATTGCACAACA
>Ga0315321_10003039_pt1 | contig 13078 bp, 8 predicted proteins | sample M180m21515metaG_FD_203464 | JGI IMG/M metagenome (GOLD analysis project Ga0315321, IMG submission 203464) | Ammonia-oxidizing marine archaeal communities from Monterey Bay, California, United States - M1 80m 21515 | ecosystem: Environmental > Aquatic > Marine > Intertidal zone | place: USA... | reverse complement strand
GTAAGCAGCTCCATTTCGTGGAGTTGCTTGAGCTTGGCTAGCTTGGCTTGTAGGTCATCGGACATCGAAGGCTCCGCAGCAGGTCGGGAGCCTACCAAAACCGCCACGCACGCGTCTGGCGCTGCCTCGTAGGGAGTACACGGGTTCCGTGAGCCTCTCTTCATCACCCCGAGATATGTGCGCCGACAATCATCGCTCGCGCCAAACCAACCTGCCCCAACCTGTCTGGATGTGTAGGGAAGGGGACACGGTGCGCCCGGTGAGCGTAGAGTCGTGGGGACTCAGGTACTCCGCATCGAAGCCCGCCGAGGCCAGCATCCGGGTGGCGTACTCACACTCGGGGTCGCGGGCGGCACGCGCCGAGTCTGCACCTTCCATGCACAGCAGAGTGCCTGTGGGGTAGGTGCCGTCGGCCGCAACCCCACGGTCGATGAGATCCAATGCATCATCGTAGTCGAAGCCATCGAGCCGAGTCACCACGAACAAGTTGCGGTGAAGGTCGTAGAACTCGCCGGTGACCACGTCTTTGCGTCGGAAGCTGTGGGGCACCACCTCGGTGCGGGAGATGCCGCTCGCAGAGCTGAAGGACTGCTGGTTGGGGTTGGTGAGAACGTAGTCGTCCGGCTCATAGGTGTGCGAGACAAACGCCGGATTGCCCAGGTCGGAGATGAAGATGCCCCAGTACTCGAACACCGGATTGCCCGCGACCGCGAGTCCGGTCTCGATGTGGGTGCCGTTGTAGACCTGAAGCTGGGCCGACAGGCTGGTGTAGAAGCCGTCCCCATCGTCGATGGCGACCCGGTAGGGCAGGCCGCGCACCACCACGATGTAGTCGATGTCTTCGGGGACAGGCAGCGCCTCGATGCAGGCTTCGAGCGGCGCCCGGATGAGAACGTCGACGTCCGCGGACGTCATGTCGCCGGCATCTGGATCCACATCGGTGACCCCACACAGGTGGCCGTCGGGCAGACTGCGGGCCGTCTGGTAGGCCTCCGCAACCGCCAGAGCATCCGGCACATCGGCGTTGTAGAGCACCATCACATTGAGCGGACCGCCTCCGGCGAAGGCAGCTTGGGCAAGGAGTAGAGATACCATGGCGCTGCGTAGCACCGCGCCACCCCCCGCGGCGCCTGCCCCCCGTCAGTTCATGGGTCGTCGAGCTGAGACACCTCGAGGACCCTGCCCGACGCCTGGTCGGTCGCCTTGAACACACACAGGCCATTGCCGTCGAGGTCGATCTCAAGCTTCACCAGCGGCCGGTTGCCCGACGTGGCCGGCAGCCCTCGGAGCACCAGCGTGCCCATCGCCGCAGCGGGGTGGTCCGCCGTCCCCTCGCGCATGCGGATGCGCGCGGTGCCATCAGACCGTCTGCCCACCGACAGCTTCTGGGACCTGCGAGACGGCAGGGTCTCATGCCCGTACGTCATCTGCACCGGCTCGCCGTCGGTGGTGCCTCCGATGGGCTCGGCGATGAAGGCGTGCTGGTGGACGTTGAGGGTGAGAACATCGTTGCGGATCCACAGGGTGGCCACGCTCTCGATGGGCGTCTCGGGCGAAAAGTCGGTGGTGAAGTTGGCCGGGGTGAGCCGGGCGGCGAGCTCACTCACCACAGCTGCTCCGTCTCCCCGCAGCACCATGCGCTGAAAGGACAGTGGGTCCTCGGAGTACGGGTAGTCGGTGGGGGCCTGCTTCACGACCTTGCGCAGGCAGCGCTCCACAGAGGCGGCGGCCGCATCGAGCTCGCGCCGCCCGAGTGTGGGACGAAAGTGGATGGGACCGCGCTGGCCACCGGTGAGGTGAGGAAGGTCGAGGGTGACCTGTCCCCCGCCCACAAGCCTGCGGCGAGCGTCTCGAACCGCATGGCCGATGCGTCCACGGGACAAGGCGTCGCCCGAGAGTCCCCCGCCTGCCTGCACCTCCGCCCAGGCGAGCACCTGGCGAAACAGAGCCGCATCGAGCTGGTGCAGGCCGGCATCGGGCTCGCCCACCACGACGTTGGCTTCGACCACCCCCTGGTCGCCCTCCAGCAGCGCAGCCCCCACCCCCCAGCAGCCGACGTGGGCCACCATCAGGCGCGTGTCCTCGTCGAGCTTGCCTTGCAAGCACAGGTGCACCGCGGTGGCTGTAGAGGGGGGGTAGACCCGCTGGAGCGGCATTCGGCCTGCTTCGAAGGCGGCCGTGATTGCGGCGAGGTGACGCTGGCGCAGTCCTTCGGGAACGACGAGCCGTGCCTGGGTGGCTCGCAGGCCGTGTTCATTGGCGAGTCGGGCCGACAACGCAGCCACCCAGGTCGACATCAGCTGCGTGGCGGACAGGCGGCGTTCACCGAGACAGATCCGACCGGTGAAGTCGACCTCGATGCCGATGGGCTGGAGGCGGGCCTGCAGGGCGGCTGGGGTGAGGCCGAGCAGCGTCTGCACATGGTCGACGGTGTGGAGAGGCCGCAGGGGGTGCTGACGTGCGGCCGCCCGGCCAGCGATAAGGTCTCCAGAGGGGGTGACGCCCACCGACAGCGGCACCGGGCCGCCGAGGGCGTGGGTGAGCGCGGTCCACTGGCCCTTGCGCAAGCTGCCGACCTGGGCGCCTTCTCCACACAGGTCGATGAAGATGACGGCGTCGACCAGGGTGCGGGTGGGACGGGGCTGCTGTGGCTCGATGAATTCGTCGAGAGAGAGGTCGTCGAGGTCGTCGAGGTCGTCGAGGTCGTCGGGGTCGTCGGCCAGCAAGCGGGCGGACTCTTGTGGCTCGTCGAGCACCTGCCAGGCGTCGGACAGTGCTTCCCGCAGCAAGCGGCTGGACGGGGCGGACACGTCGGCGTCGGCTTCGATGCGCCGTAGCGCCGCACCAGCTTCCGCCGGGTCGTTGAAGAGCGGACCCGCGTACACCAGCGCCAGCGGGACCTGTTGTTCGAGCGAAGCCCCACCACACGCCCGCGCCAGCTCCCGCTCCGCCCGCACCGGGTCGGCCAACAGGCCCAGCGCCGCGCGAACCAGCGCCTCCACAGTCTCCAGGTCGGTCGGCCTGCAGGCTGCGGCCTTGTCGAACCAGCGGGCGACCTCGGTGTCGTTGTCTGCCGGCCAGCGCCAGGCGTGGGCCACGTCGAGCAGCGATGTGACGCGCTCGCTGCCGTCGCTGGCCGCTGCTTGCCGACCCGCCCGCATCATGGCCCGGAGGTGACCGTGGGTGTCGCCCATGGCGAGGCGGTGGGTGGCGATGCCGCAGTGGTGCTCCACCGTCTTCGCCACGGCCTCCACTGCGTCGATCTGTTCGGCGGCCACGGTGTCTTCACCAAGCAACACCCGGTGGGACAGCGCCAGGCCGAGCCCGTTCTCCACAGCGTCGTCGTCGGCAGACGACGGTCGCGCCCGCCACGACCGGAGCACGTCTGCCACCTGGCTTCGATCCCCGAACAGCTCGCTCCACGCCGTCGCCAGCCACTGCAGAGTGAGCACGTCCGCGCCGTCCATGAGGCCGTGGGCCTGCTGGAGCAGGCGCCGGCCCGGCTTGGGGTCCCCCACCACACCGGCCCAGTACTCGGCCAGCGAGATGAGGGTGTCAGGCTCGATGTCCTCCACATCCTCGGTGGCTTCCAGGCCAGCCGTCACGAGGAGGCGGCCTGCGGTGCGTGGGTCGCCCCCCATCCAGGCCGCCAATGCAGCCAGGTCGTCGAGCGGGGTGTCATCGTCGTCCTCGGGTTCCCAGCTCGCCAGCAGCGCGCGCGTGCGTTCCCAGCTGTCCTCCAGCACCGCCGCGACCCAGGCCAGGCCAACGATGTTCCGGTCTCCCAAGAGCGCACGCCGCAGGGGTCCGACTTCCACTGCCTCCTTCCACACCAGGTGGCGCACCTTGGCCGCGGTGACGGGGTCGTCCTCCGCCACGTCAGACACCCACTCCCGCAGCGCCCGCTCGTCGCCAAGGGCCAAGAGCACCGCTGCCACGGCCTCGGAGTCGGGTGGGTCGTCGGGATCTGCGCATCGCCAGGCCGTGGCCAGTGCGCGGGCTCGGTCGGTGGCCCCGTGGTGCACCAGCTCTTGGAGCAGGTCGAGCCAGAGACCGTCGGTGGGCAGGTCGACAAAGGGGTCGTCCCACTTGTGCACCCGGCTCGCTGCCAGGAAGGGCACCAGCACGTCGTGGCGTCCGCCAAGGAGCAGCACGTCGGGCACACACTCGACGTAGAGCTGGCCATCCCGGCTGTCGAGGCCTGCAGCCAGCCCATCGCGGAGCAGGCCCGCCACATCGACGCCGTCCACAAGGAGGTTTTCGACGATGACCGTGTCGGGTGACGTGCGCTTCAGCGTGCTGGCCAGCGCATCGGGGTGCACCGGACTCCAGCCCTTCACGCCAGGGCGGGGGGCTCGGCGCACAAGGTCCACGAGGCTCGGCAAGGCCCGCCACGACGTCCACTCCGGCATGCCGTCGGCCCACACATGATGCTCGGCAGCGGGGTCTGCAGCGACCCGGCGGGCCACCTCGTGGTCGTCCAGCTCGTGCTGCCCGGAGGGGCCGCTGTAGTGGTAGCGCTCGACCGCTCTCTGCGTCTTCGAAGCGTCTGCGTCGACCTTCTGATTGACGGCCCCAACGTCGTCTTCCCGCCGCCCGTCTTCCCGCCGCCCGTCTTCCCGCCGCCCGTCTTCCCGCCGCCCATCTTCCCGAAGCAGGGGCGCACCGGCCAGAGCACTGCCATGGCGCTCCGCCCACTGCGCGGCCTGCGCCTCGGTCACGGGCACCAGCTTCACCGGACGCCACACGATGTCGTCGTGGAGGCCAGCCTTCGCCCGGTCGGTCGACCCGATGCCACCGATCTTGCCAACCTGCATGGCGCTCAGGTCGACATTGTAGACCCGGGCGCCGCTCTCGGACTCCGCCCGCGCGACCTCGAAGACCAGCGCACGGCTGCGGTAGTGGCTGCGGTGTCCGCCGTAGGTCTCGGCCGTGAGCAGCAGGTGGAGCTCATGGTGACCCGCCACCTCGGGACGGACCCGCGTGACCACCGCCTCGTCGCCGCCAGGTGCGAGCCGCGGACTGTCCACCGTCTCCAGGCCTCCCGTCGCCGACGTCGCAAATCGCACCCGCACCCGACGCAGACCCCGGGTGCCCACATTGCCCACCAGCAGGTGCAGCGCGCAGAAGTGGCCCACCTGGAATGCGGCCATGGCATTCTTGTCGATGGACAACCGCAGCAGGCTGTCCGGCGCATCGCCGTGGGCCTCCATCAGGCGGGCGTGGGTGTGCTCGGAGATGGCCAGGCTGGCGCGCAGCTGGTCGAGCTCCCGGCGCTCCCAGTCCTCCAGCACCCCATCGGCCATCATCTCGTTGAGCACGGCTTCGTAGCGGGCCACCGCCTCTGGTGACTCGGCCCGTTGAAGCTGCAAGGCCTCCACCGCCCGCGCGACCCAGTGCACCTCCTGCCAGGTGCGCCAGCCGTCGAAGCCCTCCACCCAGATGTGGTGCTCGGCACTCGCCTGCGCCACGATGCGCGCGGCGACCTCGGCGATGGCGTGCTCGCCTTGCCCCTGTGGCCCGGCGTGATGCACGACTTCAGGGGGAGCCTGGCTCGCCGCACAGCTCCCGCAGAAGCGGACGCTGGGCTCGATGGGGGCGCGACACTTCCAGCAGGTCATGGCAGTGGGTCTCCGGTCGGCCGCAGTCTATGACATGCCGTGGGCCCGCCCCACCGCTGGGGGTCTGGCGCTCTCTTCGGCCGGCCCCACCCAACCCACACATGCGGCGCGGCGTCTTCTCTCTGGAGTCCGGCGCCGCATGCCCGACCTCAATGCCCAGCTGGAGCGACTCGATGGTTGGGGCCCAGCTCGTCCCCGAGGTAGACTTTCGCGCTCCTTCGATGAGGTCCCTATGCTTGGCCGACTGCCCACCCACCTCGTGCTCTGCCTCCTCCCCCTGGCCGCGATTGCCTGCGACGGTGACAAGGAGGCCGCCGAAGACACCCGCCTCGAAGGCACCGAGCCCGGCGACTGCTCCGACCGCGCCGACAACGACGGCGACGGCCTCTTTGACTGCGACGACGACGGCTGTGCAGGCGCCGAGGAGTGCGGTGGCTCCGGCGACGACGGCGGCTCCGGCGACGACGGCGGCTCCGGTGACGACGGCGGCTCCGGCGACGACGGCGGCTCCGGTGGCGATGACGGTGGCGACGACGGCGGCGGTCCCACCGATCCCGAGTGTGGCTCGGAAGCCGCGGTCTTCCACACCATCGACGATGTCCACACCCAGGTCGGCACCAACAGCCTGTCCGGCACACTCACCGAGGGCACCTACACCTTCTGCGCCGGCTTCTCCTACAACGTCGACCTCGACGTCGAAGGCCCTGTCACGGTCACCTCATCCGACGGCCGCTCCAGCAACACCACCTTCACCGGCGAAGGCATCGGCTTTGACAACGGATGCTCGGGGCAGCTCAAGGGCGTCACCTTCCAGGGCATCCAACACAATGCCGTCCGCGTGGCGAACGAAGCCTCGCTCACCATCGACGATGTGGTCGTGCGGGATGGGGTGAATGGGGTCAACGTCCACTGGGACGCCGCCCTTGAAGCCACCGGGCTCCAGCTCCTCAACAATGAGCTCTACGACCACGACCCCGTGCTCACCTGCGGCGACTGCACGCTCATCGACTCCACCATCTCCGGCAACTACGACGACATCTACGGCAACAGCCTCATCGAGATCGGCTCGTCGGGCAGCCTCGTGATGGTCGACTCCGCCATCGACGACAACCACGCCGTGAGCTCGGGCGTCTACAACAAGGGCGGCTACTTCCACATGTCGGGCGGCAGCCTCACCGGCAACGACACCGGCTACGTCACCGTCAAGGGCGACTTCTACTGGGACGACTACACCACCAGCGAGCTCCACGACCTGCTCGTGGGCAACAACGTGTCCGAGTTGGGGTGGGTGTTGTCGTGTGGCTGCTCCGACCGAGGCGACGACACCTACGGCTTCAACACCGCCGAGACCGAGTCCGTGCGCACCATCGTCTGCGACGGTGTGGGCGACCCCTCGGGCGTGGTCAACACCGCCCGCGGCTACGACTTTTTCGACTACGGCTGGCAGATGGACAACCCCGGTGAGTCGTGTGTGTGGGCCACCGAGCTCACCAGGCAGTGGAGTGCGTCGAGCTACTGCCCCGACTGCGACTGGGCCTTCATCTTCTACGGCGAGGACGACTTCCGGCAGAGCACCTGCTCCAGCTCGTCGTGGACCAACGACTGGCACGAGCAATACATCTGGATGGGGGCCACCGCAGACTATCGTGGCAACGGCCCGGCAGTGCTGTATTCCCGTGGAAGCGGGTCCGGGTTCTACCTGTGGGCCTATGCCACCAAGACCGGCAACCGCTTCGACTTCAGCTGGGAGGACTACGACGACTACTACTATGGCGGCTACTACTTCACGAGTCGTGGCTACGGCTATCTCGAGGGGTATGACCAGTACGAATAGGGCCGGGTTGCCAGCCTGTTGGGATGGGCGACTGCTGCATAGGGTGCGCTTCCAGTTGCTATGTTGGATCTTCTGGGCGCCTCCTCGCTGCGCTCAGACCGGGCTGTTCCGGGGGGTCGGCGGCCGAGACGCGGAAAGCCCCCTCCGTTCCTCCGGGGTCTTTCCGCTGCCGCCTCCGTGGCCCCCCGCCTGACGTCGGGGCGCCACCCGCTGCGCGGCCCCCTCCCATCCCTGGCGCAGTCCTACAGACCATCCTTCCAGATGGTGCTGTCCACCGTCCGCACCGACCGCACCGTCCCCCCGTCGCCCACCGTCGCCGTGTCGATGACCGAGTCTGTGATGGTGAGATGCGCCAGCTCGGCATCGATCAGCAAGGTGCCGATGTCCGAGCCGTCGATGCTGACCTGGGCGGCCTTGTCCCCTCCGAGCTCCACCTTGAACAGCTCCATGGACTCGATGGCCACCTCATTGCCCGTGGAGTTCAGCGCCATCGTGGTGCTCGAGTCGATAAAGTCCGTAGTGGCGGTGTACTTGCTCACCCACGAGACCGCGTCGTCTCCCCGAACGGTGACGGTGCCCCCGGGGTTCTTGAAGCCCAGCTCCAGCCCGTCGTCGCTCAGCTGAAGGTGAAGCTCCTCCTGGCCCTGCGCCGTGACCTCCAGCTTGAAGGTGCCGGCGGCATTGTTGCCCTTTCCGTAGAAGCCCAGGGGGTCGCCGGAGGCGGTGAACTCCCACAGGTCGCCGTCGGGAATGATGACGAGCTGGCCGTGGGTGTGGTCCCAGGTGATGGACGCCACATCGACGCCGTCATCGCAGACCGACACCGTCGCCGACAGGTCGTCGTCGATGGCCACCTCGAGGGCGGCGCCACACCATGCCAGCTCTCCCGAAGCGACCAGTGCGGCGATGTCGCTGTCCGAGGTGGCGGTCGGTGTCGCGGCATGGGCGAGCGTGAGCAGTGCGAGCAGCATGGGGCCTCCATTGGCAGGGCCCGGACTAGCCTGGGCGGGTCTCGCCAAATGTCTCAGGGTGGTCTCGCCCCCTCAGGACCGCCCGGCTCGGTGCCCGCGCTGCTCAAGTGCGCCAGGGGACTCCACCGGCGAGCAGGATGGGTCCGGGCACCATCGACGAGCGGGTCGGCTGAAGAGCCAGCGCCACACCGCCCTGGTCGCCGCGATGGTGGCTGGACGCGCGGTGACTGCCTGTGGGTCCCCGAAGACGCCCCCGCCCAGACCAGCGACGCTACCCGGACACAATCGTCAGGGGACCTTCTGGACAAGGGTGGCGGCCGGCGAGCAAGGCCCATCCGACGAGGCCGAGCGCGTAGAGGTCCGATGCGGGCGAGGCGGCCTGCTGCTGGAACAGCTCGGGGGCCATGGTGGACAGAGTGCCGGTGAGTGCGCCGGTCTTGGTGGCCCGTCCGCTGTCTGCTGCCTTGGCGATGCCGAAGTCGACGAGCTGGGGACGTTCGCGGGCATCGAGCAGGATGTTGCCCGCCTTGATGTCGCGGTGGACGACGCCTTCGTCGTGGGCGTGGGCCAAGGCATCGAGGCACGTGGACAGCACCGCCTTGACCCACTGCGGCGACTGGGCACCGGCTGCGACGCGGTCCTCCAGGGAGCCCCCGGGCACGAGGTCGAGCACCATGGCCGGCGGGTGGTCATCGGAGAGCACCAGCTCGCGAAAGCCCACGATGTGGGGGTGCTTGAGGCGGTCGAGGAGCCGGCACTCGGCCTTGAGCGCCGCGAGGAAGTCGGGGTCGTTGGCCAGCGCGCGGTGCACCACCTTCACGGCGACCTTGAAGTGGTCGTCGTGGCTGTGAACCCCTTCGAAGACCTCACCGTAGGTGCCCGCGCCAAGGCTGCGAGTGAGCCGGTAGTGGCTGATGGTGGTGCCAATCATGGGCGTCTTGGGCATGGGGTGGGGGCGAATTCGGGCGGGACGCTACCACAGGCACGACCGATGCACTGTGCCGAGTCCAGCCGTGTTGGCGGTGTTCTCCCGCTCTCGGGGCGCCCCGAAGATGAGAGGCGGTGTAGAGTCCCGCGGCACACCACGCCCCTCTCAATCGGTCAGGTATCTGCATGGAAAGCGGACAGCTCGTGGGCCACTACCGGCTCACCGAAAAGCTCGGGGAAGGCTCCTTCGGGGAGGTGTGGAAGGGGGTCCATGTGCGCGACCCCGACCTCGCGGTGGCCGTGAAGGTGGTGTCCCCGGCGGTGCGACGCGACCCTCGCTTCATCGAGGCTCTGCGCCGGGAGTGCCGGGCGCTCAATCGCCTGGACCATCCGAGCATCGTGCGCTTCAGAGACCTCTTCGAGTCTGATGATGTGGTCGCGATGGTGCTGGAGCTGCTCGAGGGCGACGACCTGGAGGCTGCTCTCGCAGAGGGGCCCCAGCCGGTGGGCGAGGTGGTGCGGGTACTCGACAACGTGCTGGCGGCGCTCGCGTATGCCCACTCGCGCGGCGTCCTTCACCGCGACCTCAAGCCGGCCAACGTGTTTCGCTGTGCCGATGGCCGGGTGAAGCTGCTCGACTTCGGGGTGGCCAAGGCCGCAGACGGCACCCAGGGCACTCAGACGGGCTCCATCAAGGGCACCCTCGACTACATGGCACCCGAGCGCTTCGGCAGCCAGACCACCCCGCAGTCCGACCTCTACGCCGTCGGGCTCATCGGCTGGGAGCTGCTCACCGGTCGTCGCGCGGCACCCGGCGGCGACCTGGCTGCCAAGGTGGGCTGGCACATGGCGGTCGGTCCGACGGATGTGCGCACCCATCGTCCGGACTGTCCCGCTGAGCTGGCCGAGCTGGTGGCGCGGCTGGTGGCCCGGAGTCCTTCGGAGCGTCCCGCAGATGCCGACGCAGCGCGCACCACGCTCACCGGCATCGCGCTCCAAACATCCGCCAAGCTGCGGTCGACCGCCCCGCCTCCGGTGTCGTCGTCTGGTCGACGGAGTGCACCGCTGACGCCGCAGACCGTTGTGCTGCAGTCCGAGGCCGCGTCGTCGCTGGCGCCCCAAGTGGAGCCACCGACCGGTCCTGTGTCGTCCGCTTCGGTGTCGGACCAGTCTCCGAGCGAGCCTGCGGCTGCCCCTGCGCCGCCTGTGCCAAAGCCCCGGACCCCACCCAGCGCGCCCGGCACGGTCGAGGTCCGCCTCCCGCCCAAGTCTGCGCCTGCGCCTGAGCCGGTCTCCCCGCCTGCGCCCACGCCGGAGCCGGAGTCCCCACCTGCACCCGAGTCCCCACCTGCACCCGAGCCTCTGCCCGCACCCGAGCTGGCTTCGGCGCCCAAGCGAGCGGTTCCGCCGTCCACCTCTGCCTTGGCTCCGCCTGCCGAGTCCGAGCCCGGCTCCAAGTCGAGCGCACCGCTCATCGGCGGTGGCGCCTTGGTGTTGGCACTCGCAGTGGCCGGGGTGTTCGCGTGGCAGTCGTCGGTCCACACGGCGGCGGTGGCTGCGGGCCGGGTGCCGTCGGAATTCTCTCACGACATGCACGCCGACCGGCTCGACATGCCGTGTACCGGCTGCCATGTCACCGCCGAGGATGCCGTGCACACCGGCGAGATCTCTGTCGAGAGCTGCCAGGAATGCCACAAGTGGATGGACAACGACGGTTCCGCGGAGCTGGAGGCCCTGGCCCACACGCTGGAGAACCCCGCGCCAGACGCCACCTACTGGCCCACCGGCACCCCCTCCGACAACGCATCTGTCGACCACGCCCAACACAGCGGCCTCGACTGCGTCGACTGCCACGACTCTGCATCCGGGCCCATCGCGTTTCGCAATACAGAAGCCACCGAGGCGCTCTGCGAGACCTGCCACGACGAGCCGGTCGACACTGCGGTGTCGGAGCCGTGGAAGGGCCCCGAAGACTTCCGAGACGAGCACGGCGACCGCCTGGCCTTCGACCGCATGAGTCCGGAGGGCCAGGCTCTGCGCAATCCGCTGACGGTCACGCCCGATGTGCTCCAGCGCGGAGAACACCGGTATGTGCAGCACTGCGCGGTGTGCCATGGCCCGAACGGCTACGGCGACACGCCCCTGATGCAAGGCGACGACGACCACCCAATGCCGTGGTATCCCGTCCCGCCGGCCCTGCTCGCGGGGGATGGCAACGTCACCGAGGTGCGAAGCGACGGCTACCTGGCCCTGACCAACGCCCACGGGGGGCACGTCATGGCGGGCTATGCCGGGCGCATGGAGCACGACGATGTGTGGTCCATCGTCGCCTTTTTGCGCGAGCTGGAGAAGCGGCCCCGTCCGCCCGCCGCCAAGTCCACCGCTGCTCGTTCGGGCAAACAGCTCTTCAACTTCAAGGGCTGCGCGGGATGCCACTCGACGGATGGCTCCAGGCTGGTGGGACCGAGCCTGAAGGGGCTGTGGGGTTCGTCGAGGGAGCTTGACGACGGGTCGAGGCGGACAGCCGACGAAGCCTATGTGCGGGAGTCGCTCTTGGACCCCTCCGCAACGATTGTCGCTGGCTACCCGCCGACGATGCCGACCTACGCTGGGCAGCTCTCCGACGCCGAGCTGGCCAACCTGCTGGACTACCTCAAGGGTTTGTAGGGTGCGTCTGGGGGGTCATTCAGGGTCGTGGCAGACCGCTTCTATGTTGTGTCCGTCGGGGTCGCGCACGTAGGCCGCGTAGTAGCTTGGGTGGTAGCGCGGTCTCAAGCCGGGGGCGCCGTTGTCGGTGCCGCCAGCAGCGATGGCGGCCTTGTAAAAGGCGTGGACCGCAGCGCGGGTGGGCACCCGAAACGCAATGTGGAGGGGGGACGTGGGCGACTCGCCCTGCCCGATCCACAAGTCGGACCCATCGGCATGGCAGAAGCCAGCAGCGGAAGGGGCTCCCCCCGAGGGGTCGGGCACCTCCACCACCTTGTCGTGGCCGGTGGGTGCGAGGGCCTGGGTGTAGAAGGCTCTGCTGGTGGCGTAGTCGCTGACGACAATGTTCACATGGTCCATCATTCGAGCTCCCTGGGTGTGGCTGCGACAAGGCCACGACTGCGGCGGGGTGGGAGCATGCCTATCTGCTCACTGGTTGCCCAGGCGGGACTGCACCGCAGGTGTCGGCGCCAAGGCTGCGCGTGAGCCGGTAGTGGCGGATGGTGGTGCCAATCTTGGGTGGCCGGGGCCTCTATATGCGGACGTTGGACGAGAAGAAACCCGCCGAGGCAGGCTGACGTGCGCCTCAGGGAGCGCCAGCCGGCCACTCACACACCATCTCGAGGGGGGTGGTGGACAGCTTGGAGGTGGCGGACGAACACCTCCAGCCCTGCGGCGTCTCGCGGAAAAAACCGCGGAGGTGGTGGTCCTCCGACTTGCCGGGCTTCACCCACCGGAACTCGCGCTCCACACGCGAGGACAGCTCCCCGCCCCCATCTACGGTCGTCGACACGGTCGCGGAGACCAGGCAGGACACGACCTCGCCACAGTTGTTGGTGAGCATCACATCCCAGTACAGCTCATCGATCATGCGCTTGTGCATGCACGAGGGCGGCCGCCGGTGACAGCCCCCAGGTGTCGCGGAGCAGCTCTTCGTAGATTCCTTCGGGAATCACGCCACTCACGTGCATCACACAGAGCTGGTAGGTGTACCAGGACCGGGTGAGCGCGGCATCTTC
>Ga0315321_10003038_pt1 | contig 13078 bp, 13 predicted proteins | sample M180m21515metaG_FD_203464 | JGI IMG/M metagenome (GOLD analysis project Ga0315321, IMG submission 203464) | Ammonia-oxidizing marine archaeal communities from Monterey Bay, California, United States - M1 80m 21515 | ecosystem: Environmental > Aquatic > Marine > Intertidal zone | place: USA... | reverse complement strand
CGGACCAGGAGGTTGGGGGTTCGACTCCCTCCGGGTGTGCCACTTCTAACTAGCGGGAATCCCCCTTAAATAAAGGTCTTCCTTCGGGAGGGCCTTTTTTTGTTAGACATTAAATTATCCGTTCTGTACCACTTAATGCCATTGTTTAATGGTTTTTTTGTCAACAAATTTGTCAACATGAAGGTAGATATCAAACAACACAAAGTACGAGGAGACATAAAATGGGTACTAAATGTTCTGTATGAGGGAAAAAGAAGAAGAAAGTGGTGAAAAAAAGAGGTCTTCCCGAGAGGGTGACAGTCCGTCCCTATCGAACCTTTCGGATTCCTAAATTCGATCCGGTCCCTGCAGGCGCGAACCCTTGACTCCTCCCTGCAACGGTGGTTTGTTCTTGCGCATGAAAGCAATCCTTTCAACGCTCTTTATTATGTCCTGCACATTGCTGTTGGCAGGGTGTCAGGGAAGCAAATACTCGCCCAAAGTGGAGACGACAATCAGTTGGAACAAGGAAGGGTTTGGCGAACAAGATTATTTTAAAGATTTGGTGGAGGCCGAAAAACATGCGGCCGAAGTTGCCGGTGCGCCGAACTATCCTCCCCGTCCCATACTCCCGGAGTACATAGCTCCGCCTGTGAACCTGCTACCTTTTCTATTGGACAAGACTGAGGAGAAGAGCGAGGAGGAGAGGGAACTGGATGTCCGCGAGTCTAATGAGCGATCAAGGATAAGCAGGAAGCGCGATCAAATGGTAGAGGATTACAACAGACAAGTGGCTCACGCCATACAAATGGTTGAAGAACGAAGAACCAGGGCCATCGAATCCTTCCTTGGGTCCCTGGGGTGGATCAAGATGGTCGAAATCGTCGAGACTTCATTCTACGAGAGCGGGCAGAGGGCATCCGTGAAAAATTACAAGGATGGTAAGCTCATGTTTGTCGTCTCATGGAAACCCGATGGCGAGAGGTGTCCCGAAACCAATGTGAAGGACGGAAATGGAGTTGTTGTCTCATACGACAAGGAAGGGACGGAAAGGCATCGTCTATCATTCAAAGACGGTGTTGAAGTCTATGAGTGATTCTCCCTCCAACCCTTGACTCCCGATGGTCGGGTGTGAGGAGTCTTCACCCCCCTCCGAGCCTAACGCCTCCACCGTATTCGGCTATCGAAAGCACTTGGGAAAAAGTTCCCCACCGAACTGCCACCAAATAGTGGCAACGAAATGGCAACCCCCGCTTGTAACGCAGTAAATAAGTGAGATAGTACCCGACTACGGACCAAGAGGTTGGGGGTTCGCCTCCCTCCGGGTGTGCCACTTATTAATAGCGGTAATCCCGCTTGGTTAATATTCAGGCAGATCTCGTCATTGAAGGTTTATTTTTTGCATAGCAATGTTGAGCCGATTAATCAAGGAGTTGAGTTTTGTTATGTGAGCAAGAGTCACCTCGTCGTTCTCCTTGTTTTTATCCATGACTTCCGCGAGTTCCAGCAAATGTTTGCTGATTTCAGACATGTGGGATACACTTAGATCCCCCGACCTTGCTATCGATTCGTACCCCCGTACAACCTCTTCGTACTTGTCAAGAAAGTCGTCCATGTCAGTTGAGTCAGTCGACCCTCTGCGATTTGAATTATTGCCTGAATTATTCTTTTGATCCCGCTTTTCGTACTTGTCAAGAAAGTCATCCATATCGGTTGAATCGCCTCCGCAACTTGCGAAAAACAAGGGGATGGTTGCAAATGTTAGAAAAGTTAACTTTTTGATTTTCATATCTATGTGTTCCTGGGATTATTCAGGTTGAGTGATTAATGGAGTATCTTAAGCCAACTCCATCCACCGCATTGCTGAGTTGATGTTCTAATTGTAAAATTGAAATAATTTCATTAAATCTGACAACCAAGCAATCAAATAGTGTAAAAAAGTTAGGGGGGGGTGAAAGTAGTTTAAGCATCAAATGAAAATGCACACACTGTTTTTTGTTGTTGAGCTAAACTAGCCTTTCTTATTAGAGGAATCGAATTGGAAAGCCTTGAATTCCCAGCCATTCTGGACGAAGCAGATCAAAAGCTTTTTGGGTCGATTCTTTTGAGATATATCAATGCTAAATGCAAAAACAGACGGAGAAGGAATATCTGCTTGTTTCAAAGACTTTCTTGTGCCCGCCCTTCTTCGCTCGGAACATTTTTTTACCTGTAATTTTCGTTCTTTCAATGGACGGGCAGCAAAACTTTTCAATATGCTTCAACGACCTAGTCGGTAGCAGTGAAATGGACTAGAACGCACAGGTATGCTAAGGTTTACTCCTCACAAAATGATATTATTGATTTCCGTTCGGTAAGTACTTTGAAGGCATTGTGTTGGGGTATTTTAAGGGTTTTTTTCTGACATTTGCAAGTCTCGCGAATTTCATATTTCTTGCCCTTGCAACTGCAGTCCATACCAGAAGGACATTCTCCTTTTTTCGGCTGGTCCCGTCACGGATCGAAGTAATTAGAGAAAAGAGAAAACCTCTCCTTTTAATAGAGATAATCCCTTCACTCAATTTGGGGTATTGAGTGCTGAAAGACAATTCTTCTCCTAAGACGTTACTTTTTCTCAGGACTATCCTCTGAGGAATCCCTTCGTACTCCCGAATTATCACCCTTGTCATCGGTTTTCTTATAGGAGAAACCTTTGTCTTCTTCGGATGTTTTCTTGGTTCCTGAATCCGTTATATTTTCTTTCTTCTTTGTCTCTTTAAGTTCTTTGCTCGTGGCGGTAGGAGCGTCCTTATTGGATTTCTGCTCGGAACCCTTTCGTTTTTCTGGATCGTCACTTGTTTTGTTCCTCGGTTTCTCCTTCAAAACTATGTCTTTTTTTCCGGAATCTTTCTTTTCCTCGGTTACAGTCGTGCCCTTCTTTTTATCAACGGACTTGCTAGCGGGTAATCCCTTGGCATCGGAACTTGTAGGTTTATTTGTAGAACCTCCAGAATAACCTGGTTTTTGGGGCTTGCTCGAGTCATTTTTTGTATTCGACCCCTTTGGTGTATTCTGTTCCCCATCCTTTGATTTAGTAGAACCAGAAATTCCTTTGGAGCCCTTGGCCTTTTTCTCTTCTTTGTTTTCGAATTGGCCTTTTCCAGCTTTTTTCTTGGCTAGAGAATCTCTTTTGGCTTGAGCCACTTTTTCCTTTCTTGCCTGAATGAAAGATACTACGCAAAGAATGACGAAGATAAGAAGCAAACCCGCCGAAGCCAACATGGTAATTGGCTTAATGATGGTACAATAATGCTGGATGCTGTTTGGGTCTCCTCTAAGCCAAGTCATCTCCGCGAAAGCTGGACCGAACATTTTGGCAAGCATGAAGAATGCGACCAATCCAAGAAGAACGGTCAAGTGCATGATGTGTTTTCGGGCGGAAGGCTTTGCTTCTGCAGCCATAACCAACAAGATCAGAATCAGGCCAATTAAGCTTGGTATTAAAGCAGTTTTGCTCTTGCCGAACTCAAGAGTATTGTTTTCTGGAGGATTCGCGAAGTCGATATTTTTCCAATTAGAAATTTGCAGGGTAGCTGGTCCACTGTTTCCGGCGGCGTTTACGTAAACGAACTTGATTGTCGAAGAGTTGACATCGACTTCGGCCCAGTTGACAGGAATCTCTTCAAAATCAGGGTCTTTATTATGTTCATTTTCAGTGCGCTGAATGAGGGCTTCAAGAGTATCTTTTCTGGACGAAGCATACCAAAAAGACTTTATCCCTGCAGGGTCCATTCTCGCCTGATCAATCGCAATATTTTCTCCAGCGGCCTTGCTGGCGGGGCCCGCGGGGAAAATACTATCAAAGGTAGTTTCTCCATAAAAGCTTTCAATGATTTCTTTTGCTTGAAAACTGGCAGACTCTATTTCACTCAAATACACAGTTTTAGCTGTTTGCGTTTGAGTTCCATCTGAGAAAGTGAGCTTCGTATCATCGGCCAAACGGCCCTTGATTTTGATCGACAAACTCGGGGCTTGTAGAAAATAACTGGTAAGACCCGTGAGAATAAGAAGTCCGCCAAGAACGAAAGTTGGTATTTTAAGCATCGCACTAAAACATTGTGTTCCAGACGTTCACGCAAGCACGGAAAATAAAAATCGTAAATTTGATAAAATTTTACCATCGAATTATCCCTGTATTAGCTTATGTTGCATTTTCAATTCATTGTTAAGATGCCCTTGGAAACACCACCTGCCCCTGAAATTACAGAAGACACTAAGCTCGAGGAGGAACTCGGTTTGCCTTGGAAGGTTATTGTTCTAAACGATCCTGTGAACTTGATGAATTATGTGGTCATGGTTTTTCGCAAAGTATTTGGATATGACGAACAAAAGGCTACCCGGCATATGCGTGAAGTCCACGAACTAGGGAAATCTGTCCTTTGGTCGGGGGAGCGCGAACGAGCTGAGACCTATGTTTACGAGTTACAACGTTGGCGCCTACAGACCGTTTTGGAAAGAGATGATTGAATTTTCCTTACAGGTCGAACCTAGACTGATTCAGGCAGTTCTACCGGAACTTGGAAAGATATTCGCCTCTTCCCAAAAGAAGTCCGCTTTTAGTTTTGTTTGCCCCAACCCTTTGGACGAAGACTTAGTCGAGGCTTGGGAAGAGGGATTAGCCGAGGATGCCCGATCCGATCGGGATGCGTTGGCTAGGTTGTTACGGGATTCGAAGTTTGCTTATGGGCGTGTTGAAGTGAAGGAGGACGATGCGGAAGATTTATTGAGGGGCTTAACGGAACTTCGTCTGGCAATTAGGCTCCTTTCCCTTTCGGAAGTATCTGATGAAGAACTAGAATCCGGAGGACTTGCATTGAAAGGAAAAGACTCATCTGAAAGAATTGGTTACTTCGCCTATCTTATTCTTGCAGAAGTTCAGGAAAACCTGATTGAGGCACTCCTTTAACCAGGTCTCAAAATCTGGTTGTTTGCAACCGCGATGCCTCCAAGCATCGCTCCTACGATCCCTACATAGCCTTGATCAGTGCCAGACAAAAAAAGGTTATCAAAAGCCGTTTTTCCGTCGCGTCTCTTGTGGGGAGAACCGTACAAGGTGCCATTTGTATGCCCTGTATATTTTTTAATTGTCCTGGGAGTAAAGGTGTCGCGAAAAGTAGTCTTAGAGCGAAAGGAATCAAGCAACTGTTTCCCGTTTTTTAAGTACCTCATGCCATTTCCAAGAATTCTCTCTTCCCAAAGAGCTTTCTCTGATTCATAAGTAGGTTGTTCCAGTCCCGACCAAAGATCGAAGTTTGCTGGGTGGGTGATCCGTAGCTTGCTTTTTTTGCCGGCTTGTTGATTAGATTTCCCGTAGTTGTCTGGCATGCAGATTACTCCTGAATGCAAATCGATCAAGCCTGCCGGTTCGTCATAGTTGAAAATTTCGGAATCGTTGAAGAAAACGACCGTTTCCTCCCATCCTAGATCCCTTGGGCTTCCCTCAAAGACAAAGATCGACTCCATAATCGAGAACCTTCCTTCGACCGTTGATGGTGTGGAGGAGTTCTTCGGGGCGAGTAAGTCTTCGGTTTCAACTGCCCCACAAGTAGAAATAATAAAGTCGGAAGTTACGCTTTCCCCGCTATCAAGAATGATCTCAGATACTTTTTTACCTTTGGTTCTGATCGTTTTCACCCCGCATTTCATGCGCCGTTCCACGCCAAGCTCCTCCAGTTTCTTGGTAAGGGGGTCAAGGATAGACCGAATACCGAACTCTGGTCGAGCCAATCCTTGCCTAAAAATAGCATCAAACAGCATCACGAAGGTTGGGAAATCGATATCGTTTTTACGAGCAGATCCGTAATAGCAAGTCGGGCAAAGAAGCATTTCCGAGAGAAGAGGGTCCCGAATTGACTCCTTGAGTATTTCTCGGGTAGAAAAATTTTCTGCATCTACCGAGTAGGCGGGGAACTCCTTCATTTTGATCAGGAGAGATTGGAAGCGATCTCGTTCCTTGGGGAATTTTTCTTCGACTTGCGAAATGAAAAACTCGAAATGGTTGTCAAATAAAAGGCTTTCCTTTCCAAAGGTAATACGGGAATGGCTTTGCGGTAAAAGATTCAGTGAATCCAGAGAAATTCTAAGCTGGCGGCAAAGCTTGAGTAGAGGGGAACTCTTACCAGATTGGGGAGAAGGATAGTTTGTTAGGGCGTGTAGGCCCACATCGAATTTGACTCCTTTTTTGGCGTAGAAACTATTTAATCCCCCTACAACATAGTGTTTTTCAAGAAGGATTACTTTTTTGCCGAACATGGCCAAACGAAGGGCAGCGGCAAGGCCAGAAAGTCCTGCTCCAATGACCGTGACGTCGTAGTGGTCGTTTGTTTGTCTGTTAGGGATAGCAGGCAAACTCGATGGATCGAGTGATTACAGGAGCGAAAAGTTTAAGCCGCGGCACCAGCCTCGAACTTGGGAAGCAAGTAATCAGCACAGCTGTCCAACGATTCAAGCTGACGGTACTCGGCTTCCGGTACATCAATTCCATGCTGTTTGCGAAGCTCCATTACAATATCAAGAAAATCCATCGAGTCTAAATCGAGTTGATCACGCAAGCGGATCTCCGGCTTTACATCGCTCATGTCCTCGTCTGGTGCAATCTCAGCGATGATATCAAGTACGATTTTTCTGACTTTTTCCTTGTTCATGATTGGTGAAAATTACTTTCTAACCTAATCCGTAAACTTTTTCAAGATAAGAACTGAATTGATTCCAAGCATGCCAAACGAATTGTTTAGGATAACGGATATGCCATCCTTTTTTTTGATTGCTTCATTCATAACTAATCCGGGCAACTCGCAATTTGGGTCGAGGTCGTCTACATTTATGGTGGCGTGAGCGTAACCGTCTTCCAAGGATGGAAGGTTTCCTGCTAGCTCAAGAGCACCTGCGGCACCCATTGAATGTCCGATGAAGCTTTTCGTGTTGTTAATGAGGGTGCCTGAATCTTTGCTGAAGACATTTCTCAATGCCTTGCACTCTTGCTCGTCTCCCTGAGGAGTAGAAGTTGCATGGGAACTAACCAAGTCAATGTCAGAAAGCTCAATGCCCGCATTTACAACGGCTTGACGGATACACTCCTCCTGCCTTTCAGGGTTGGGCAAGACATAGTCAGTACCATCTGAATTCATCCGATATCCCAAAATTTCAGCCACGATGTGGGCACCTCTTTTGAGGGCGTCAGGTAATCTTTCCAAAACATAGATGCACCCTCCTTCGCTCACTACGATCCCATTACGACCACGATCGAAAGGCCGGCTTGCTTTTGTGGGGTCGTCGTGTGCGGCCAAAGCTCCTTGACTCTTGAATCCTGCAAAGATTCCATAAGCACGGATGCTTTCACTTACTCCTCCTGCCAAGGCTACATCACACTCTTCCAGTCTCAGCATTTGGACACCCTGTATAATTCCTGCATTGCCAGCGGCGCAGGCTGCTCCGACGGTATAATGAGGTCCCGTTAAGCCCAAATTAACCGTAATCTCACCGGCGGGGTTGTTGGCTACAGTACGAGGGTTGTGGTGGTGGCTCCAATATTTGACTTCTTCGTCGTAATGATCGAAGAGTTGACAAACTTCAGTCTCGGTCTCGACATTTCCGTGCTCGGTGATTCCCAAATAAGTGCCTATTCTCGATGGGTCCAAGTTATCGAGCTCAAAACCAGCATTCAAAAGTGCCTCGCGGGCACAGAAAATTCCGATTCCTCCCGCCCTTGTGCCTACCCGGACTTCCTTTCTTTTTTGGTACTTGGTTCGGTCAAATTCGCAAACTCCGGAAGGTAAATCTCCCATGTTGCGCACGGGAAAGGTACTCACACCGCTCTGACCCGCGAGCAAAGCCTTACGGAAAGTTTCTACATCATTACCGAGTGGGCTTGTGAGCCCTATCCCAGTAATAACAATGCGTTCATGTTTCATTTAAATTTAAAAGTACGGAGAAATATGAATGCAGGAATATCGCCAAAATGGCAAGAAGGCAAGTAGCTCTCCTTTTCAAATCATTAGTATCGTATTTCATATGCGTCTATTCTTTTGCGAAGAGTAGCCCGGGTTATGCCGAGCATAGCCGAGGCTTTCACTTGGTTACCTCCACTTTCCTTGAGGCTGCGGCGAATCATTTCTTTCTCCACGACATCAAGCAAATTGGTTTGGGAAGTTTCTCGGGCATGGGCATAGGCGATGTCATAACTTTCTCCTGGAGAAATTGAGCTTGGAGCAGAGGGGATTAGATCGTTACTTCCTTTTGTCGACTGATTTCCGAAAGCAGGGCTTGTTGGTTCATCTAATTGTTTAGGAACCAGTTTGGCTTCTTGAGCATAAGTCTTTTCTTTGGCAGGGGGAAGCGGAGGTTCTGCTTTATAGGCTGATTCTTGAGGATCAATGAGTTTAAGCAAAGTACTTGGCAGATCTTTGCTAAGTATCCGTTTTCCTTTCGATACGACCGAAGAGGAATGAAGAGCGTTTTCCAATTCCCTCACATTTCCAGGCCAGTTGTATTTCTCTAGGACGGTCATCGCTTCCTTAGAAATCTCGGTTGTTCCAGTGGACTGTTTTTTGTTGAGCCTCTGTAACATGAAGTCGACCAATTCCGGTAAATCCTCCATACGTTCGCGTAGAGGAGGTGTTTCGATTCGAACGACATTGAGTCGGTAGTACAAATCCTCGCGGAATGATTTGTTCTTTACCATCTCTTCCAGGTTTTTATGAGTGGCTGCGATGAGCCTAACATCGATTTTCTTAATCTTGGTCGCACCAACGCGTTGAATTTCTCCTTCTTGGATTGCCCGAAGGATTTTAGTTTGGGTGGGCAAAAGCATATCTCCGATTTCGTCGAGAAAGAGGGTTCCACCATGACACAGCTCAAATTGTCCGGATTTGGCATCGGTTGCACCCGTGAAAGAGCCTTTTTCGTGTCCGAATAATTCGCTTTCGATCAAGTTTTCTGGAATCGCGGCACAGTTGACTGCATGAAAAGGGCCTTCAGAACGATGACTGTGCCGGTGAATGCACCTCGCTACGAGCTCCTTTCCTGTGCCGCTTTCACCCGTGACCATGACTGTTGCCTCGGATGCTGCTACTTGGCCAACTTTTTTAAGCACCTGTTGCATCCGCTCGCCACTTCCTACAATGCCCTCGGCATAATCCGCACTGTTAAGTAAGTGTTTGTAGGATTCCTCGGAGCTTACTGAATCCTTTCCTGCCTTGAGAGCTTTAGAAACCATTTCCTTGAGTTTCTTGAGATCGAACGGTTTCAACACATAATCAAAGGCCCCATGCTTCATCGCCTCAATTGCTGTCTGGCTGGTTCCGAAAGCAGTCATTAAAATAACCATGGAAGTGGGGGCTGCGGTTCTTAAATGCTGGAGTGTTTCGATACCTGAGATGCCTTCCATCCGATTATCGAGAAAGATTAGGTTCGGCTTTTTGTCTCGAGCCGTTTCGATTCCCTGTTCTCCTGAATCAGCAGTTATGATCGAATAGCCCTCCTGCGTGAGTACGCGGTCGAGCGAGTATCTGATTTCAGCGTCGTCGTCGATGAGAAGAATAGTAGCCATTGAATTTGTAACAGGTTTAGGTGGGTTTAAAAGGGTTCAGATCATCGTTTATTGTTGGAAATGGTAAAGCCCAAACCATGTTTTGTGCAAGCTTCGTCAAAATTCGAAATCGAAATTTCTGATTCTGGATTGCCTTACTTCTACCTTTGCTTGATAGAATTTTATAAAGCCTATAAATTTTATATATGAAACAGATCCTTTTCTTTGCCTTTCTCTTTCCTTCGGTCGTCGCCTTACACGGTGATCCTGCGGATCCTTCCAAGGTAGACTCTGACTACACAATACAAGGTGAGTACAGTGGAGTGGTTGAAGGTAAGGAGGGAGACTTGAAAGTGGGGTGTCAAGTGGTTGCAATGGGAAAAGGCGAATTTATGGCATGCGGTTACATTGGGGGGTTACCTGGAGATGGTTGGAACCGAATCAAAGAGGAAAAGGTAAACTCTCAAAAAAAAGAAGATGGAAGCTTGGTATTCGAGAATGACAAGCATCGGGCTATACTTAGAGGGGGAGTTATATCGGTGGAAACTCTTGATGGGAAGAAAATGGGCGTTCTTAAAAAAATCATGCGAAAAAGTCCAACTCTTGGCGCTAAACCTCCCAAGGAATCCGTTGTTCTTTTCGAAGGATCTTCGACCGAAAATTTCAAGCCTGGGAGGATGACAGAAGATCACCTCTTGATGGAGGGGGCAAAGAGTATCAAGCTTTTCCGCGATCACCGGCTCCACATTGAATTTCGCTTGCCTTACAAACCGACAGCCCGAGGTCAGGGGAGGGGGAATAGTGGACTTTATCTGCAAGGTAGATACGAAGTCCAAATGCTCGACTCCTTCGGCCTAGATGGAAAAAACAATGAATGCGGCGGTGTATATGGGATCGCTCCTCCTAGAGAGAACATGTGCTTTCCCCCATTGACCTGGCAAACCTACGATGTCGACTTCAGGGCAGCCGTCTTCAAGGATGGTAAAAAAATTAAAAACGCAAAAATGACTGTTCGGCACAACGGCGTGATTATTCATGATGAACTTGAACTTCCCAAAAGAACGACAGCCTCTCCCCTTAAGGAAGGCCCTGAACCTGGTTTTGTATACTTGCAAAACCATGGGAACCCAGTCCGGTATCGCAATATTTGGGTGAAACCTTTATGAGCAACCAATTTACACCCAAAGTATGCCTGACACTAGGCTTTTTCTTCATTTCATGTGGGGATGACTCAAGCCCAGTTGCAAGTGAGAATACATCCAACGAAAATCAGACAGTTTCCACGAATCCGATCGTCGCGGGCTCACCCGTGGAAGCAGCTGAAGCTCCAAATGCTCAGGAAGTTTTGAGTTTAGATGGAAAAATGAATGTGGATCAACCACTCCCACTCGAAATAACAGTCAGGCAAGCCAGTATTCAAGAGACATTGAGGAAGGCAAATCCGGATTATCGTGGCCAAGGGGTTTTCCATGAAGAGAACGGAGAAATTGTCGAAGCTTTCTTTCCGAACTGTGGTTTACGAGACCTTTCACCGATCAAGGGTTTGAAACTCAGTACACTCGATCTCAGTGGTAACCCGGTTCGGGAAATCAGACACTTACGGGGAATGCCATTGAGAGTTCTTTGGTTGGAGAATACCAGGGTCGTCAGTCTTTCGAGCCTAAGCAATGCAAAGCTTCGCGAATTACGTTTGAATAACAGCCCAATCGAATCATTGGATGGCTTGCAGGGACAACCTATGGAGCAACTATTTGCCGTCGCTACGAGAATCAAAGACATTGAGCCCCTAAGAAAAAGCAACCTTCGCGGACTTTGGCTCACTGATTCTCCGGTTGCCGATCTTTCACCCTTGGCAGGGCTTCCCTTGGAAAGTCTTACCGCACACCGAACCTTGGTTAATGACCTCTCATTTGTTCGTAAGTTGCCTGTCATTCAAAGGCTGCATATCGCAGAGACATTAATCGAAGACCTTACTCCGCTCGAAGGGATAAGGCTCACCCGCTTGGTTTTCACGCCATCTAGGATCAAGCGTGGGATGGAAGTTGCCCGTAGGCTTTCTAATTTGAAGGAAATCGGTGTTGCTTTTGACGCTCAGCGCCAAGAGCTCTTGCCCCCTAGCCAGTTTTGGGCACAGTTCGGGAAATAATTGTTTTCAACCCAAAGCAATTGAAGCCCGGCAGCTTTCCTAGCCTGTTCTTACTTTTTCGATCTTCCGTGCCCTTTGAATCTTTCCGCAGGGGGGGGGACTGGTAAGGGCTTGGGGAAGTTAAGGATTTCTTCTAACTTGAAATACTTTCGATTGTTTCTGCTTGAAGTGTGTGCAGACAGGTAGCCCATCTTGACATAATTCATGATCGGAGAAGTTTGCCTGAAGCCCAAAATATGGGCAGCCTCACTCGCGCTGACCATGTCTTTATTACCAGTGTTTTCTTGTACCTTCTGGGAGTTCATACCTAAGTTGATTTCATCTTTTCGATTTTCGAACGCCGTGCAAGTAAAAGAAAAGATTGATCGAATAATCTATTGTTTTTATCAGGTTTTTAGCCAAGAAAAGAGAGTTATTTACCCAATAGTTTCTGAAGGATTTCCTCGGTCGTTTTGTTGCCTTTGAGCCGAGCTGGATACATTTTTGCAGTTGCCCCCGTCGTGACGTCAACTAATTCGAGGTTTTCGCGGCCCGCTACGTCGATAAATCCGCACTGGTGGTTTTCCCTATCCTTGCGTCCCGATGCCGATTGGTCGATCCACTGAAACCAATGGACGCCGACAAACCGTGGATCTGCAAGCGAGGAAGCGAGGTAGTGGGCAAAGGACAAAGCTCTTTGCCGTTGATCCCATGCCCCGGACAAACCTGGGCTCGGCACACCACGGTCGACCGCTCCAAAATGAAATTCGCTGGCCATTATCGGTAAGTCCGCCTCGGGAGGAACTTGCCAGGACCGTACTCTTGAATCATACACGTTAACCGAAAAGACATCGACCGAACCGAGAGCCCCCTGACCCAATACACTAGGTCCTCTGTGAGTCCTGCATCCTAGATAAAGCGTGCCGGGCAAAACGTTTTCCACTGCATTCTTGCACTTCGAGAAAAAAGTCCGGACAAAGGGAAGGTAGAGCTCGTCCAGATCCTTGGCTATTGCCGGGGAGGTAGGCTTGCCTCGCTTGAGCAACTCTTCTAAGGCCCACGTTTTGGTTGGGTGTCCGGGAGGCATTTTGAGAATGGTCTGGCCGATGCGGTCGGGCCACTCGAGCTCGTTCCCAATAAAGATTCCGAGGCAATACGGATCGTCCTTTGCCCAAGCCAACTTTTGCAGTCCCTTCTCCACGTCGGCTTGGAAATCCGGCCGGAAAGGGGAGGGGAATTTTCTATGCCCCCAAACCTGCCACCAAATCGAGGAGATCAGAACGTAGGGCGTCTTGCCTTCCTTTTGCAAGCTTTCGTCCGACCAGCAACCGAGGGTATTCAAACCCCATGCTCGATTACGGTCGTGAATACCCTGGTTGATTTTGGATTTCCATTTTTCGCCGAAATAC
>Ga0315321_10003037_pt1 | contig 13080 bp, 4 predicted proteins | sample M180m21515metaG_FD_203464 | JGI IMG/M metagenome (GOLD analysis project Ga0315321, IMG submission 203464) | Ammonia-oxidizing marine archaeal communities from Monterey Bay, California, United States - M1 80m 21515 | ecosystem: Environmental > Aquatic > Marine > Intertidal zone | place: USA... | reverse complement strand
TCACGATACACCTCCAGAAGCTGATCAGCGTTCTCGTCATACAGTTCAAACGCACTGTCTTCGTTGCCAACCGCAAACTCGGCCTGCGATTTGTAAATCGGATACGCTCGATCCGTGGCAGGAACGGACACTTCGATCAGTCCCATCGACAAGGCCGCCTTGCCACGAATCGACTTCAATTGAGGAATGTCGGTCTCACGTTTGTAATACGTGTGCCCGTGACGATGCCGGGCAATCGTTTGCAGGCCACAACGAGCCCACGTACTTGCTGCTGATGAGTCAATCTCGACCAGCGATTCTGCGAGCTGAATCATCTCGGGCAGCGGACGATGATGGAGTTCCGTGTGTCGCCAAAAGTAGGGCGCGGTGCGGTGCAACATGGAATGTATACGCGTGTTTTGCAAACCATCCGAATCCCTCATGACAGGCACCTGCTCTACAAAATGCCGCCACATGCGATGGCTTAATGCTGCGTCATAACCATCACGATGAAATGTCCGCATCGGACCCGCCATCTCCAATAGTAAATCCATCACCTTTGGATCGGTGAAGACCGCATCATCAATTGCTGCCAACTGTGCCAGTCCCATGATTTCCAATCGTACGGGTGCATTCCGCAAACCCTCAAACGCTGACTTCAAGGCTTCCGTGGTTCGGGCCAGATCCGGCTGATAGATCGGTTCATTTTTTTCCTCACCAGTTGGAATTGCCTCGGGTACCCAACCGTCAGGTGGAATCATCAAATCAATCAAATCCTTGCAGACCAGATTTGGATCTGACGCGGTCATTTGAGTAAACTGCCCTGGCGTCATGGCAGCACTCAGGAACCACTGCCTCGCCGCAAAACGCACTTCAAACGGCAATTGATTGAAGACGGGTGATTTGAACAGCAACGCCATCAATGCCACTGATTCTTCGTTGTCCTCGGGAAACTGGGCATTGATCCAAGCCATCACTAGCCATGGTTCAACCTTGCCCTGCTTGAGACGCTCTGCAATCACGGCTCGCAAAGCTGGTTCGAACGGGTGGCGTCGATACAATTCCTTGCCATGTTTCTGCAACCACTCCATACCGTGGTTAGAACGCGCGATTCGCAGGATACTTGGGTCGTAACGTGTTGGGCTCAACCCGCGCCCACGGTCATGCGAAGCCAGTCCTTCGAAACCCTTGGCAATCGCATCGCGGGCAAGCATTTGAGCTATCGCACTTTTGTCCTTGAGTAATCCGGGAATCACTTCCGGGGTGAACGCCAGTACTTTCTGCAATCTTTCCTGAACACTGGGCAACTTGGGATGGGCTGAACGAAAATCGTTCCATAGTTTTCTGAATACCGCAATTCGCTGCGCCGGCGAATCCTCTTTCCGTGCGTCGACGGTGGTGAGTCCCCCGGCCAGCGCATTCCATCGATCGCGAGCCTGTGGTGAGTCCGGTGATCCAAAGAATTTCACAAGTGCACCAAAACGAACATTGCGCTGATCATGATGCTGGGGAAGACGCCATGCCTCGGGTCCCACCAACGCGGCAACGGCTTTGTCAAAATTCTTCTCGTCACCTGCCGCCGCAATGGCACGAACAAACGCCGCCTCGGCGGCGGGATTCTGTTCCAGAATTGGCGCAAGCTTTTGAGCCTCTTCAAATGTCAGATTTTCCCACTTTAACGGTAGCGAGGGACCCGATCTGCTATTCACCACCTTCGGATTTGCGAGCACAAAGGCCCTTGACTCGTCAACACTGAGCACTTGCGGTCCACTGTCGTAGTAACGTTCTTCCCAGGACTCAAAAAAGTCAGCTTGCTGCAACGCTTCCAGTTTGGCGGCCGCCACCTTCACCGGTGCCAACTTCGCCTCTAGATCAATCGGCCAATACTTTTTTGGGTCATCTTTGTAATAACGGCCACGACGCTCTGCCCAACCGGTCTGCACAAGTTCAGCATGGCGTGGATACTTTTCCAACAACGCCGTCGCTTCCGCAACAGGCAGCCTGGCATCGTTGCCATCCAGCAGATTCATGTTGTACTGCTTGACTGATACCGCCCAGTCCAACCTGAGCCTCAGTTCGTCATCAAACGAAATTCCGCTTGCCAACGCCTTGACGTTGGTTGCAAATCCATCTGAAAAACGCGGGCGGTCCATTCGCCACTCAGCGATCTGCCCCAGTAGCCAACGAAAATAAACGTCATATTTGACACTCAACAGCTCCGCAGACATTTGCGGATCATTCACACAGGCCAACAACCGCTGAGCAACGGCATCATGATCTGCTCGCGTCATTGCCGTATCCAGAAACCACTTGTCAAACTGTCGCGCCTGCCCGCAAACATGCAACCGATGCCCTTCAGTGGCCATATACGCGTAGGCGCCTTCAACGTCATTCAATTGATCCAACAGCAGCGTGTAAACGGCGTACACAACGCCTGCTGCTGATTCCGACTTCAGATCTGCTCGTTTGAGATACTGTTGATAAAGCGAGACTGCTCCACGCCAATCACCACTCAGTTCAGCAGCACGCCCAGCTTGATACAACAGCAGCGGATTTGTTGCAACGTTTTCTCGCAACCACAACCGTCCCACCGCAATCGCCTGCGTTGGCTTGTTCTCGTTGATCCCGGTGACCAGCAACGCCATGATCGCTTCTTCGGACTGTGTCGCTGGTGACTCGGAAATCACGTTGCTTTGCTGATCGAACGTTTCATCGGCGATCGAGAACTCAGCCACCGGCAATGATGCGATGAAGACCGCCAGCGAGAGCCAAAGGCAATCGCAGAGGCGTGTCCTTTTCATCATTCGAAGCATTTCCGTTTTAAAACTCAATTTGTCAGTCCTGTTAGGAACTACCGAGACTGGTGGACAGGTTGGCATCCTGGGTCATTCTCTTCTAGGGCTAGCGCCAAACGATAGCTTTGCGATGACAACACGACTTCTCAACGCATCTCAGTCACATCATTGCTGCTTCAAAGCGGCCAATTTCTTCTGCGCCTCAGCAACATGCTTGCTTGATGGATAATCAAACACTAACTGCTGCAGTTTCTGCTGCGCCACGTTGTTGTCTCCCATGCGAAACGCGACCTGCGCCCAGAGCAGCAGCATTTCGTCAAGAAAAGCAGCATCTGGAAAATCAGCGAACACCTGCTCCAACAGATCCGATGCCTGAGCAAAATCTTCTGTGTCCACATAAAACCGTACCACCTCGCTTAACGACTTGGCTGCGTAAGCGCTTTCCGGATAAGCCTGATAGGTTTTTCGGTATGCCGCGATCGCCCCACCCATCGCCCGATGCCTTTCAGTCGCCGCGACGCGACCGGCTTCGGTCCAGCGACTCTTGTGCTTTGCCTCGAACTGCTTATCCACCTGCTCCTGCAAGACTTCGCCAATCCGAAACTGCGCTTCTGCTGCAGAAATTGGATTTTGCAAAGCGAGCACACGCCGATAACTTGTCACCGCTTCCTCATACTCACCCTTTTCCGCCAGAGCTCGACTCAGTGCCATCAAAGCCTGATCCGCCAGCACTGACTGGGGATACAGTCGATTGAAAGCCTGGCACGTCGCAGTTGCGGCGGCAAAATCTTCTTTAAGTATTTCACTTTCCCATTTCAGTTTGAATGCCTGTTCCAGTAACTCACTGGTGATCTTGTTCCGATCCATGATGATCGCATTGACCTTCTTCAAGGATTCATCAGCACGTTCTGCTGCACGGTCGTCGAGGCCCATGTCCTTGTAGATCAGGCCGAGCCCTTTTAATGCCTCCGCCTCAACCGCATTTTTTCGTGCTTTGAGCACCGCTTCGAATACAACAAACTGGTCGGCAGACACACCTGAATTCACCGAGCCGGAAACCTTGATCCGCGAACTGTTTTGACGGGGCTGTTCCCCGTACAGATGCACCTGGTCAACATAAGTCACTTCAAGTTCATCAAGTTCGTCACAGTGCAGAACATCATCGCCAAGATCTGGGGTCCCATCGGCCAGCGGCGCCAGTTTGACTTTATTGGTAAAGACCCCAGAACGGATCGCCTTATTGCCGGTGTCTTGACTGCCTTGCTGCTGAACGGACTGGTCGCCCATGAGTCGCTCGGTCAACGTCAACGTAACGGAATCGCGTTCTTTCCAGACATCCTGTTCATCATCCTGTACGGCAAAGATATCGAGAACATCATCATCACTTGCTTCGGCCGCGTCCGAAGCGGCGACCTTATAAAGAGCTTTGACTGTAATCCTGACCGACTCCGCCTTGGGAGAAACATCCAAATCGGCATCCCGCAACAACAACGCCTGGGGTTGGCCGGGAAAGGCGATGTAGGCTGGTGTCGAGAAATCACCCAAAAAGAACCCTATCGTTCCAGTGCTGACTGCCTTGACTGTCCCACTCCGCTGAACGTCCTTGCTTCCATCCAGGGTGCTGTCATCGACGTATGTCACGGTCAACGTGTCGCCACCAAATAATTGCAGCACTCCGTCATTCGGTTTCGCGACACCGATTTCAGTAGGTGCCGACATCAACGCCTCATTCTTTTTCCCTGCGATCGGAACTCCGGTCAGAATTTCGCTGTCACCACTGCTGACCGTAACACGAGCCTTGACGTCCTCACCAATTTTCCGCAGCACAGGAATATCAGCATCTGAGATCTTCGCGTAAAAACGTTGCCCCAGTTCCACCCGTCCCATCTCATCAGTGTCAGTGTCTTCTACTTCTGTTCCGACCAATGACAGTGCATCAATCGCCTTGTTCCAACTCCGCAAGTTGTAATGACTCATACCAATGTAATAGTATGCCTTGTTGGCCCACTTGCTCTTGCCCGCGACCTCGGTGAGTCGACGAAACATGGGAAAAGCGGATGTGTATTGCCCTGATTGATAATAGGAAAAACCAGCTTGAAACAACGCCTCTCGATAGAGTTCCGTTTCCAGCGGTGATGGTGTTTCACCGGGAAGAGGCGCCAGCAAACGAGACAGGAGCAGGAAGTGACTAAGAGCTTCTTTGCTCTTGCGTTGCTCCAGGAAGTGTCGCCCCCTGGCCATGTGTGCCTGATAGCCGAGGATATTGCCTTCGTTATCGCGAATGACCGTATCAAGCATGGTCAAGCCGCGTTCATACTGTTTGTATTCCATCAGCTCGATCGCTTTATCGAACAGATGCTTTGCCCGACGATCCACTTCCAAGGCAACTCGCCGCTCGGACGTTTCGCTGGTACCTGCGTCCTGCGCCATTGAATGAACAGCATAACAGGCAAAAACGAGCATCATTAGAAACAGTTTTCTGGTTGCCAATTCAGGCTCCTTGCAAGTTGTCTTCATCTCATCACTAACATTCGATTTCCCAAGACGCAGGCGGTCTCCAAAATCAATTTTTCAGCCACCACTTTTCAGCACGCGTTCAAGATTAAATATGAGGCCTGTCGCCAGCCGCGGATTCAATCAATCGCCTTTGCCTCACCCCCGATGATTTTCACACCGTAGCTCTCCAGACGATCATGCGCTTGACTGGATTGTCCGCTCTCCGGGTACCTGCGGAGCACCAGTTGCAACTGTTGCACTTCTTTCTTTTTATCCCCGCTTGTCCTATAGATATCAGCCGCCTTCAAGCAGGCAGATGCTGATACGTCACCCCCAACCGACTCCAGTTCCTGTGTCAGCTTGATCGCCTGGGCATATTGTTTCAGGGCAACGCGGCAATCAATGACCGACCAGGTTGATGCTGGCTGGCGATTTGCAGCTTGATAACGCTTGATCGCTTCCTCAAATTGACCTTGCCACTGCAGCAATGTTGCGTGCGACCAAACAATTTCCTGTGCCTGGTCCGGCGACTTGTTCAGAATGGACACCTCCTGCAATGCCTTGGTTTGAAAGTCTCCGTTGCGATGGGCACGGGCATAATAGAAGTCAAAACGGGTCCGAGCGGCGATGGTCGAATCCTTCACCCTGCTTACAATCCGCAGGAAGGCATCTTCACCATCGTAAATGGCCGCGAAGTTGGCGAAGTCACGCAGTTGGTCATCGTCCATGCCATTGGTCCGGACAGTGCGAAGCACCGCCGTAGCCTGGTCGTGCATTCCATAGGGATGTCGCAGGTATTTCATCAACGCAACCCGCTGCTCAGTCCGCAAGCTGGAAATCAGCGGTTCACCGTGCTCAGCGTAAAACGAGGCTCTGGCTTTTGTGTTGCGACCGTAGTAACCCAACCACTGCTTCACTCGCTCAATGGTCACCGGTTGCAATGCAAACTGTGTATTCATGCGATCTGCCCACTTCGCTTCGTCCTGTTCGTGCGCCAATAACACACTGAACCACGCAACCCGAAGAGCTTCGTTGTCGGTAAAGCGATCACCCATCTGACTGCTCCAATAACGAGCAGAATCTGCTTTTGCGTCCGCTGTCGTCCTGGCGTTTAGCAGCGTTCCAAACACATGGCTCCAGTAAGCAGGACTTTCCTCCGGTCTAGCAATCGGTGCCCTCCACCCAAAACCACCGACCTCATTGCAGAACGCAAGCAGCTTTTCGTGGCTGGGTACACGAACCACATAGTGATAGACGACACTCTTACGCGCTGACTCAGCCGCTCGTACATTACTTTCCCGAAACGCCACTGCTGTACGCCAGCGATAGTCTGTCGCCTCGCCAAAGTCGCCTCGTTTCTCCATCGCTGTGGCCAAACTTTCAAGCGCTGATCCCGTGCGAGGCTGACTGACATACTCCTTGTCCTTCGCAAGGCGGGCCCAGGTAGCCAAGCTCTTTGCTTCGTTACCATTTTGAGCATGGCACTGACCAATGTAATAAAGAGCCGCTGCCGCGTACGGCACCTCATCAGGAAAATAATCCACCACGTCCTGATAAGCCTTGATCGCGGTATTACGCTTGTCGAGGATGTGCAAACATCGCCCCATCCGCAGCAGCACATAGGGCAGTGCATCCCCTTTGGCAAACTCAAATGTGTACGCCTTATAAGCAGCATACGCGCCCTTGTAATCTTTCTTGCCAAACAGCTTGTCCGCATCTTCCACCGCGACTGCTTCAAACGTATCAAGCCTGGCAAAATCCTCACTCGGATAAACCAGCTCACTGGCCGCGTTATCCTGCCCAGTGGCCAACGAGCCACCCAAAGCAAATATCGCCAGCGTCAGAACCAGTGTGATCAAACTTTTGCTTTCACAATTCAACTGGATAACTCGTTTCGACTACTTGTGTTCGGTGATACTACGCCCAAGCTAACGCGAATGGATTGCTGTTCGTACACATCCGATTCGTGTCCGCATCGCATCGATCATGGCCACCCCCGCACGAGCTACAATTGTAAACCATGCAAACCTCGCATTTGCGCATAACAACACCGTTTCTGAGAACCATTTCCAGCGTTGGCAAAAGGCTGCTGTATGGATCACCATGCGGTGTCGAGGTCAGCCGTTTAAACTGCACTGAGTCCCAAGCCAGTTCGCGAAATCATGTCTCTCTGCAAAAACCGCATGCGTAACCCACCCTCAGCCTTGATGCTGCTCTTTGTTGTGCTCCTTCCAGGCTCTCTTACCGCTGAGGGATTACATCTTGCAGATGTCTTTACTGACAACGCCGTGTTGCAACAGGGCGTTGCTGTTCCCGTCTGGGGCACGACCACAGCAAACACGATCGTCGCTCTGGAATTTGCCGGTCAATCAAAAACGACCACAGCAGGCGGTGACGGTCACTGGCGAATTGAGCTTTCCCCTCTGCAAGCCAGTCACACTGGCAGAACCATGACGGTGAAATCAGGTACGTCAGTTCAAGAACGCCATCACCTGCTGATTGGCGAAGTCTGGTACGCAAGTGGTCAGTCAAACATGCAAATGACCCTGGCCGCGTGTGGCCGAAAGATCCCAGCGATCGAGGCAATGGTCGAGGCTGCTTCGACCAACCACATCCGCTACCTGCGCATTGCCCAGCCCGACTCCCCGAACCCTTTAACACAAAGGCGTCAGCCGAGTACCTGGCAAGTCGACAACCCGCTTAATCGGGCAAAACAATCTGCAGTGGCGTACCTCTTTGCTCACATGCTGCACGCGCAACTTGGCGTTCCCATTGGGGTCATCGAGGGATCATGGGGTGGCAAACCGATTGAAGGCTTCATCCCACGATTGCAATTCACCAGGCAGGCGGCATTACAGAAAATTCTTTCACTCGCAGACAAGAGTCAACTTGATGATGTGGCAAAGCTGAAAGGTGGTGTGATCATTCGCAATACTGCGGGCATGCCAGCCCGTATCTTCAACGCACGCGTCTCACCGATCACACCTTTTGCCATCCGGGGATTCATTTGGTATCAGGGAGAATCGAACGCTGGCCGTGGAGAAGATCCTCGCAACTATCGGATCAAGATGCAGGCATTGATCGATGGCTGGCGGGAAACGTGGGGACAACCCGCACTACCATTTTATTTTGTTCAGCTACCGGCTTTCAACGACACGGCTCATGGTTGGGTTCGCCTACGTGAGGAACAGCGTCTTAGTCTGAGTATCCCACACACGGGAATGGCCGTAACGATCGATCTTCGCGACAGCGACATTCATCCGGCAAATAAACTTGATGTGGCCCAACGCCTTGTGAATTGGGCTTTGGCAAAAACGTACGACAAACAGCTTGTCTATAGTGGACCGCTATTCAAGTCCGCCACGGTCAACCACAACACCATGCGCGTCCAGTTCGACCATGCCGAATCCGGTTTGACCGTTGCTCACAAACAGGGACTCGGTCTTCCCAAGGCAACCCCGGATACTGCGTTGGCACACTTTGAATTGGCAGATTCGACTGGTAACTGGTATCCCGCTCAAGCGTCCATCGATGGTTCCGAGGTTGTTGTCCGTAGTCCACAGGTCAGGCAGCCCAGAGCTGTGCGTTACGCCTGCAGTGGCGACCCCTCAAATGCCAATTTGTACAATCGAGCTGGCCTGCCTGCCTCACCATTCTGCAGTGACCTGCAATTACTGCCGTGGGTAGACGAGACGCAGCGTTGATTTCCCTCGTCGTCCTTCTCTACCTATCCGCACAGACGCAATCCACTGACCACAGTTTGATCAAGAGACCAACATGAATTGGATTCGCTCTCTCATCATCGCTGCATCATTGATGAGCTTTGCCTGCTCTTGCCAACAAGCCTCTGGCACTGAAGGGGAGACGGTTCCTGCAACCGTCAGCACACAGACATCTGACTGGCATGGATACCAGAAACACACCTTCAACCTGGCTGGCCATCGTGCATTTATCGTTTCGCCAAAAGTCCCTGCGCCCGGTAACCCGTGGGTCTGGCGCACTTCGTTCCCCGACTTTCATTCAGAAGTCGATCAGGAACTCGTCTACAACGGTTACCACATCGGTTTCATCAATGTGGTCAAAATGCTTGGATGCGAGTCATCCTTGGACATCATGGATCAGTTTTATGACCAAGTCAGATCGCAATGGAACTTATCCAAACGTCCGGCACTGGAACCCTGCAGTCGCGGCGGGCTTCATGCGTACCGCTATGCGGCACGCCATCCAGATCGCATCGCCTGTATTTTCGGTGACGTCCCAGTGATGGATTTGAAAAGCTGGCCATTGGGCTGGGCCGGAGCAAAAAAGCAGATTGAAGAAGCGATCGAATTCTACGATTTCGGATCGGTTGCTGAACTCAAGAAGTTCAGAGGTAACCCTGTGGATCTGCTTGCACCCATCGCGAATTCCAAAATTCCGATTCGGCATGCAATCTGCCTGAATGATCAAGTTGTTCCACCCGAGCAAAACACTCTGGAAGCACAGCGACGACTGAAAGCACTCGGCCATGACATGCAGCTTGTCATCGTCCAGCAATCCGATGAGGCCCATGGCCATCATTTTGCCATGCCGGAAATTTTCAAGTCGGCTCGATTCGTGATGCAACACACCAACGTGATGCCCCGGGATACCGAATATTTTGAACTCCGGAACGGATTGGCTAACAGTCTTTCAGCTTTTCGCAAAGAAAAACGAGGACGAATCGCATTCCTTGGAGGATCGATTACCTATGGAAAAGGCTGGCGGAACGAGTTGATGCGGTACTTTGAGAAACGTTTCCCCGACACGCAATTCGACTTCATTGCCGCCGGCATCCCCTCGGTCGGTTCGAATGGTCATGCCTTTCGTTTGCAACGTGACATTCTTTGTAACGGCCCTGTTGACCTGCTGTTTGTCGAAGCGGCCGTCAACGATGGATCCAATATCCCAGAGCATCCTGAGATCATGCGACGGTCCATGGAAGGAGTGGTTCAACACATCCGAAAAATCAATCCGATGACTGACATTGTCCACATGCACTTTGCAATGGGCAGTCACTTGGACGACTACCATGCGGGTCGCGTACCAGTTCCGATCGCGGAACATGAAAAAACGGCCTCACACTACGGATGCACGACTCTCAACATCACTCGAGAAGTCGCGGATCGAATTCAAGCAGGCGAATTTACCTGGCAAAGCGGTTTCCGTAGCAACGTGCATCCTCCTCCCTTCGGACAGCGTGTCTATACCAACAGCATGACTCGCATGCTGGATGCGGCCTGGAAAACAACAAAGACTCCTAAACCGCATGCCATTCCCGATGATCTGGTTGACTTTCGCAGTTACATCCATGGTCGCTTTGGCAATTTGGAAAACGCCGTATTGGGAAACGGTTTTACCCTCCAACAAAATTGGAAACCTGTTCGAGGAGGAACACGTGCAGGGTTCGTTGATGTGCCAGCTTTGGTTGCTTCCAAACCCGGATCCCGATTCACCTATGAATTTAAGGGCACGGCATTTGGCCTCTTTCTGGCCTCAGGCTACGACAGTTGCATCCTCGAATTCAGCGTTGATGGCAACGAATTCAAAAAAGTTGATTCCATCACGCGATGGAGCAAAGGACTTCACCTGCCCTGGCCGCTCATACTCACTGATGACTTGGCTCCGGGAAAACACACCATCACCGTTCAAACAACCAGCGAAGCAAAGAACCGCACCGCGTTGCATATCATTCACATTCTGGAAAACTGAGTCATTCACGCGAGACGCGTAAAACACCTACAGCACGCTGTTTGCGTTTGACCGAAATGGCTTCATGGGAGGTGACCCCAACCATCGATCCATGTGAAACAAATCTCAATGGGAAGTACGCTGATTCTCATTGGCAGCACGTTGCAGAGCGGTCACAATTTAACCATGGCCGGTGTGATTACAATGATTGCTGAAAGCCGCCCCGCACCGACAAATCAAAGGGGTGCACAGCGAGAGTAAGATCAAATCCTGAATCAGCTCGAGAAACGTTTCTATCTGCTCACAAGGCTGTCGGCTTGCATCACAGTTGGATGCCAAGATCCGCGAGTACAAACGCTGCGACGGGTCGTTACAAATTTTTCGCTCTAACAGACTGAACCCACCTTCGCGTCACAGCCTTGCTCCCCGCAAAAGTAGCCCCACCTCAATGAAATCAATTCCATTTTTCTTTTTGTCTCTACTCACGGTCTGTTCTGTCGCTCAACCTGCAATCGCTGACGATACCTCAGCGGTAAAGCCGAACATCGTGATCATTTTCATTGACGACATGGGATTCGCTGACCCCAGCTGCTTCGGAAATCCACTGGTCAAAACGCCAAACATCGACAGGCTCGCTGCCCAGGGAATCAAGTTGACGAATTTCTATGTCAACTCACCGATATGCTCTGCGTCGCGAGTGGCGATCACCACAGGACAATATCAGGGTCGCTGGAAAATCCACTCCTACCTGAACACTCGCGCGGGCAACGCCAACCGCGGAATGGCAAATTATCTTGACGCTTCGGCGCCAACCACCGCAAAGAAACTGAAGTCTGCCGGATACGCGACTGCCCATTTTGGAAAATGGCACATGGGAGGTGGACGCGATGTCGATGATGCCCCTTTGCCGCAAGCGTACGGGTTTGATGAATCACTCGTTTCATTTGAGGGACTTGGCGATCGGCTTATCTCGAACGCCAAGGGCGTTGACAGGGCTCGTGCGTTGGGGCACGGAGAGATCATTCCCTGCGAACGCTGGGAACGCATGCAAATACAGACCGACCGTACCATTGACTTCATCAAGCGTCATCAAACCAAGCCATTCTATGTCCGATTGTTTCCAAACGATGTCCATGATGCCCATGTTCCGCGTCCCGGCAGTGCAGACAAATTCAAAACTGTTTCTGACGATTCTTACGCCCGTGATTTTTTCGCCGTTCTGGAACAGATGGATCAGCAGATCGGGCGTCTGATCGCAACCATCGATGAATTGAAACTTGGCCCCAAAACTCTGATCCTGTTCACCAGTGACAACGGCCCGACGGATTGGCCAAGAAAATATGCTACGGGCCCCCCGGCGGGATTCACCGGTCCATACCGCGGACGCAAATGGTCGTTATTCGAAGGCGGCATTCGCATGCCGTTCATCGCCCGGTGGACAGGTACGATTCCAGCAGGCGTTACCGACAGCACCAGTATCATGAGTGCGATTGATGTTTCACCCACTCTCTGTCAGTTCGCCGGCATCCAAGTTGAAGATGATCTTGATGGCTTGGATCGTGGCGAAGTGCTGCTGGGCAAAGCGACACCGCGTGCACGGCCTGTCTTCTGGCAATACGGCCACCCGCACGCCATTCTCAAGGGCGGCAAACCGGAGCATCAGAGCCCCACGTTCGCGATGCGCGACGGTCGCTGGAAATTCCTGATTAACCCTGATGGCAGCGAAGCGCAACTATTTGATCTTGAAGCAGATGAAGGTGAGACGACCAATCTTCTTTCCAGTCAATCAAAACGCGCACTGGCAATGGCCTCAAAAATTTCCCAGTGGGCAAACGATCTCGGGTTTACCTACAACGACGAGGCGAAATTGACTGCACCGCTACCGACCATCGCGATTCCAGCCAGTAACCAACTCCTTCGTTTTGTGAATCATGGTGTTACCGGTGACACTGGTTCACTTCAGTTGAACGGAAAGGCCTGGCTCAGCCTGCCAGCATTCAGAGTACCCAAAGTGGCTGGCGGCCGATCGCTACAAATCAAGGCAACCATTCACCCAAATTCCTCTTCCGGAGTCATTCTCGCTCACGGCGGCAATCGAGCA
>Ga0315321_10003034_pt1 | contig 13094 bp, 9 predicted proteins | sample M180m21515metaG_FD_203464 | JGI IMG/M metagenome (GOLD analysis project Ga0315321, IMG submission 203464) | Ammonia-oxidizing marine archaeal communities from Monterey Bay, California, United States - M1 80m 21515 | ecosystem: Environmental > Aquatic > Marine > Intertidal zone | place: USA... | reverse complement strand
GCCATTCATTCAAAAGCTTACTAACTTCGATATTCGGCATTAATCCGTACATATTCATGGGATAGGTCAGAGGTCCAGACTGTTTCTTCAGCGTCACCGCGAGCCAGATTAATATGTATCAGAATCTCTTCCTTATCCATCTCGTCCTGTCCTGCCTCTTCTGTGTACGAGGGATCGAGGGCGCCATAACTTACCAACTTAACGTCTCCAAGAGAAATAGAGACCTGATCAATAGCCAGAGACTCTAATCCTGCACGACCCACGGCCGCCAGAATTCTTCCCCAGTTAGGGTCGGAAGCGAAAAGTGCGGTTTTAACCAATGGCGATTCCGCTACTGTATAAGCTACCGCGAGACACTCTTCCGTATTGGCTGCACTCGATACGCGAACAGTCACAAACTTGCTTGCTCCTTCCGCATCCTTAATCAGCCCTTTGGCAAGATCTACAAATATTTTATCAAGAGCGCTGGAAAATTTAGCGCTGTGAATAGCATTCACCCCAATGTCCTCTGCTGCTGATTCTCCAGTGGCAACCAACATACAGCAATCATTGGTAGATGTATCACCATCAACTGTTAGCCTGTTAAAAGACTTATCTACCGCAGAATTCAGATATTCTGTAAGAGCATCCTGACTAATTGCAGCATCGGTAAATACGAAAGCCAGCATAGTTGCCATATTGGGTTTGATCATCCCCGAACCCTTGGCGATACCCGTAATGTTTATGGTCTCACCGTCCAGCTCGACTTGCGTTGACGCAATTTTCGGTCGGGTATCTGTAGTCAGAATGCCTTCCGCTGCATCCTGCCAGTTATCCTGATGAAGATTTTCTATTGAGCGTGGCATCGCTGCCTTAATCTTTTCTATAGGCAAGGCTTCACCAATAACTCCTGTGGAGAAAGGTAGAACTTCAAAAGAGTCGATTGATGTCAATTGAGCCAGCGCCTTACAACAATCTTGCGCATTCTGCTCTCCGGCCTTACCGGTACCTGCGTTAGCATTACCTGTATTAATGAGGAAATAGCGACTTGGTTTTTCCTCTAAATGCTGGCGGGCCACGACTACCGGAGCGGCACAGAATGCATTGCGGGTAAAAACACCCGAGACTGATGAAGCTTGCGTCAATTCGATAAGCACCAGATCAAGGCGATCCGTATAGCGGATATTACTCTCTACCGCTGACAGGCGAATCCCCTTCACCGGGTAGATTGTTGGAATGTCCTGTTTCCCTACTGCCATTTATTTAGCTCTTCTGTTTAACCCTTCTACTTAACACTGCCATCCGCGCCTTCTAAGCTGGCTTATGAAATTTTGCCATGGCAGGCTTTAAATTTCTTACCGGAGCCACAGGGACAAGGATCGTTACGACCTACTTTTGCCATTCCTCTAACAAATGGTGATTGCTTATCTTCGGCAGCAGCTTGTGGTGGGGCAGCGCCCTCTTCTCCAGCCGCGGCATCCTTCAGCGCAGATGCTTCCTGATGTTGGAAGTTTACCCGCGCGCGCGCGCGCTCTTCTTCACGCTGTCGCTCAATAGCATCCGCTTCGTCTTCCTGGCGAATTTTCACATGACTTAAAACTTTTATGACTTCCTGTTGCAAATTGGTCATCAGATCCTGGAACAAGGCAAATGCTTCACGCTTATATTCCTGTCTCGGGTTTTTACCACCATAACTGCGGAGGAAAATTCCCTGCCTGAGATGATCCATTGTTGCCAGATGGTCCTTCCACAAACCGTCAAGTATCTGCAGGGTTATCTGCTTTTCAAACACACGCATCTTGTCTCCGATATCGATACACTTTTCTTTATACGCTTCTGTAATGTTTCCAGTTAGCCGTTGTTTGATCTGCTCTTCATACATTTTTTCGTCGTCATCCAGCCATCGCTGGACAGGCTGGGCTTCACCGAATTCAGTATCAACTGCGGCTTCAAGTCCTTCGATATCCCACTGTTCCGGCACGCTTTGCGGCGGGACAAAATCATCAACAAGATTTGAGACAACCTCATCACGCATTTCATCCAGCAACTCACTAATATCATCGCTCGCCATTAACTCATTTCGCTGCCTATAGATAATCGTTCGCTGATCATTGGCAACGTTATCGTATTCCAGCAATTGCTTTCTGATATCGAAGTTTCTACCTTCAACCTTGCGCTGGGCTTTTTCAATTGATCGAGTAACCATGCCATGTTCTATGGCCTCTCCCCTCTCCATTCCCAAACGCCGCATAAAATTTTTGACACCATCTGTTGCAAAAATTCTTAACAAATTATCTTCCATAGAAAGATAAAATCTAGAATAACCTGGATCGCCTTGTCGCCCTGAACGACCTCTTAATTGATTATCAATACGCCGCGATTCGTGTCGTTCGGTACCAATAATATGCAGGCCACCAGCTTCGATCACTTGATCATGCCGCTTCTGCCAATCGGCCTTAATGGCTTCGACTTGTTGTTCTGTTGGGCTTTCCAGCGCCGCAATCTCTGATTCCCACTTCCCTCCAAGGACAATATCTGTTCCACGGCCGGCCATATTCGTAGCAATAGTAACTACACCGGGCCTTCCTGCCTGGGCAATAATTTCAGCCTCGCGCTCGTGAAATTTGGCGTTAAGAACCTCATGCTTGATTTTATTCTCGTTCAGGTACTTCGAAATGATTTCCGAAGTGTCTATAGAAGCTGTGCCGACAAGCACTGGCGCACCGGCCTTACTAACCTCGGTAATGTCAGCAACTATAGCCTCCAGTTTTTCATCCATAGTCAGATAAATCAGATCGTTTGCGTCATCCCTCACCATAGGCATGTTTGTGGGAATCACCACTACATTCAATCCGTAAATCTGGTTAAATTCGAAAGCTTCCGTATCAGCAGTACCTGTCATTCCGGAAAGTTTGTTATAGAGACGGAAATAGTTCTGAAAAGTAGTTGAGGCCAAAGTCTGGCTTTCACTTTGAATATCCAGCTTTTCCTTCGCTTCCAGAGCCTGATGCATCCCCTCGGAAAGCCTGCGCCCCTCCATTGTTCTGCCAGTATGCTCGTCAATCAGAACAATTTTCTTATCCTGGACGATGTACTCGATATCCCGATGAAACAGATGGTGAGCCTTTAGGGCCGCATGAACATGGTGTAACAACGACAGGTTTGTCGCGGAGTACAACGATTCACCTTCTTCAAGCAGCTTCTTCTTAATAAGCAAATCTTCGACAAATTCATGGCCTGATTCTGTCAGTTCAACCTGTCGGCTTTTTTCATCAACCGAAAAATGACCTGATTCCTCGGGGACAAAGTTCTTGTCCATCATCTCCATCTTGCTCTTTTCTGCTTTAACACCTATTTCCAGTTTAGGAATTAGCTGATTGATGTCCACATACAATTGGGAACTATCTTCGGCGGCTCCTGAGATAATTAGCGGGGTTCTTGCCTCATCAATCAGAATCGAATCTACTTCATCCACTACTGCGAAATTCAATTCTTTCTGCATCTTGTCATCTAGACGGAATGCCATATTGTCACGAAGATAATCGAAGCCGAACTCGTTATTGGTCCCGTATGTAATTGATGACTCATAGGCCGCTTTCTTATCATCTGGATGCTGGCCTGAGCCGATAATGCCAACTGAAAGCCCGAGAAACTCATAAAGAGGCCTCATCCAGTTGGCATCACGTTCTGCGAGGTATTCATTCACAGTCACGATGTGAACGCCTTTACCGGTAAGGCCATTCAGATAAGCAGGCAATGTCGCCATCAAAGTCTTACCTTCACCAGTCCTCATCTCCGAAATACTGCCTTCATTGAGGACAATTCCCCCGATCATTTGCACGTCAAAATGGCGCATTCCCATTACACGAACGCTCGCCTCACGAACCACAGCAAACGCTTCAGGCAATAAGGCTTCCAATTTCTCACCATCTTCGTAACGCTTTCTGAATTTTTCAGTTTTCTGTTTCAGCTCATCGTCGGACAAGCCTTGTAACGATTCTTCTAATCCATTTATCAGGGTCACCGTGCGGCTGAGTTTTTTCAGTTTACGGGAGTTACTACTGCCAAATATTTTATTAAGTATGCTCATAATGTTTTCAAGGTATATCAGTTGTTTGTATTGCTGGACACAATGGGATTAGCAGGAGCCAAAAGCCTGGGCTTTTGATTACCTGCCATCGGTAGAAAATAAGAGATTGGGGGTTATCTGGCCGTTCTATGTATATAGGCAGCAGGGTCAACGATTCGACCATTCTTGTAAACTTCAAAGTGGACATGAGGTCCGGTAGTTCTGCCGGTAGATCCAACCAGGGCAATGTTCTGCCCTTTTTGAACAATTTCACCTACTTCTACCAGAACTTTTTCCGAGTGGGCATATCGGGTAGTAAATCCGTTACCGTGATTTACTTCTACCATGAGTCCATAATCGGAACGTGGTCCTGACCAGGTCACAACTCCGGCTGCAACAGTATTAATGTCAGCACCGGCTCTACCGGTTGAGAAATCAACTCCACCGTGAAATGCGAGTCTCCCGGTTATTGGATCAGGGCGCTGACCGAATCGTGATGAGATCCAACCACTATCGACAGGTCGGCCTGCTAGAAAAACATCAGACTGGACCTTTCGATCAGTCAACACACCTTCAAGAATTTCAAGTTGTTGCTGGCGATCTTCTATCTGCCTTTCCAGCAGGGAAACCGAATCAATGAATTCTGTGCTAGTTGGGGAGCGTGTCTCTCCTACAAGTGGACCACCCAAACCAACCGGGTCACTGAAGTTGAATTCTTCTGTATCGAGATTTGCAATGTTAGTAATTCGCTCACCGACGGCATCGAGACGAACAAGACTCGCTTGCATCATCGCCAAGCGCAGGGTCAGAGCTTCCAACTGCTGTTCTGAGTCCCGTTTTATATCAGTTAGCTGTTCGGCCTGACTCTTTAACTCCTGCTCCCAGTTTTTGGCAGTCTCTTCGGTAAAAATACCGGAGTTCTGCGACACAGCAAACTGGTAGCCGAAATAGCCCAAAGCAACCGGGGTACCCAGCAAACAGAGGGACAATAGGCCTTTCAGCCAACCCTTGAGGACGAGTGTCTTTGTATGACCATGACGCTGGTCAACCAATATTACTTTCATTATTCAGGCAATATACCCTAGTTTCTTAACAAATATTTTCTAAGCAGATGATTTTTAAATAAAAATATCGCACACAAGAAAACTTTGAGGTCGATGATACACAATTCAACGCCAAAGTAATATGTTTTCTAAATCAGTATGTTAGAGGGCTATGCGGCGAGTACCGGCTTCATGTAGGAAATAGGCACATTAGATTCTGTATCGAAACTGACAATTTCCCAGGAGTCCTGATTTTCTTCGAGCATTCTTAATAGCTCATTATTCAGGGCGTGTCCTGATTTATGACCTTTGAATTCCCCAATCAAACTGTTTCCCAAAAGATAAAGATCGCCAATGGAATCGAGAATCTTATGCTTTACGAATTCGTCTTCGTATCGAAGCCCGTCTTCGTTGAGAACTTTGTAATCACCTACGGCGATTGCATTGTCCATGCTGGCGCCAAGAGCCAAATTTCTGTTTCGCAATTCTTCAAATTCATGCATGAAACCGAATGTTCTTGCTCTACTAACTTCCTTAACAAAAGAAGTACTTGAGAAATCGATAGTGGCACTCTTGGTATATTTCTTATGAACAGGGTGATCATAAAGAAGTGTGTAGCTCACTTTAAAACCGTCGAACGGCTCTAGACTTACCGCTTTATCACCTTGCTGCAAGGCAAGAGGTTTTAAAATCTTTATGAATTTCTTCGGTGCAGGTTGTTCTTCTATACCAGCAGATTGAATCAGGAACACGAAAGGACCGGCGCTGCCATCCATAATTGGCACTTCCGGAGCGCTCACATCAACGTAGGCATTATCAATGCCTAGGCCTGACATAGCGGACATCAAATGTTCAATAGTGGAAATTCTGACATCGTCTTTAACCAGGCAGGTAGACAAAGTTGTATCTCCCACATTCGAAGCGCGCGCTTCAATTTGAACGGGAACATCCAGATCAACTCGCACAAAAACGATCCCGGTATTCACCGGAGCGGGGCGTAATGTCAGGTAAACTTTTTCTCCAGTGTGCAAGCCGACACCGGTCGCACGAATCACATTCTTGAGTGTTCTTTGTTTTAACATAGGTCTTCTGCGACGCCTTTGCTGGGTAGACTAGCAAATCCAGGATTTGTTCCCTCCACGAAGCAAGGGAGCTGGCTAGTTCAAAACTAACGCATAGTATCAAACTCAGCGCCAGAACCCAATATATAGGTGTATTTCTCTACATCCAGATTGCTCACAAAGCTCTTATTACGAACAATCCTTACTTCTCAAACACCAGAAAATGGGTATTCAGGCAGGCTAATCAGCCTGCCTTCTAAGGAATGCCGGAATATCCAGATAGTCCATATCCGTTTCGGCACCTGCCGCCTGCGCAATCACAGGTGCTGGCTCACTAGATTCCCTGTTACGAAGAACCGCAGGTCGGTCCAAATTTCTATAGTCTGTAGAAGCTTCTTTCTGCGTGTTATCCACAACTTTCGTGGGCATGGCATATTCGGAATTCAGACCCGTAGCAACCACAGTAACCCGCATTTCGTTATCGAGGCTTGGATCAATAACGGTTCCGACTACTACAGTAGCATCTTCGGAAGCAAATTCTTCAACTGTGTCTCCAACTTCGGAAAACTCACCCAATGACAAATTTTCTCCAGCAGTGATGTTAACCAAGATCCCTCTCGCGCCTTGCAGATTAACATCTTCAAGTAGCGGGCTACGGATTGCTGATTCAGCAGCAAGTCTGGCTCTATCCTCGCCAACCGCTGTTCCTGTCCCCATCATGGCCATTCCCATCTCGGACATCACAGTCTTAACATCGGCAAAATCCACATTGATCATGCCTTTGTTCATAATTAAGTCGGCAATGCCTTTCACAGCACCGAGCAATACATCATTCGCAGCTTTAAAAGCTTCAAGAAGTGATGCTTCCTTACCCAATACATCCATAAGTTTCTCATTAGGAATAGTGATTAATGAGTCAACTTGCTGGGATAACTGACTTATGCCCTCTTCGGCAATTTTCGAGCGCTTTTTACCTTCGAAGGAAAACGGTCGAGTAACAACGGCTACAGTTAGAATGCCGAGCTCTCTTGCAACTTCAGCAACAATAGGAGCAGCACCTGTTCCGGTTCCACCGCCCATACCGGCGGTTATGAATACCATATCTGCACCGGACAGGATTTCTGCGATCTCATCGCGATCTTCCAATGCAGCCTGACGTCCCCTTTCCGGATCCGCGCCAGCACCCAGACCTTTTGTGATGGAAGAGCCCATCTGCAAAATAGTCTTTGCCTTGAGATTATCAAGAGCCTGAGCATATGTATTGGCACAGATAAATTCAACCCCTTCAACTTCATTATTAATCATGTGATGAACGGCATTACCACCGCCACCACCAACACCGATAACCTTAATCTCTGCACTTTGTGTAACATTTTCGACTAATTCAAACATATAGCCCCCTTATTATTTATAAAATTCTTTAACTCGTGTTGGTTAAAACTGTTAATTTAAAAATTACCCTGGAACCAGTTTTTCACTCTATCCACCATTTGAATCTGTGGTTCCTGCCTGGAATCAATTCCGCCCCTTTCCTGATATTGCTTCAGTCCATAGAGTAATAACCCAACACCAGTAGAATAAATCGGGTTTCTTACGATATCGGCTAATCCATTGACATTATTAGGCTTCCCTATGCGTACCGGAGCATGAAATATCTCTTCAGCCAATTCGACCACGCCTTCCATTTTGCTTGTGCCACCTGTTAGCACTACCCCTGCTGCAAGCAAGTTTTCAAAACCGCTTCTTTGCACTTCAGCCTGAACGAGAGTGAACAATTCGTCGTAGCGGGGCTCGACAACTTCGGCCAGCGCCTGCCTCGAAAGCTCTCTCGGCGGACGGTCTCCTACACTGGGAACTTTGATAGTTTCACTTGCACTCGCTAACTGCGTCAGCGCACATGCGTATTTAATTTTTATGTCATCAGCATTTTCTGTCGGTGTTCGTAGTGCCATTGCTATATCGTTTGTCACCTGATCACCGGCGATAGGTATTACACCTGTGTGACGAATAGCACCTTCAGTAAAGATAGCTATGTCTGTAGTTCCGCCACCTATATCAACGAGACAAACACCTAGCTCTTTTTCATCTTCAGTGAGAACCGCATATGCAGAAGCCAACTGCTCGAGAATTATTTCATCAGTCTCGAGCCCACATCGCTTTATACATTTTTCTATATTCTGCGCAGCATTAATGGCACAGGTAACAAGATGAACTTTGGCTTCCAATCTCACACCGGACATTCCCAACGGCTCTTTAACACCTTCCTGAGAATCAATAATGTATTCCTGAGGCAGAATGTGAAGAACTTTTTGGTCGGCGGGAATAGCAACGGCTTGCGCAGCATCAATAACCCTTTCGATATCCGCCCTCATCACTTCGCCATCCCTAATAGCAACGATGCCATGGGAATTCATGCTGCGAATATGGCTTCCGGCGATACCGGCATAAACGGAATGTATCTGACACCCAGCCATCAACTCAGTTTCTTCCACTGCACGTTGAATAGACTCAACGGTAGATTCAATGTTTACCACCGTTCCTTTTTTCAGCCCTCTGGACTGATGACTGCCAATACCAACTATGTCGAGTCCGCCGTCATCGTTTATCTCACCAACGATAGCAACCACCTTCGACGTGCCGATATCAAGGCCTACAATCATATTTTCATTTACTGTTTCATTCATATCTTGGTTTCTCCAGGTAGCGATTAGCTATCGTTTCCTGGTTTATTAGTAACAGCCTTACCGTACTGCCAGTTCTGTTAATTCCGATGACACATTTCTAACCGCGACACCATTGCTGTAACGCAAATCTACTGATTCAATCTGCTGAGCTAGATCAGTGTCTTGCGATACATAAAAATCGACAAATCGCTGCGTTCTTTCCAGCACATCAACTCTTCCTACAATAACCTGGAAATCATCATTCAATTCTAATTCCCAGCTACCCCTATCACTTAAGTACAAGGCGGATAATCGCAAAGCGGCTGGGAACAATAGCTGACTGAGTCGTTGATATTGCTCCATTACTTCAAACTGACTGTCCTCCGGACCTGTAAGAACTGGCAGGTTCGAATTACCCGCGGCACTTACAGGCTCAAAGATTTCACCATGCTGGTTCAGTAATCGGGATTCTCCCCAACGTGCTATTGCAACCTGCTCGTTAACTTTCAAGGATAAGGTATCTGGCCAAACTCGCTTGGCTGCAACACTTGCAACCCAAGGGTGGGTTTCTAAATCAGACTTAACCTTTTCCACATCAAAGTAGAAAAAGCCCTCCCCCATATAGGCTGAGAGCAGCTGGCGAATCTCAGCCTCACCGATATGCTGCCAGGTATTTTCCATTCTCACTTTGCTTATCGGGCGATTCATAAACCGGGAAACTTCATGGCTATAACTTGAAAGCAAAAGAGCAAGGCTTAAACAAAATGCTGTCAGCAAAATCACATTGCGCTTCGCCGAATACTTTGGCTTCAATGGTTGCTTGGTTCGCAGCGAAATCCGTCTGGTAGCCCGAATGCCACTCGCAGAACCCATTGTTTTTCTAGGAGTACTCATTTTGTAATTAGCGCTAACTCAACGTCCAGAATGTTCAACAATAATTCATCAAATTCAATACCAGATTGCTTCGCTGACATTGGCACGAAGCTATGCTCAGTCATACCTGGTATGGTATTTAGTTCCAGCAAATAAAACTCACCTTCTGTATCTTGCATGACATCAACTCTTGCAAGACCTTTACACCCTAAACTTTGAAACGCCGAAAGAACTAAATCGTTAAGCTCTTTCTGTTTCCCTGCTTCCAAGTTCGGAGGACAGATTATTTTCGTATCCTCATCAATATACTTGGCTTCGTAATCAAAAAATTGCTTTCTCGTTTGCAACTGCACGGTAAGTAGAACTTCGTTCTGAATTACCGGTACTGAAAACTCCAAACCACTTATGAACTGTTCTGCCATCACTCTGGAGTCCAGTTCCCTAGCTATTTTAAATTGGTTTTTCAATGCTCCCGCATCATCTACAATCGCAATTCCAATACTCGAACCACCGTTTACCGGTTTGACTACAACCCTTCCCAATTCGTCAATTACCGACTGCCAGTCTGTATCGAGTGTCAATTCCCTGAAACCAGCAGTTAGTAAATCATGTTGCCGCCAGATTAATTTGCTCTGGATCTTATCCATCGCTAGAGCTGAAGCGAGCACACCACTACCGGTATAGGGAATCCCCAAAGTTTCGAGAAAGCCCTGAATGACCCCGTCTTCGCCTCCCTGACCGTGAAGCATGTTGAATACCAGGTCCGGCTTCAACTGATTTAGCTGATCTGCTATATCTTCGCCAACATCCAGCAACGACGATTTCACCCCCGCACGCTGCAATCCGTCGAAAACGGCCTGACCACTTATAAGCGAGATTTCCCGCTCTGCCGACAGACCTCCATTGAGGACAATTACATGCCCCAACTTTTGAACTAGTTCATCTCTATTTATCGTTCTCATTTCACTATTTCTTGACTTAAAATCGTTAAATTCTTCTATAAAAATCAATTAATTATGCTTTAAAGCCCATTTTAGCCAATCGCTTCGCCAAACTGCCTACAGAACCCGCTCCCTGGGTCAGAACTATGTCTCCCGGCTGCAATAATCCTTGTAGAATCTCATGGACATCTGACTCATCCTGAACATAAACTGGGTCCACTTTGCCCCGCATTCGAATACTTCTACACAGACTTTTCGAATCCGCCCCAGGGACCTTCTTCTCCCCGGCAGAATAAACTTCCAGCATCAACAAAACGTCAGCCTCACAGAGCACATCAACGAAATCTTCGTAAAGGTCTTTGGTACGGCTGTATCGATGGGGCTGATAGATCATCACCAGCCGATTGTCCGGCCAACCATCCCTGAGCGCGGAAATTGTTGCTCCAACCTCGGTTGGATGGTGGCCATAGTCGTCAATAAGCAGCACTGAACCACCATCGACTTCGAACTCTCCTTGCACATCGAATCGTCGACCCACTCCGGAGAAATTCTTGATACCTTTTCGTATATCCTTAACTGCGATATTTTCATCACAAGCAATCACTACTGCTGCCGTGGCATTTAGGGCGTTATGTTTACCAGGCATTCCTAGGGAAATTTCCATTCGTTCCCCGGTATCTTGTCTTAGCACTTCAAAATTCGTCACTTCCTCACACTGGCTCAGATTCTCTATTCTGTAATCAGCTTCTTCGGAGAATCCGTAAGTAATTTTGGGTCGTGAAATTCTGGGAAGAATTTCTCTCACGGTAGGATCATCGATACAAAGAACAACCAGACCATAAAATGGCAGGTTATGCAGAAAGTCTACAAAATACTTCTTCAGATTTTCGAAATCTCCTCCGTAGGTACTCATGTGGTCCGCTTCAATATTAGTAACCACGGCTACCATCGGCTGAAGGTGCATAAATGAAGCATCGCTTTCGTCAGCCTCAGCCACCAGATACCGACTCTCACCCAACCTGGCATTTGTCCCGGCGCTGTTGAGCAAGCCCCCTATAACAAATGTTGGGTCAAAACCGCCCTCTGCCAAAATAGAAGCCACTATACTGGTAGTAGTTGTTTTTCCATGGGTACCGGCAATAGCAATTGAATGCCTATAGCGCATAAGTTCCGCCAACATTTCCGCTCGCGCGATCAAAGGCTTACCTTCGGATATTGCTGCGCTTAACTCGGGATTCTTGGTATCAATAGCACTTGAGTACACCACCACATCTGCGTCTTGCACATTTGAAGCATCATGTCCGATAAATATAGTCGCACCCATGCTCGCCAATCTTTCTGTGTTGGCAGACCCTCTGATATCCGAACCTGTGATTGAATAACCCTGATTCAGTAGAACCTCGGCAATACCGCACATTCCGGCACCACCAATTCCAACAAAATGAATGGTCTTAATTCGACGCATTTCCGGAACTGCATGTATGTTTTGAACATCAACCATTTGCAATCTCCAGACACTGCCGAGCAATTAACTCATCTGCATTACAAATTGCCTGGGACTTTGCCTTATTACTCATTTCCGCTAACTGTGAACGGTTTTCCTGCAAACCCAGAAGAATATTTTTCAGAGCGTCCGTATTCAAATCGACCTGCTCCAGTTGAATGGCCGCTCCGGCATCCGCAAGCCATTTAGCATTATGGCTTTGCTGCCTGTCACTATGATGGGGATAGGGAACCAGAATTGAAGGCAGTCCCGCCGCTGCCAATTCACTAACTGTGCTCGCACCGGATCGACAAATTACCAAATCTGCCCACTGGTACACTTCTGCCATGTCATTTATGAAAGCCTGTACTTTTATATTCTCTGATAATTCGAGCCCTGCTTTTTTATAACAACCGACAGTTTGCTCAAGCGTTGCTTTGCCCGCTTGATGAACCAGCGCAGGCCTAGTTGCCGAATCCCACTGCGCTATTACTTTAGGCACAATTTCATTAATGGCAAGAGCTCCCTGACTGCCACCTAGCACCAGAATTCTGAGAGGGTTTTCCCCATTGGAAATTCTCCGCTCAACCTTATGCAAGGCAGCGATATCTTCCCTGATCGGATTTCCGGTAAACATCACTTTGTCGCTACTTTTGAATGTCTGGGGAAATGCCTCGAACACCTTGTTGGAAATTTTGGACAGCATTCTGTTGGTAAAACCCGGCACGGCATTTTGCTCATGAATTAGCAATTTTTTCCCCAGCAGCTTTGTAGCCAACCCACCTGGCCCGGATACAAAGCCACCCATACCCAAAACACAATTAGGCTTAACTCTTAAAATAACCTGCATCGATTGTGTCAATGCGATCAGCATCATAAACGGGGCCAATAACAAACGAACCAGACCCTTTCCCTTTAGGCCTTTTACTGAAACTGGATGGATTGGGATGCCGGAATTTTCGAGCAACCGGTTTTCCATTCC
>Ga0315321_10003033_pt1 | contig 13095 bp, 9 predicted proteins | sample M180m21515metaG_FD_203464 | JGI IMG/M metagenome (GOLD analysis project Ga0315321, IMG submission 203464) | Ammonia-oxidizing marine archaeal communities from Monterey Bay, California, United States - M1 80m 21515 | ecosystem: Environmental > Aquatic > Marine > Intertidal zone | place: USA... | reverse complement strand
CAAAAAGCTATGGACTTTTTTAACCGATATAATGAAGAGCAAGAGCTCAATAAAGTTAACCAAAGTAGGTTCCACGACCAAACAAACAAGCTTCTTAACAATGAATTCAAAGGTTTTGATTTTAAAGTTGGAGAGAAGAAATTTAGGTATGGTATAAAAGACCCTGTTAAGGTTGCTGATAACCAAAAAGATATATCCACTTTCATTAAGACGTTCTTAAATGATAAAGGAGAAGTCGTAGATACAAAAGGTTATCATAAAGCTTTATACGCTGCGCGAAACGCTGATACAATAGCTAATCACTTTTATGAGCAAGGTAAAACCGACGCAATTAAAGGTCAACTAGCTAAATCTAAAAACATAAGTACAGAGCCTCGTAAAACACAAGATGGTAATGTATTTATTGATGGGTTTAAAGTAAAAGCAGTTAGTGGTTTAGATTCTTCAAAGCTTAAAATTAAAACAAGAAAATTTAACAATTAAAATTAAAAATTATGGCGATAGCACCACCTTTTGGGACAATCATACCGTCTCAATCACAACAATTATTACAGTCTAACTACTTGCAGTTTAATACTGGAACTGGAAAAGACTTTGCACAACAGTATCTACCTGAAATCTACGAACAAGAAGTAGAGCGTTATGGAAACAGAACATTATCTGGATTCTTACGTATGGTTGGAGCTGAAATGCCAATGACATCAGATCAAGTTATCTGGTCAGAACAAAATCGTTTACACGTTGCTTATGACCAATGTACTGGGGATAATGCAGATGGAATACAAATTAAAGCTCAAGCTGGAGTTACTAATGTTATTTCTCCAGGCCAAACTATTGTTGTAATGAACAAAGTAACTGGCGTAGAATTAAAAGCAGTTGTATTGACTTCAAATCCAGGAACTGGAGCTTTAACCGTAGCGCCTTATACGGCACAAACTCTTGCTACTCTTGGAAATGTTGCAGATCAATTAAAGATTTTTGTATATGGTTCTGAATTTAACAAAGGATCTCAAACAACCAACTGGGATGGAGCTGCTGGAGCAATTTCAGGAACTACTAACATTAGTATTGACCCTACGTTTACTCAGTTTAGCAATTCCCCTATTATTATTCGTAGTCAATACACTATCAATGGATCTGACATGTCTCAGATTGGATGGGTAGAAGTTGCTACTGAAGACGGGACATCTGGATATTTATGGTATTTAAAAGCTGAATCTGAAACTCGTTTACGTTTTGAAGATTACTTAGAAATGAGTGTAGTTGAAGGAGAATTAGCTACCGCTGCTGGCGCTGGATCTGCTGCAAACGCAGGATTTAAAGGTACACAAGGTTTGTTCGCTGCTGTTGCAGATAGAGGAAACGTTGAAGTTGCTTTTAGTGGAGCTAACCTAGATGACTTTGATGCTATTTTGAAAAACTTAGATACTCAAGGAGCTATTGAAGAAAATATGCTATTCTTAAACCGCGCGACTTCTTTAGAAATTGACGGTATGCTAGCTGACGTTTCTACTGGTGCTCAAGGTGGTACTGCTTATGGATTATTTGAAAACTCTGAAGAAATGGCATTAAACCTAGGGTTTAGCGGCTTCCGTAGAGGATCTTATGATTTCTATAAGACAGACTGGAAATACTTAAATGATGCTTCTACTCGTGGAGCGGTATCAGGTATTTCAGCTATTGAAGGTGTATTAGTTCCTGCTGGAACTTCTACAGTTTACGATCAAATTTTAGGAACTAACATTCGTCGTCCATTCTTACACGTGCGATACAGAGCTTCACAAACCGAAGATCGTCGCATGAAGTCTTGGTTGACTGGATCAGCTGGAGGTGCTTTTACTTCTAGTCTTGATGCAATGGAGGTTAACTTCCTATCTGAAAGATGTTTAGTAGTGCAAGCTGCTAACAACTTTGTATTATTCAAAGGAGTGTAATTACTCTAGTAGGTTTACCCCTGATGTATTTTCAGGGGTAATACTTACTTTTAACTATTAAATTATATTATATTATGGCTAAAAAGCAAACAGCTCAAGATACGTCTTGGGAAATTAAAGATAGAACTTATTTAACAACAGGTAATCAAAAACCATTAACATTAAAAATACCATCTAGACATTCGTTACGACACGCTTTGCTTTATTACGATGAAAAAACAAACGAGCAACGCGAACTAAGATATGCTACTAATCAAAACTCGCCTTTTAAAGACGAACAAAACGGAGAAGTAACATTAGGTCATATTGTATTTAAAGATGGTTCTTTATTTGTACCTAAAAGAAATCAAGTACTACAAAAAATATTATCATTATATCATCCTTTAAAAAATAAAATATATACAGAGCTAGACCAAATTGAAATAGCTGAAGATGATTTATTTGATTTAGAATTAGAAATAGATGCGTTAAACGCAGCAAAAAATATAGATATAGATCAAGCAGAGGCTATAATGAGAGTTGAGATTGGATCTAAGGTATCAGAGATGAGCTCTAAGGAACTTAAAAGAGATTTGTTATTATTTGCTAAGAATAATCCAAAGCTATTCTTAAACTTAGCTAATGATGATAACGTTCAATTAAGAAATTTTGCAATTAGAGCAGCTGAGGCTAAAATAATCAAACTAGCTGATGACCAAAGAACATTTACTTGGGCTTCAAACGGACGTAAATTAATGACTGTTCCATTTGATGAAAACCCATATTCAGCTATGGCATCTTTCTTTAAAACAGACGAAGGCATACAAGTCTTTCAATCTATAGAGAAAAAGTTCTCATAACATGTAATATTAATAAGGGAGGTGTAATGCCTCCTTTATTATAATAAAAATAACTAATGGCTATAAATGTAAATACAGTATATCAAACTGTACTAATGATACTTAATAAAGAACAAAGAGGTTATATGACGCCTACTGAGTTTAATAAAGTATCTACCCAAGTACAGTTAGAAATATTTGAAAAATATTTTGAAGACTTAAACCAGCAACTACGTATACCTCAAGTAGATACAGATTATGCGGACCGTCAAGAAAATATTGATGAAAAAATAGCTATATTCAAAACTTTTGGTCCAGCGGTTTACAACAATACAACTTTACCTAATAATCCATTCTTTACGCTTCCAACTACAGATGCTTATGGCAATAGCGTGTCTTTTTATAGACTAGGAAACGTTTTATATGGTAGAGACAGATTTGTGCAAAGATTAGATCGTCATGATTTTTACTATGTTGATCGGTCTAAGCTAACTAGACCAACAAAAATAAATCCAATATATCTTTACGAAAATCACAAGTTATTTATAAAGCCTGATAGTATAACTGCTGATATACAAGTTGATTATGTTAGAAAACCTAGCGATGTTAATTGGAGTTTTAATGTAGGTAGTTTAGGTCAATATGAATTTTCTTCAGACAACTCTACAGACTTTGAGCTGCACGTGTCGGAACAATCTGAAGTTATATTGAAAATATTATTATATGCTGGAATAATAATAAAAGACCCTCAAATAGTACAAGCTGCAGCGGCCCAAGTGCAAGCTGAAGAAATAAACAAAAAAAGCTAAAATATGGCAACACCTAATATGGGTTTAATAACCGAAACAAATTCACAGTATTATGCTGGTTCTCAAACGTTTGTTACTGACGGTTCGTCATCTAAGCTAACAGCTACTTTTAATACAGAGTTAGAATTTGGATCTAGTGACCCTACAACATCTGGGTACAATTTAAACAACTTTAAATTATATTATAGCACAACAGGTATTCCTAATACCTTTGTAGAATACACTAGCTCATTTACCGTAGCTGATAACGTAATAACCTTAGGAACTGTTCCGCTTGCTAACACGTGGTTTGTTATACAGTTGAAAAACAAACAAGGCGGTGAATACGGCAATAGAGATGCTTTTGGAAATACTGTTGAAGAAAACTATGGCGGATATGCTTACACTACGCTGGAAGATGTTATAACTAACTTTATGATAGGGTATGTTGGTACTGGAAAATTAATACCAAGCACTAAAACTACAGATGTATTATTTTTTGCTAAAAGAGGCTTGCAGGAATTTAGCTATGATACGCTTAGAAGTATAAGAAAACAAGAATTAACTATACCTAATAATCTAAGCGTTCCATTGCCACAAGACTATGTTAATTACGTTAACTTGTCATGGATAGATAACCAAGGTGTTAAACATATAATATATCCTACAACACTAACAACCAATCCATATACCGTACCATCACAAGATGCTCAAGGAGTGCCTATACAGGATAACAACGGAGAAAATATTCAAACAACTTCATTAACAGAAGAAAGATGGAAAGAAAATAATCTTAAAGATATAAACGCTGCTAAAAGCGATTTAACAGGTTATTTATTATCAGATGGATTAGGTTATCCTGGTATGTATGGTGATAACTATTTAGGCCAAAAATACGGTATACAACCCGAAACAGCACAAATAAATGGATGGTTTACAATAAACGACAGAGAAGGCAAATTATCTTTTTCAAGCGATTTAGCTGAAAAGATTATTATACTTGAGTATATATCAGATGGTCTAGGATATAACGGTCAGGATATGAAAATACCTAAACTGGCTGAAGAAGCTTTATATGCTTATATAAGTCATGCTATTATAGCCTCAAGAATAAACCAACCAGAATATGTGGTTCAAAGACTTAGACGCGAAAAAAGTGCTAAGCTTAGAAACGCTAAAATAAGATTATCAAATATAAAATTAAATGAATTTGTTCAGATAGCTAGAGGCAAGTCTAAATGGATTAAATATTAAGATACATGGCGGAAGTTAAAAATGCTTTCATTAAGTCTAAAATGAATAAAGACCTGGACGACAGATTGTTGCCACCAGGTGAATATAGAGAAGGACTTAATATACAGGTTAGTAAATCAGAAGGCGAAGACGTAGGTGCTTTAGAAAACGCATTAGGAAATTCAAAAGCCTTAATAGCTTCTAGCGGAAACACACCTATCACTGTTGATTTTAGCGTTTTAGCAGGTTTACCTTCTGGTACTTTAAGATCTATAGGAATATATGGCGAAGAAGCTGCTAGCACTATATTTGTTTTCTTAACAGACTTTACAGATGCTGAGTTTCCAGGCGCTTTATCTTATAGCGCTACCGCAAATAACTATATATATTCTTACAATACTTTAACTAGAGCAGCTAAAAAACTAGCTAGCGGTTCGTTTTTAAACTTTTCAACTACACATGCTATTATAGGTGTAAATCTACTTGAAAATCTATTATTTTGGACAGATAATAGAAATCAACCTAGAAAAATAAACATTGATTTAGTAGGTGATGGATCTTATTATAATAACGAAGATAAGATTTCTGTAGCCAAATACAACCCTTATGAGGTTATACAAATGTATTACCAAGATACAGAACCTCAAACGCCATATGGCTCTTCTAACCCTAATTTTAATCAATATGTATGTGCGGGACAAGATGTTGTTTCTGAAAACTTACCAGATGGAACAACGTCAAACATGTACTTCGATAATGAATGGCCTGGTGATCCAGACTATTTAAAAAATAAATTTGTATCTTTTAGTTATAGATTTAAATTTACAGATGGCGAGTATTCTATATTGGCTCCTTTTACGCAAGAAGCTTTTATACCTCAACAAGATGGTTACTTTTTAAGAGCTGACACTGATTTGTCTGGAAACTCATTAGACGAAAACGAAGCTTATAGAAGCTCTATAGTTGAATTTATGAGAAATAAAATCAACAATATAAAATTAGCTATTCCGTTACCAACCAATGGTTCTGACTTAGAATCTACTTTAGGTATTACAGAAATAGATATAATATGGAAAGAGTCAGATGCTTTAGCTGTTAAAGTATTAGATTCAATTCCATCTACAACTTTTTCTTCTACAACAAACAATGTATATACGTATGATTATCAATCAAGAAAACCGTATAAAACTCTTCCAGAGTCTGAAATAATAAGAGTATACGATAAAGTACCAGTAAGAGCGTTAGGCCAAGAAGTAATAAGTAATAGAGTTGTTTACAGTAACTTTCAAGATAAACACACTCCGCCTGCTACTATTAACTACGATGTAGCTGTAACTGATAAATCTGCATTTTCAGTTTCAAACAGCAATAGCTCTTTATTTACTACAAGCCAAATAGAATATCCAGAACACACTTTAAAACAAAACAGAAACTACCAAGTAGGTATAGTTTTATCTGATAGATATGGTAGACAATCTACTACAATATTATCTCCGGTTAACTCTGAATTTAAAACAGCTGTAGTTGATGGAGCCACAATATCTTTTGGTGGTTCCACTTATTATCATCCATATAAGCCAAATCCTGGTGCAGGAAATAATGATGTGCACGCTTGGCCTGGCGATTCTTTAAAGCTACTAGTAAATGCTGGGGTTAATAGTACTAAAAGCCTTATAACTGGAACGCCTGGATTATATAACGGCGATACATCAAGCCCAGATTATAACCCGCTTGGTTGGTATTCTTACAAAGTTGTTGTAAAACAAACAGAAACCGATTATTATAATGTTTATTTACCAGGCATATTAAATGATTATCCAGATTATAAAAGCACGGAAAGAACAGATGCTCCAGATCCTCAAGGAACAATAGCGCATGTATCTTTAATTAGTGATAATATAAATAAAGTACCTAGAGATTTAACTGAAGTAGGACCTGAACAAACTCAATATAGAAGCGATGTTAAATTATTTGGTAGAGTAACGCCTAATTTTATTTTAGACACTGCTCCTACATTTAACGAACCATATTATCCTGGAACAAATACTATGACAGTTGCAGCTATAGCTGAGCAAGATAATATGTTTACTGACGCGAACCGAGCGGCTCCTTATAATACTGTTTATCAAACAGATTCAGATCCTTATATAGCTAGAATTTCTCAGAACAACGTAGGTGTAACACCTCTTCCGCTTCCTATAGGGTCATCTTCAATAAATCAAATAAATAATGCGTATAATATAATTTTAGGTGTATTTGAAACAGCACCTTTTGAGTCTTTATTAGATATATTTTATGAAACATCAACCTGCGGATTAGTAAGCGATTTTAATGCTTTAGCTGGTAATGATAATGGAGCTCTAGCTGGTTGGATAACTAATAATATTCAAGGTTTTAAATTTACACAAACAGAAGCTAGTGTAGTAGGTGAAGTTGTATTGAACAATTTTACAGCAGCCTTACCGGGCTTAGGTATTGGCGCGCCGATTCCTTTAGCTAGTTCTGAAATAACTTTGTTAAGTGTTATTGACGGTAATTCAAACAATGTAACCGCAGACTGGGTGCTTAAACCGGGAGAAAATCAACCCCATAACACATACAAACTTGAAGTTGTTAACCCTAAATATTTTGAAACTAATCAGCTTTCTAATGTTTTTACATTTACTTTTAATGTAAAATCAACAGGTGTTGATGCTATAGATTATGGCCCAACAAGTATATCTGGCATCAGATTAGGAAATGTATCTCCAAGTATAACCAACGCAGATAGTTTTACATCAATACCAGGTGATAGAACAGATCCTGATCTTCCTATATTTACTTTTGAAGGAGTAAATGGTGCTGTTTCTCCATTGGATAATGTTGCTGATTTATCTTGGAGTATTTCAAATCAAAATCCACCGTCGGATCCATTAATAAGCATCGACCAATCTACAGGTAAACTTTATGCGCCGTTAGATATAACAGGGGCATATAGCTTTACTATAACTTTAACTGATTCTGGAGGAGCAACTACTACAGCTCAAATAGGCGCTGTTGCTGGTGAAGAACTCGTTAACTCTAATTTTGGTAAATATTGGAGTGCAAATCCTTTAGATTTATCAAAAAGAATACAATCATCAGCTTTATTTTGGTGTAATGATTATTCAAACGCATTAGAAGGCCCTTATCCAGATGATTATGATGAAGCTAGAACCGGCGGCCTTCAAGCTATAGAGCTGCCTCAAAGCGGTTTTAACAATACAAATATAATTCAAACTGCTGAACAACAGTTGTCTGCTGTAGACAGTGAAGGTAGAAATTATTTCATTACAAATGAAAATATTAAAACTAAGCGTTTTGATAGTAGTGTTAGCCTAGCTAATAATTCTCTTACAAATGGGACTGCTTTTATTAAAGTTGATTTTATTTTCGAGCAATGGCCTTATGCTGCGTACGATCAACTTAAAGGTAGTGGGCCCGAAACTGTTGAAGTTGTACCGCCTCCTGGTCAATCAAAGGTTTCTTGGACAGCTTACCTACAAAGAAGGCCTGTAGGTGGTGAATGGGGAAATGTTTTAGATGTTGAAGGAAATACTATAAGATTTGGAGGTGAGCAAAAAAATAAAAACAATTCAGACACTACTAGCGACTTTTTTACTACTGGTATATTAACTAATGCAAGCTCGTATAACATTGATCCTTCAAACGAAGTTAGACCTCCACAAGATACAGTTTCTGCTGGGGCTGAGTTTCCTCAAGCTCAAAATCAAGAATCTATAACATCTACGTTGTCTAAAATATTTGCTTTTGGAAAAGATCAAGGTTACGGAGATACTGCAGATCAATATGGTGATTATAGACTTTTAGTATTATACCCACAAGATGGAGTACGCGCTTCTGCATACGATAGAAATACTATTATTCCGACCGTAACGGGAACTATGCCGAGTTCAAGCGTATATTCTTACAGGGGAACATCTAATATTCTTGGTATAAAAGTCAATATATCTTATGGGGATTTTTACTACCCTCCTTTTGGCCAAGAAAATAAAAGTTTTGCATATAAAGTCTCGCAATCAGGTACAGCTGCAGAAGTAGAAAGCTATAATGCATCAACACAAGGGAACAACGGAACAACCGTTTACGCAAGAGAATGGGCTATGAAATATGTTACTCAGTTTTATACTGACCAAGCTTTAACTACATCTTGGGTACCTAGTAACGCCGATGGAAATTACCATGTTTACCATCCACTGCAACAGCAGCAAGAAAACTGGAATAGCGAGTTTGGTACAGAAAATTCTTCTTTTACATCTCAAACAACTAGCATAAATACATTTGCTACTAAAAATTATACTAGAAGATATACAGCGCAGTTTGATAACACTGGTAAAAAAATAAAAGGATCTGCTAACCCGCTTCAAGGTAATGTACCAGATAATTAAGTGATAATATAATATGGGAGTAATAGAAGTTAAATATTTTAACAGTTTTATACTAAGAAAAACACTAGACACCGCTGGAGATGTTCCTGTATGGAACGGATCTAGAGGCGATAAGACATACCCTCAATCAGCACCTGCTAATGATAAAAATTGGTTTGTTGAAGAAGCTAGAATAACTGGTGGCTATAATAATACATCCGTACAGCCAGGAGTGAAAGCTTATTTAGTAGAAGACAATCCTAACGCTTCTTTTAGAATAAACTCTATGATATACTCTGGTATATTTAATTCTAGAACAGGTGTTAATGACACTAATGTTTTTTCTATAGGTGAAGACATAACTAAAAGCGTTGATCCTGCTAATGGTTCGATACAAAAGCTTTATGCTGAAAACACTAACTTAACAATATTTCAAGAAGCTAAAATAAGTAGAGCTTTAATAGATAAAGATGCCATATACTCAGCTGAAGGTGGCGGAACAGTTACATCAGCTAATTTAGTTATTGGCGCAATACAACCTTATGCTGGAAAATACGGAATAAGCAAAAACCCAGAAAGCTTTGCTGTTTATGGTAACAGAAAATACTTTACAGACAAAGACCGTAACGTTGTTTTAAGGTTGTCTACTGACGGTTTAACAGAAATATCTAATTACGGTATGTTTGATTATTTTAGAGATCAACTAAGTGGTTTAGATGACTCTTCGTTTAGCACTGGTAAAGCTGTCGGAGCTTGGGATATTCATAATAAACAATATGTTTTATCTTTACAGCCTTTTTCTGGAACGTATTCAACATCTACGTTTGATGACACTGTTAATGGTTTTACCAGTTTCTTTAGTTATAGACCAGACCATGGTGTAAGTGTTAAAAACCAATATTATACAGTAAAAGATGGAGTGCTTTGGCTGCATTATGCTTCAGACGCTAAAAGATCTAACTTTTATGGTACGCAATATTCTTCTAGTATAGAATTTGTATTCAATCCTAAAGTTAGTTTATCTAAAGTATTTAAAACAATAAATTACGAAGGTGGCAACGGATGGCAAGTTGATAGCTTTAAATCTGGAATAACAGGTGTTGGCAGTGTAGGTACTCCTATAGATGCCCCAGGTGACGCTTTTACATTAGGAACAAAAGATACAACAGCTTTAGTCTACAGCTATAATCAAGGCTCGTATGACAACTTCGGGAATCAATATCCAGCATTGTTAACTCCACCTATAAACCATGCTGGGTTTACCCGAAAAGAAAATAAATATATGGCAAACTTAATTAATAATAGCCCAGCAGCAGCAGGTGAAGTAATGTTCGGAACTGATATGACTGGTATTAAAGGTTATTTTGCTACAGTTAAAATGTCAACAGACACGGTAACAGATGTAGGTGGTATGAAAGAACTGTTCGCTGCTTCTTCAAATTACGTAGAATCATCATATTAAATTGAATGGAATTAAGTGTAGAGGTAAAACGTGAGATTGAAATACTTCAAAAGAATATAATAAACAGCAAAAGTAATAAAGTTTTTGTAGATAAAGAATCTTTAAAAGTAGCCAGTATAAAACATATTTTTTCTGACGGAGTTTATGTTAGAGAAATGAAAGCCGAAGCTGGGACTTTTTTAATAGGGAAAATTCATAAACAAGACCATATTTGGATGCTTATGAGCGGAAGTTTAATTACAATTACTGAAGACGGCCTTAAAGAAATTAAAGGACCCGTATATGGAACAGCTGAAAAAGGAAGTAAAAGAGTAGCGTATGTAAATGAAGATTGCGTTTTTGTTAATGTAATATCAAATATTGACAATACTAAAGATATAGATTTAATAGAATCTAGGGCTACAGTTGATACATTTGAAGAATATGAAAAATTTTTAATAAAAAATAAAAATAAAAAAATATGAGTTTTATAGCAGTTGCAGTGACTAGTGCTGTAGTAGGCGTAGCGGGCAGCGTTTATGGCGCTGTTTCAGCCGGTAAAAGTGAAAGACGTGCTAGATCAAACAAAAACAGACTCACTGGTGAACTAGAAGAGTTGGAAAAAAACAGACAAGAAATAATTAATCCTTACGAAGGAGTAACTGATTTGTCTAGCATGGTTTCTGATTTAAGTGGTATTGCTTCTAATCCTTATCAAAATTTAGCTGTTTCGACCGCCGCTGCTGAAATGCAAATAGAAGAAGCTGATATAGCTTTAGCTAACACGCTTGATACCCTTAGAGCTACAGGTGCTAGTGCTGGCGGGGCGACTGCTTTAGCTAGAATGGCTTTAGAAAGCAAAAAAGGTGTTTCAGCTAGCATAGAGCAACAAGAAGCTCAAAATCAAAAACTAAGAGCTTCAGGAGAAGAAAGAGTTCAAAACGTCAAACTAAGCGAAGCGCAAAGAGTTCAAGGAGAATTAAGAGGAGAAGCTATGCGAATGCAAGATATTGATGTTAAAGGTAAAGATCTTATGTTTAGAAGAAAAGAACAAAGAGAAATGGAACAGCTTGATAGAAAGCAAGCTCAAATAACAGGAGCGGCAGCGCAACAAGCAGCAGCTACTAAAGCTAAAGCTGATTCAATAAGTGCTGGAATTGGAGCTGTAGGAAATGTAGCTGGAGCTGCTATAGGCGCATCATAAGGATAATCAAGAATATGGAAGCAAAACAAAATACTTTTACATCTGTAAACAAAGAAGCTAATAAAATATGGAATACAGCTATTGAAAATCTAGCTGTAGATACCGCTAAATCTATTAGTCAACAAATGTCTTCTATGTCGGCTTCCCAAAAAGAAGCTGCTACAGTTCAAAGAAATATAGCTGCAAGACTTTTTGACAATCAAGAAGATGCTTTAAAAAATATTAAAAAAGGTGGTATAAAAAACCCTTCACTAGCTAAGCTAGGTAATGACCTAATATGGGGCATTTACCATGCTGATGCAGCTATAACTAATGCTAAAACAAAAAAAGAAAGTAATGACGCTTCTGTTGCTTCATCTAGCTTAAATAAATCTTTACAAGAGCTTTATCAAATAATAGAAATAGGCAAAGATACAGATGCTATGTTTATGCAAGAGTACTTTGGGTTAGAAGATGCTAAAAACCCAGGTCAACCAGGCGGTATGGCTTTAGTCGGAAGAGATACACCAAGGTGGTGTAAAACCATGGCTATAAGAAGCGGTTTAGCTGGAAATGATGCTAATGAAGAATATTTTGTAGGTGAAGACGGTGAAATTAGATTAAGATATACTGGATCTATATTAGACGGTGAGGTCGTAGACAAACCAGCTTTAACTTGGTTAGCTTATGATCCTGGAGTTATATTAGATTTAAAAGCAGAAAATATAAAAATGCTTCAAGCGCCTAGCACTTTAAATTTTGACGGAGAGCAAGTTGGAATTATAGATAATAGTTTACAATATAATGATGCTTATTTGCTATTAGATCAAAAATATGTAGAAGTATCTTCAGATGGTAAAATGCAAACAGAATTTATACCAGCTAATATGGCTAAAATAGTTAATGACACAAAAGCTAGATCTGCAGCTAGAGCAAACGCTTTATTAAATAACTATGACGACGCTAATAGAGTTTGGAGAAATAACTTTAACATGGAAGAAGATCTTAAATTTGCAGTAGCAGCTAATGGTAAAAACGTAGACGCTGGTCAGCAAGCTGAGTTTCAAGAGCTTATGTTTAGCAGCTTAAAAGAGTTGTTACCAACAGTAGCAGTGGGTAAAACAACAGAAGTTGTACAAGAGCAGCCTAAGCCAGAAGTAGTTGAAGAAGAAGTAATTGACGAAACATTTGCAGTATAATTATGAATGAAATCTATATAGTAAAAGGTAAAAAATACCGCGTTGGACTTATCAATAAAGATGACTTTTTAGCAAAAAACCCAACAGCAGAGT
>Ga0315321_10003031_pt1 | contig 13097 bp, 10 predicted proteins | sample M180m21515metaG_FD_203464 | JGI IMG/M metagenome (GOLD analysis project Ga0315321, IMG submission 203464) | Ammonia-oxidizing marine archaeal communities from Monterey Bay, California, United States - M1 80m 21515 | ecosystem: Environmental > Aquatic > Marine > Intertidal zone | place: USA... | reverse complement strand
CGACTTTCAGTTCCAAGCGCCACGACGCAGTGTTTACGTACCCGTATTCCGCTGTAGTTTGCCCGAACTTTTTGAAGTGTTCGATTTTGCCAATCCAAGTATGGTGACCGGCCGCCGCGACGTCAGTACCGTTGCTCCGCAAGCACTGTACATGATGAATCATACGTTTGTTCGCACGCAAGGCAGGCTCACCGCCGAACTTCTTCTGAGCAAACCGAAAATGACAATGGCGAATCGCATTGATCACGCCTATCTGCTGATTCTCGGTCGCAACGCAACCGAGGCAGAGATCGCGCTCAGCCAGCAGTTTTTAAAATCGATCACCGATACGACACAGAAGGGTGAAGCCGATGCCTGGACACAAATGGTACAAGCAATGTTCTCGACCATCGAATTCCGCTACATCCGCTAGTCCCGCTACATCCGCGAGTCCATCTACATCCGCGAGTCAAGGTTCGTTCGCATGAATCCATTCAACAATTGTCTAACACGACGAGCAGCACTTCAGCAGGCCGGTTGCGGTTTCGGCAGCCTTGCTTTGGCCGGATTATGTGCTGACTCGGTTCAAGCGGCGAATCCGCTGTCAGCCAAAGAGCCACATCTCCCCCCAAGAGCGAAGCGGATTATTTTCCTGTTCATGCAGGGCGGCCCGAGTCACATCGACACCTACGATTATAAGCCGGCGTTATACAAGAATGACGGCAAGAAAATGCCGTTCGACGACGCCCGCACGATTGCTAAGACGGGCAAACACGCTACTTCTGAGCGTGTCATGAAACCCATGTGGAAATACAAACAATACGGAGAGTCGGGACGTCAGGTTTCTGACTTGTTTCGTGAGACAGCAAAGCATGCAGACGACCTCACCTTCATTCACTCGATGCATACCGAGGGCGTCGCGCACGGACCGGCAACGCTATTTCTTCACTGCGGCTCAACAAGTTTCATACGACCTTCATTTGGGTCCTGGGTAACTTATGGCCTGGGTTCCGAGAACGAGAATTTGCCGGGATTCATGTCCCTGGGGCCTCTCACGAAATCTGGTGGTGTTCGCAATTACGGCAGCGCGTTTCTTCCTGCGGCAAATCAAGGCACAGCCATTGGCAAGAACGGAACGCTTGACAAGAACGCGACAATTCGGAATCTGACGAACGCTGAGTTGTCGCGGGACGAGCAACTGCGACAACTTCAGTTCCTACAACGCCTCAACGCAGAGCAAGTGAAGAGCGGAAACCGAGACTCTGAATTGGAGGCGGTCATCAGTTCCTACGAGATGGCATGGCGGATGCAAAACAATGCTCCCGATGTGCTCGACTTAAGCAAAGAGACCCAGGCAACGATGGCGATGTATGGCATCGGTGAAAAGGCGACCGACAATTTCGGTCGCCAGTGCCTGATGGCTCGCCGACTGTGCGAAAACGGTGTTCGTTTTGTTCAAGTCACATCTGGCGCTACGGGTGGGGTATCCAACTGGGACCAGCATTCGAAATTGTCCCAACATGCACCGCAGGCAAAGGCGGTGGATAAGCCAATCGCTGGCCTGCTGCGGGACCTCAAGCAGCGAGGACTGCTAGAAGATACCATCGTCTGGTTCAGCGGTGAATTTGGCCGCACACCTTACGCTCAAACGAATGGCACCGGCCGCGATCACAATGCAGACGGATTTACAACCTGGCTGGCTGGCGATTGCCTCAAGTCCGGCTTCGCCCACGGGGCCACCGACGAGTTCGGCCACAAAGCAATCGAGAACAAGGTCCACATGCACGATTTGCACGCCACGTTGCTGCATCTACTGGGACTCGATCACGAACGCTTGACCTATCGATACTCAGGGCGAGACTTCCGACTGACCGACGTGCACGGGTCGGTGGTCCAAAGCATTATAAAGTAGCTGGTGAAAACGCTCAGCTCGGGAAAAACAACCTTAAGCCAAGACATCAACGACTTGGCCTTCACGCAAAACGGATCGAATTGCTCACGATTTACCCGGCGCGAGTTGACCTCCGAGGTTTACCCAAGAATCCCAAGGTCGATGAGGTTTGCCTACGACCGCCATCGGAAGATCACGAGTCTTGGCTCGCAGATCTGAATAGGCATGACGGAATCGCTGCTGATCTTTCAGACCACGAGCGAACCTTGGAATGACAGAGAGCAAGACACCCCCGAAAAAATTCTTCCAGGGGCGGAAGCTTCCCGTAAACAGATCGCGCCATCATCGCTACAACTTGCTTGCAGACAGCGGCTTGCGATGTTTGCAGCGCGACGATACTTCGCTGAAAAACTTCGAACCGTATCTGGTTGCCCCCAAGCGTCAATCGCTAGAAGCCGCTTGACCAGTGAATCAACTGAACAGTGAATCAACTGAACAGTGAATCAAATGAACGGTGAACCTGTCAAGAAAAAGCTGAACGGATTCATTGGCGATAAACCGGATAGTATCCATCGTAATAAGGAGCCACCGGGTAAGGTGTGCCTGGACCGGAAGGATACGGGTTAAATGGACTCGGCTGCGGCGTGGGACGATATTGACCGCGATTACTCAGATCACCTAACGTCCTCTGCCGGTGATCGTACCGCTGGTTTGGATGGTTGGTGCCAGTGGAAGCATTCGGCCCAGCCTGTACCGGCTGCTCGCCTTCGGCACGCCCATTGCTGGGCAAACGCTGATTGCCACCCGAAGCCTGATTACGTGCACGCAATCTTTCACCTTCAGGAATGATGCCATCGACCGGCATTCCAATACCATCACGATTGGGAACCACTGACATTGTCGCCGCAGGCGGCAGCAGTCCATCGCCAGGCATGGAGCCCGAGCCAACCACTGGCCCGCGACCAGGAGCGGAGTAACCACCGCGACCGTCAGGTGTTGTCATTGGATAACGACCGCCGGGGTCCAAGCCGGCACCACGATAGGGATCGTAGGGAGTCGGTCCGTACGGACCGTAGTAACCTCCGCCCAAGTTCAACCCAGCATAAGGTGGCCCCCAGTTCGGATAGGGAGTGCTGTAGGGCCGATACGGGAATCGCCATTCCCCATAGGGACGAACGGGATCACCCCACTGCTCAACACGGTGATAGTTATCTGCAGACTGACCGTAATTCAGCGAACTGCGCGTGTGCGTGTAGCCGCTAGTGCGAAAATTTGACGGCTGTGGCACAGAGGGCGCTTGAATCTTGGTGTACTGGGCGACCCGCTCTCCAGTGCTGTGATTGTGGCTGTAACGACTTGGTAGCGTCAGCCAATCCGCCGCATGTGCAAGCGGCGACGGAACAATGACGGTGAGAACGATAACGGTGAGAACAAGGGTTGCGAATCGCATGAGCGCCAACCTACTTCCTAAAAGCGGACGTGCTTGAAATCTCCCCGTAAATCCCACACTATTTCGAACCACTCATGAGTGCAATCACCAATTCCGCTGAAATCAGAAAAATCTGGAGGAACCCTACAATCGGCGTAACCCGTCCTCACTCATCGGGTTGGTTATTTCCGCGTCCAGCTCATCCAGTCGGCCGAGCGTCTGCCCATCCAGCACCAGATCCCGCGCCTCAAGTGATTCATCGAGCTGCTCAAGGCTGGTGGCTCCGATGATGGTCGAGGCGACAAAATCGTGCTGGCGACTCCATGCCACGGCTAACGCGGTGACCGTGATGCCAAGCGACTGTGCAATTTCAGAAAGTCGCTTGGTAGTTTCCAGTGTCCTTGGATTGACAAATCTGCGGGCCATCTTTTTCTGCCGCTCGTCGCCATTCACCAAATAGGCACTGAACCTAGCCCCATCTGGCTTCCCCTCCTGATACTTGCCAGTCAGAACCCCACCACCTAAAGGAGAATACGGCAATAGACTCACCTGCTCTCGCCGGCAAACCTGAGCCAGCTCGCTTTCACATCGTCGGTTGATCAAGCTGAAGTTATTTTGCACCGTCTGATAGCGATCAACGCCATGCGTATCAGCCGTCCACAGGCTTTTCATCAACCCCCAACTGGTCTCGTTACTACAACCAATCACGCGGACCTTCCCTGCATCACGCAATTCCGTGAGCACGCCGAGCACTTCTTCGTAGGGCATGCCATGATCTGGCCAGTGTGTTTGGTAAAGATCGATGTAGTCGGTTCCCAACCGAGTCAAAGATGCGTCACAAGCGGCAACAATCTGTCGTCGATCTAGAGTTGTTTTTCCATAGCGAACAGTGGGTGTGAACCAGCCATGTCCCGGCCCCGTGACCTTGGTAGCAATCACCACTGTCTCGCGCGGTTTCGTTTTCATCCAGCGTCCTACGATCTCCTCAGTCACCCCGAAAAGTTCAGCTTTCGGCGGAACGGGATAGATCTCGGCTGCATCGAAAAAATCGATTCCGGAATCCCACGCTCGATCACAAATTGCATGGCTGGTTGCCTCGTCACACTGCCCCCCGAAGGTCATCGTGCCCATGCAAATGTCAGACACCACCAGACCACTTGCCCCCAAACGTCGCCTTTCCATCGCCTGCATCTCTCAGTTGAGTCAGAAACTTGAAAACACCCCGTTTCAGACATCGGGGCCAGTGTGGTTAGAATAACGTGTTCAATGCAAAGATCCCTCCCCCCTCCCCCCTCACGCCTCACGCCTCACGCCTCTGAGACCAGCAAGAAGCCAGCATCTGCGTCTGGCATTGACGATCTTGCCAACTTCAGTCGCTAACGCGGCAACAGCAAACCAGTAAGCCACTGCAAACGCGAGCGACAACGCATCACGGCATTTGCAGGACGCTTCACCAAAATGGTGTCCGCAAGCATGTGCGATTCAAATCCACGTTAAAATGCGGTCTCTTACCTTCCCCCATTTTTCAATTTCCATGCCTACCACCGCGTCGACCTCCCACTCTTTTGCCACGTTTCTGACTTTAGCGACTGCCTTGTTCGTTTCCACCCTTGCATTGCACCCGCGGACACTCAACGCCGCAGACAAATCGCATGCACACGGGACGGACTCAATGCCCAATGCGGCTACCCCGTGTGGCACCGTGACCGGACACGAGCCTTTGTCCAGCAAAGTTTTCCCTTGCACAAAACGTCGTTGCAGCCTGCATGTCCCTGCTCAATCCCATTCAAAAAATCAAGCGACATTGATCGTGTTTCAAGATGGGCACACGTTTATCAATCAGCTTGGCGACTTCCGGGTTCCTGTCGTGTTTGATAATTTGATTACCAAGGCCGCGATGCCGGTCACGATTGCCGTCATGATCGATCCAAGCCACAAAGGCGAATTACCCGACAAACGCGGTTGGAAACCGACGCCTGCGAACCGAAGTGTTGAGTATGACACGGTGAGTAGTGATTGTGCAGATTTTTTACTCACCGACGTCTTTGAGCAATCGACTTTGACCAATCGACTTTGGCCAATCGACACATGGTCAAAGTATTGTCATATCAAGATGACGGCTACAAACTGATATTTGGGCATGGAGGCCACGACGGATAACATGCCGGCACAATTTTTCCAGAGTCACTAAAATTGGCGATGGAGAGGTTGCGTCCAACCAACTCCCCGAACAACTGCCTGAATACAACCGCGTCCCAGCGGCGTCACACGCGTTTCATCGATGGGACTCGATCGCCACACAGCACACCAGCCACACAGCACACCAGCCACTCAACCATCCTGCAGCATCTTTTTTGACCCATGCCCGACCCGTCCGAAACCTCACTCGACATCCAGTTTTCGGTGCCTTTTGTGCATCGATTGCGAGTCACCGATGATGTATCACGGGAAGACTCTCACCAGCTGTTGTCGGTAATCGAAGCAGGCGACGGTGAGCGAGCCAAGGTTTTATTGATTGCGGAGAGATCGCTGTCCGACCCCACCAATCGAATTGCTGAACGGTTGGAAAGGGCAGACGGCATCCAACTGGTTCAGCCCCCTGTGCTCGTCAAAGGCGGTGAAAACATCAAGAATTCGTCTGACACGGTGGAGCTGATTCTTCAGAGGATCAATCAGTTCAATTTAGATCGCCGCAGTTACATCGTGGCGATTGGCGGCGGCGCCATGCTGGATGCAGTTGGCTATGCAGCCGCTATTGCCCATCGTGGTGTCCGACTCATTCGCCTACCGACCACCACACTCGCCCAGGCAGACTCAGGTGTTGGCGTCAAAAACGCCATCAATTACTTTGCCAAGAAGAATTGGGTTGGCACCTTTGCCGTACCTTGGGCCGTCATCAATGACGCAACTTTGCTTCACAGCTTGCCTGACCGGGACTTCAGGTGCGGATTCAGCGAAGCGGTAAAAGTCGCGCTGCTGAAAAGCGAGGCGGAGTTCTCGTGGCTGTGTGAAAACGCTGATGCCATTCGAGAAAGAGAAGCGGTCGCTGCAAAACGCGCAGTTCATCAATCATGCCTGCTGCACCTGAACCATATCACGCACGGCGGCGACCCATTCGAGTTACTGGAAGCCCGACCATTGGACTTTGGCCATTGGTCAGCCCATCGACTTGAACCGCTGACAAACTATCAAATTCGTCATGGGGAAGCAGTTGCCATCGGTGTCGCCATCGACACAATCTACTCTTCACTGAAGTTCGGTTTTCCCGAACAAGACATGCGAGCAGTGTGCACTTGCTTGAGTCGCCTTGGCATTCAACTGTGGCATGAAGAATTAACGCCAACCGAGCGATTGATGCAGGGGTTGGAAGAATTCAGACAACACTTGGGGGGCCGTTTGACCATCACCATGCTACGCGGGGTGGGTGATCCAATTGACGTCCACGAAATTGATCCCATCACGATGCAAGCAGCCATCGAGCAACTGCAGCAGATCCACCAGGAACTCTCCGAGAGCCACCAGCCAGAGGTTGGCAGCAACGGCTGAGACACTGAACTGCCGTGCATTTCAGTCCAACGAAAACAGGCGTGCGTTGGCACACTGCTCACTCGAGACAGTGCCTCACGCTTCTCATCGCCAGCAACGTTATTCGCCAGCAACGTTATTCGCCAGCAACGTTATTCATCAGCAACGTTGACGTAAACTTTCAGGGCATCCTTTTCTTCGACCAGCAGACGCATCATCTCGGCGAAGTTCTCAAGGCCATCAACGGGATTGGTAAGAATTCGCTGCAGCACTGCCGGGTACATCATTTCACCGAGAGCCAAATCTTTAATTCCCATTTCAAAGTGATGTCGATTGGCATTCACGCTGCCCAGCAACAACTTATTTCCCAGCACCCATTGCAGGTTAATTTTGTCAGCAGGAACCTCACTCTTGTTGTCACCACCGGTAATGCCGGTCCAGACAAGCACTCCATTGAGCCCCAGATATTCCATCGCCTCAAACGCGAGTCGACTGCTTCCGGTCGCATCAACGATCAAGTCTGGCTTCCCTGTCTGAGAAACAAGATCGTCCCATGAGGTTTCGCGTGTGCTGACGTACGTCGCCTCCAGCCCGCTCACAATCTCACTCTTCAGATTCGGAGCTTCGCCACGAGCCAACGTGTAGACCTCAAGACCGCGCAACTTTAGAACGAGGGTCGTGAGCAGACCGATCTGGCCTGCCCCCAACACGTATGCCACCTGAGGCCGCCAGACCTTCATCCGCTGCTGGGCTTCGTACGCCTGATGCACTGCCTTGGCAGCACAACTCATCGGCTCCATCAAAACGTGCAGATGCTTGAGCCCCGACGGGACACGGACAATGTACTCCTCCTCATCAACAAAATACTCAGTCAGATAACCGTGCCGAAGATTGATCCCACGCTCGTAGTACTCTTCTTCGCTGGTCATGTCGTTCGTGCCGATCAGGTCATAAATTGACCCACCGGGGCGACGAACTGTCGCAGTCACGTAATCGCCAACTTTGACGCGTTTAACATTCTCGCCAACCGCCTCAACCACCCCAAATGATTCGTGTCCAATCACTAAGTGCCCGTCACCATCGGGGGCGTTCCCATAAAGCGCGTCGTTGATTTCACGATCGGTTGCATCGACGCCAACCTTCAAAACTCGGACGAGTACCCCCAAACCGCCGGGAACAGCGTCCAATGTTGGCTTATCAATCTCTTCGAGGTGAACACTATTTGGCGTGCCGGGCGTTACCGCAACTGCTTTCATTGGGGACTCAGAGTGACGCTTGAGAGATTTGGAATGGATGCCATCGACATTGGATCGTATCAGCCGGCGGGCCGTTTTATTAGTGGGGGGGAATGAGCCGCGAATCAGGCAAAACCGCGACCAACGGCAAAGTTGGCGGCATTCCGGCCAAGCCAGCCATCACGAACAGCGATTATTTTTCACAGCAGCAGTTGTCAAAAATCAGGACGTCCGTAACATTAGAGGGGATCATCGCTGAGATTTCACGTCTGCCAACCCCAACCAGCCAAGAAAACCGGCAGAGGTCAGACTAGCAGCAAAACTGGCCCATGGCACGACGCCTAGCGGCTGCATTTGATGTGCAGTGGAGGTAGAGGCGGCCAAAGGCCGGCAATCACGTGCCCGCAGCGAATGAAATCAGGCGATAACCGCGACAACATCTCACCATTTTTATATTCAAATCCACCATCCTGCTCTGCGCTTTCACAAACCAGTGAACATCAAAACCTCCTCCAACGAACTACGCTCGGTCGACCGTGAATTGCTGTCTGCAATGCGCGGTGGCGAGACACTGGGGATTGGTGAATTGACCGAGTTACTCGGAGTGACTGCAACTGCAGTTCGTCAGCGGATTGAACGTTTGCTGGAAATGGGGCTGATCGATCGAGAGAAAGTTGTTGCCGGCAGGGGCCGCCCAACGTTCCGTTATCGGTTGACTGTGACCGGGCATCGCGATGCGGGTGCCAACCCGGCGGACCTCGCTGACGCGATGTGGCGAGAAATCGTCGCAGTCCAAGACGAGGCAATTCGAGACAAATTAGTCTCTGCGGTTGCAGCACGTCTGGGGCAACAATTTGCGATGCAATTTGAATCCGACCAAACAAAAGATAGTTTCGAAGACAGAATGCACAAGCTGTCCGAAGTCATGTCAGCTCGCCAGATGGTCACTGAGGTTACGACTGCCGGTGAGTTGCCCGTACTGGACATTGGAGTCTGTCCTTTTCCAACCCTCACAGACGCTTCGGATGACCGGGCGATGTGCCGCTTGGAAGAACAAATGATCTCAGAGGCACTGGGACAACCAGTTCATTTGAGTAGTTGCCGTTTGGACGGTGATGAATGTTGTCAGTTCTCTGCGGTTACTGTAACGACCGAAGGAACTCCACTTACTAACGAGAAATAGAATCAGCTGTCAAACAAAAACACAAAATATCGATTCGCTAATAACAGGGGCAACTTCCTGTGGAGGGGTTTGTTTTTCAACACCGCCGGTTACCACAAGACGACTGCACGACTAACTCGCTGCGACTTGCAGCACTCACTGGCTGCCACACGCAGCACTCACTGAAACCAATTTTTCAACCATTTCAGATTTCGAACTAACACGATGACACACGTTCTCAAAATTGAAGATTTGCACGTTAACGTTGGTGAAAAACCAATTTTGCGTGGAGTGAATCTGACCATCAATCACGGCGAAACCCACGCGTTAATGGGCCCCAACGGAAGCGGCAAAAGCACACTCGGCTTGGCTATCATGGGGCACCCCGGTTACGAGGTAACCGGGGGCAAGATTTCGCTCGACGGCAGAGATGTTTTGGCAATGGAGCCGAACGAGCGTGCCCGCGAGGGAATCTTCATGGCTTTCCAACGTCCGATGGCAATCCCGGGCGTGAAAATGGCAGACTTTTTGCGTCATGCCACAACCAACGTCCGCAGACCTGACCGTAAGGAAGGCGAGGAACTGATCCCCATGCGGGAATTTCGCAAAGAACTCAAAGACAAGATGTCTCACCTGAGAATGGATGTCGAGTTCGCCCGTCGCTATGTCAATGACGGCTTCTCCGGCGGCGAGATGAAACGAGCAGAGATCCTTCAGCTCGCAATGCTACAACCAAAATTTGCACTGCTTGATGAGACCGACAGCGGGCTCGATGCCGACGCCGTACGTTTGGCGAGCGAGTCGATCGCCGAAATCGGCCAAGGCAAAATGGGACTGCTGATCATCACCCACCACGATAAACTTCTCGAGCACAACCCACCCGAGTTCACTCACGTGATGTTGGGCGGACGCTTGGTGGAGACGGGAGGCCGTGAGTTGGCAGACGAACTGCATGAGCATGGTTACGACCGAATACGAAAAGCTTACCCGGACGCCGAAGCGGCCAATCAGGAAATGCTGGCCGAAGAAGCGGCTGTTTAAAACAAGCGGCTACATCACACGGGATCACGACAGAGAGCAACAGGAATTACTCATGGCAACTGACATCACCGAATCCGCCGATCTGGGTGAGATCAACAAGTACAATTTTCGCACGGAGACCACAGGGGTCTTTAAGGCCCAAAAGGGTATCAATGCTGAAATTGTGAACCAGATCTCGGACATTAAGAATGAGCCGGACTGGATGCGTGAATTTCGTCTCAAATCACTTGAGATTTTCGAATCACGGCCCATGCCCGAATGGGGCGGCGACATCGCTATCGATTTCCAAGACATTTTCTACTACCTGAAACCTACTGCTGGTCAGGGTCGTACCTGGGACGACGTTCCTCAGGAAATCAAAGACACCTTCGACAAGCTGGGAATTCCCGAGGCAGAGAAAAAGTTTCTGTCAGGCGTGAAAGCCCAGTTCGAGAGTGAAGTGATTTACGGCTCGCTTGAAGAAGACTTGGCGAAACAGGGGGTGATCTTCACTGATACCGATACGGCTGTACGTGAGCATCCCGAATTACTTCGAGAGTACTTTGGCAAAATCATCCCGCCCGATGACAACAAGTTTGCTGCACTCAACAGCGCCGTTTGGTCAGGCGGCTCATTCATTTACATTCCCAAAGGAGTCCACGTTGACTTCCCTTTGCAGGCCTATTTCCGGATAAACGCGGAAAGCATGGGGCAGTTCGAACGAACGCTGATCATTGTCGACGAAGGTGCGAGCATCCATTACGTCGAGGGCTGCACTGCCCCGATGTATTCCACCGAAAGCCTGCATAGTGCTGTAGTAGAAGTGATCGTCAAAAAGAACGCTCGCTGCCGCTACACGACGATCCAGAACTGGGCCAACAACATTTATAACCTCGTGACCAAAAGAGCTTACGCCTACGGTGACGCAACCATGGAATGGGTTGACGGCAACTTGGGCAGCAAACTGACCATGAAGTACCCTGCTGTACACATGATGGAGCCAGGAGCCCGAGGCGAAATTCTTTCGATCGCGTTCTCCAGCGCCGGCCAGCATCAGGATGCTGGTGCCAAACTGGTCCATGAAGCTCCCAACACGACGGGACAGATCATCAGCAAAAGTATCAGCAAGAATGGTGGTCGCAGCAGTTACCGCGGACTCGTTCGGGTTGAACCCGGTGCACACAACAGCAAGAACAACGTGGTTTGTGATGCTCTGATTCTGGACCCCGAAAGTCGAAGCGACACATATCCTTACATCGAAGTCGCTGAGCAGGACGTTCAAATCGGGCACGAAGCCAGTGTCTCCAGGATTGGGGAAGAACAAATGTTCTACCTTCTAAGTCGCGGACTGACCGAACAGGAAGCAAGCACCATGATCGTCAACGGATTCATCGAGCCGTTGGTCAAGGAATTGCCGATGGAATACGCGATTGAAATGAACCGATTGATTCAATTGCAAATGGAAGGAAGTGTTGGATAGGCCTGAACGCCTGAGTCAGATTCGGGCACAGAAAGCACAACACGGCATCTCAATTCATTCACCTGCAGTCCTCGACTGGGGACGCAGGCCCACGTAACTCCCCAAGGTTTCGACCCGCTGTTGATTCCGATCCACGGCAGATTTCGAACTTTACCAAGACGCCACTGCCGAATCGACTTAGTGGCGCACACACTGAAGAATCATGACACAAACAACCCTCACGACTTTCGATCAGGCCGGATTCGATGCGTTCATTGAATCACGTGACGAACCCGATTGGTTGCTAGCGATGCGACGGGAAGCATGGCAGCACGGATCGGCAATGCAATGGCCCGAGCGGCGCCACGAAGAATGGATCCGCACCGACATCCGAGCTTTTCAGATCGGCAAGTACAGTGTCCCCACTGGCTCCGATCAAGGCGAGTCAACACTGGCCGACCGAGAGCAAGTCCACCAATTGTTGCAGGACGTGGAACTTGCCGGCCGAATCGAGACCGTCGATAGCCAAGTCGTCAGTGAACGTCTTGATGAGTCAACTGCCGCACGCGGTGTCGTGTTCGGCAGTCTGTCAAGATTAAGCGAGACACATCCTGACTTGATCCGGCAACATCTATTCACAGCCTTTGATCCCGACGAAGACAAGTTCGCAGCATTGCACGCAGCATTTTGGTCAGGCGGACAAATTCTGTACGTACCGCGAGGCGTTGTGCTAGATCGCCCCGTCCACATCGGCTCGATCCTGTCGGAAGGTGGCACCGACACCACCCACACATTGATCGTACTTGAAGAAGGTGCGGAAGCAACCGTACTACACGAGAGCAATGGTGCTTCAGCCAACGCGTCAGGACTGCATCTGGGCGCCGTCGAGCTGATCCAAAAACCAGGCTCACACCTGCGTTATGTCAATCTGCAGGAATGGGGGCACAAGACGTACAACTTCGCCCAGCAAAAAGCGTCCGTTGATCGCGATGCAACGCTTCAATGGACGCTGGCTGCCATGGGCTCAATGTTGTCCAAGGTGAACCAAACAGTCGACCTCGTTGGCCCGGGAGCCAATAGCCAAGTGAACGGGGTGATGTTCACCGAGGCAAGGCAACACATTGCCTACCACACGCTGCAGCATCACAAAGCACCAGGCTGCCGGAGCGACTTCCTTTACAAAGCAGCCCAGCAGGATAAAAGTCGGACGGTTTGGCGAGGAATGATCAAGGTCGACAAAGACGCCCAAAAAACCGACGGCTATCAGAGAAACGACAACCTGGTTCTTTCGAACACTTCGCGGGCAGATTCAATCCCTGGACTCGAGATCGAAGCGGATGACGTGCGTTGCACGCACGGCAGCACGACGGCGAAAGTCGACGAGGAACAAATTTTCT
>Ga0315321_10003030_pt1 | contig 13100 bp, 6 predicted proteins | sample M180m21515metaG_FD_203464 | JGI IMG/M metagenome (GOLD analysis project Ga0315321, IMG submission 203464) | Ammonia-oxidizing marine archaeal communities from Monterey Bay, California, United States - M1 80m 21515 | ecosystem: Environmental > Aquatic > Marine > Intertidal zone | place: USA... | reverse complement strand
GGGTCCCTCCTTCGCAGCTGAGATTGCAGCCACCGCAAAGGACCTTCTGGAGCTGGTGCCCGACCGCGATGCCGGCGTGCTCGCAGTGGCTGCGCCGCCCGCACGCGGTGGTGTCAGCGGCGACACTCCCGCCGACCCAGGCAGCTACAGCAATCTCGATGACTCGCCGACCAACGCGCCCCCCGACGCCGCGGCCAAAGCCGACGAGCAATTGCGCCGCAATCGCGGACTGCCCCCCGCGCTTTGGGAGCGGTACAAAGCCAGCGGAATGTCATATCGGGACTGGAAGGACGACGCGTTGGTCCGGGCCGGATGTCTCATCGTGGAGCTCCATGCCGGCGCTGTCTTCGGTGATGTCGAGCGCACCTACGACTCCCGCGTGGCCTTCGACCAAGTCGACGATGGAAGCGGCGAGGAGATCTTCGAAGAGATCGGCACCTATCAATACGACGCCTTCGTGCGGGGCAGCGCGTTTTCAGCCGGAGCCAGCGTCGGCTTCGTACCGTTGTGGTGGCTGGAGATCAGCGTGTATGGCGGTGCCGAGATTGGTCGGCGCAAGCTGAGCACCGGCTGGGAGCAGTATTACACCGCCGAATACGGGGAGGATGAGGTCGTCGACGCATCGAGCGACTCCTACGGGCCGGTGCCGTCCACGATGGCCGTGATTCAGCCGAGAGTCCGCCTGTACACGCTGCCTTCGGGTCCAGTGAAGCCCTACGGCCTCGCGGGTGTACAGATGCGATTCTACGACGCTTTCAACGACCGGCAGCTCCAGGGCGACGTCGACTACCGCACCCGTGAAGGTGGCGTTGGGGTGGGCATCACAGCGGGCGGAGGCATTGCGTTCGACGCACCGCGAGGGGCCATCGGCTTCATCGAAGTTCCCTGGAACTACTTGGTGTCACCCCGCCCATACGAGTCGTCCACGGGCACCGTGAGGAACCGTCCCCGTCAAGAGCTGCCAGCTGGGCAGACACTTGCCGTGCGGGCAGGCATCGGCTTCCGCTTGCTGTAGAGCCACGGCGCAGCACAACACCTGAGGGTCAGGTCAGCTTTTAAGCTCAACGGTGAACCACTCAGCGGTGCGCTCGAAGCCGACTGAAAACGGCGTGGCGGGCTCCCATCCCAGCTCCGTGCGGGCGCGGGAGATGTCGGGCTGACGCCGGGTGGGGTCGTGGATCGGGAGCGGGAAATGGACGACACCGGAGGGATTGTCAAGGGCTCGGTTGGTGTGCTCTGCCAGCTCCAGCATGCTGATCTCAACGGGATTCCCGATGTTGCACGGTCCCCGCAGGTCGGACTCCATCAAGCGGATGAGCCCGTCCACCAAGTCGGACACGAAACAGAAGCTGCGGGTCTGAAGACCATCGCCGAAGACTGTGAGAGGCTGCTTCGCAATCGCCTGACGCACGAAATTCGGAATGACCCGGCCGTCGTCGACGCGCATGTGGGGACCATAGGTGTTGAAGATCCGCACCAGCCGTACATCTGAGTCGCGGGTGCGCTCGTAGGCCGTGAGCAGTGCCTCGCCAAACCGCTTGGCTTCGTCGTAGACACTGCGCGGCCCGATGGAGCTCACATGTCCCCAGTAGGACTCTGGCTGGGGATGGACCTGGGGGTCGCCATAGACTTCGCTAGTACTGGCAAACAGCACACGCCCGCTGTCGGCCAGCGCCCGGTCGAGACACACCCGAAGCCCGATACTGTTGACATCGAGCGTCTTGAAGGGCAACCGGACGTAGTGAACAGGGCTGGCTGGGGACGCCATGTGGAAGATGCGGTCCAGTCGACCATCCACTGGGATGCCCCTGCAGATGTCCGCCTGAATCGCCGTGTAGCGCTTGGGGTACTCCGCCTTCAGCTGCGCGAGATTGACGCCATCTCCGGTACACAGATCGTCGAGTCCGATCACATCGTGACCTTCCGACAGGAGTCTGCGAGACAGGTTGGTGCCCACGAAGCCGGCGCCGCCGGTGACGAGGATGCGCATGTCTGTACCTATGGCAAAAGGGCGAGGGCATCGATCGGCACTGGGACTAGCGCGGTGGGGGCCGGAGCGCTCGGGATGTCACGCGTCAGCACAAGACATGGGTGACCGATACAGTCGTTGACAACCCCCTGTCAGTCGACGGACTCGCACTCGTTACACCTCTTACCCGTGGTTGATCGCGGCGGCTGCAAGGTGCTATGACCATCCCATCTCAGGTCGTGCACGGTGCGCGACTCCGAGGCCAAACGGGCCTCCCTTGGGCCGCTCGCGAGGCGGGCCGTGCTTCTGCGCGGCCGTCTCCGCGCCACCAAAGGGGTGCCTCCGACGGGCGGTCGAACTCATGGGCACCAACGGCAACAACGGCGACGACGATCTGTTCGACGATCTCGCGGATTCCTTCTTCCGCAAGGGCGAGGCCGGCTTCGACGACCTCTGGGCAGACGACCCAGCGGCCATGCCGAAGCCTGAACCTGCTGCGAAAGTCGCCCCCGAGCCCGCACCGGTCCCCGAGTCTGAGCCACTGCCCGATCCTCCTTTCGTGGAGCCACCCGGGGTCGAGGCGCCTGCCCCTCCACCTGCGGCTCAACCATTGGAGGCCGCGCCACCGATTCCCGCTCCCCCGGCCGCCGCACCACCACCTAAAGTCGAACCGCCCTTCGCAGCTGAGCCGAGCTCTCCAATTGCAGCCGAGGCGTCCGAGCACGAGCTGAAGTCGGCATCGGCACCTTCCGAACCACCGATGCAAGAAGTCGCTGCGCCCCCAGAAGTCGCTGCGCCCCCAGAAGTCGCTGCGCTCCCAGAAGTCGCTGCGCTCCCAGAAGTCGCTGCGCCCCCAGAAGTCGCTGCGCCCCCAGAAGTCGCTGCGCTCCCAGAAGTCGCTGCGCCCCCAGAAGTCGCTGCGCCCCCAGAAGTCGCTGCGCTCCCAGAAGTCGCCCAGGCCGCCGTGGAAGTGGCGCCGCCCGCGCCCATCCCATCCGCTCGAGACCGGGCCATCTTCACCGCGCCCACCATCATTCTTCCAGCTGGCCAGCCGGCCTACACCGACGACGACGACGACGACGACGACGACGACGACTGGGCAAGCTCCATCGGGGCCACTCCGCCACCGATGCCTGAGTTCGCGGCCGCAGCCGCAGCCCCCGAACCTGAGCCAGCGGCGGATCAGATCGCCCCGCCGCCTGCTCCCGAATCTGTGGAACCGCAAGCACCAGCTGGCGAGCAACTCACTGCTGATTTCGCCGCGCCAGAGGCCCAAGCCGCGGACGCATTGGTGCCGATTTTGCCAGAAGCTGCGCCCCCCGAGCCTGCTGCACGACATGCTCCGATCGCCCCTCCGCCCCCTGCCTTCCAGGAACCCATCCAGGAAGAAACGCTCTTCGACGCCGACGCAGACTTCTTCGGAGACTTTGGAGGCTTCGATAAGGGAGCGGAAGAGACCGCCGAGGTGCTCGACGCCCCTACCCAGGAAGCCCCCGCGCCCGAGTTCCACTCCAACGAGTACGAGTACGAAGACGACGACGAGCTGTTTGAGGCGAGCGCAGACGACTTTGAGGACGAGCTCGGGTCCGACCCCAGCATGATCCTTCGGCGCGAGCCAATGGCCCCCCCTCCGCCGGCGATTCCGGCTCCGGAAGTAGCGCCCGCAGCCCAAGTGAACGACACGACGGCGCCCATAGAAGAGCCCCCGCCATCCGACATCGCTCCTGCCCTGTCCGACGCCGCCGCAGCGCAGACGCTGGCCGAGGTGGAGGCCGAAGACACCGACGCTCTTGACACCCTCACTGAAGACCCATGGGAGACGGACGAGCCCACCGAGCTGGCCGATCCGGCCTTCGCAGAAGCCCTGCTCGCGCGCGAAGCCGACGCGCTGCCGCCTGCGGTTGCCCCAACCACAGCACAGGATCTCGCTGCCCCCCCCGCAGAGCACGAGCCCATTGCGGCCCCCATTCCAGTCACTGAGGTGCCACCGCCAGCTGCGCCCCCAGTCGTCGCCGCGGTGGGCCCAGCAATCGACGGCGGTCCCGCAGCCGCATCCGCGCTTCTGGCAGCCGCTGCCACGCCCGCGTTCGCATTGTTGGCCGCCCGCCCACCTGCATCCGGCGCCGAAGGTTGGCGCGAGTCGGTGCAGCTCCTTGAGGGCTTCGGGCAGCCCGAGTACACCGCTGAGGCAGGTCGAATCGCTTTTGACCGACTGGGCGACGCCGAAGCCGCCGCAAGCCTGCTGGCCCGCGCGGTGGGAGACTCGGTCGCTGATCCCGCCACGCTGGCGGCCTACGCCGGAGCCGTCGGCAGCTTGGGTGACCACCAGCGCCTCCGAGACCTCCTAGAGCGGCGAGCGGGTGGGGCACAAGGCTCCGTGCAGGCCGCATTGCTTCAAGATGCAGCGCTGGTGGAGCGCCACCAGCTGGGTCGTGAACAGGCTGCCGTTTCGCTGCTTGAGCGCTCCTGCACCACGGCAGCCGAGTCTGGCGATGCCGCCGGTCTGTGGTTCGCGCTGCGCTTGCTGAGGGACCTCCACACCGCCGCCGGTCGCTGGCCCGAGGTCGCCGCTGTGGTCCGCCAGATGGCCGAGACCTCGTCCGATGTGTCCGCTGGCCGGCTCTGGCTTGATGTTGCCAGCATCTCCGAAGAGCATCTCGACGACTCTCACAAGGCGGCAGCGGCCTACCTCAAGGCGGTCGAGCTCGGCGTCCACGACCCGCAGGCACTGGTCGGCGCTGAGCGCTGTCTCGGCCGACTGGGCCGTCCCGCAGCCCTGGCCGAGCTGTACCAGGCTGCAGCAGCGCGCACCTCCGGTCCAGATGCAGGTCTGTGGATGGTCCGCGCCGCCCGCGCACTCAACGATGCTGGCGACCCCGATGCCGCGATCCAGCAGTGGAAGGCGGCGCTCGATCTCGGCCTCCCGACTACGATTCGCCGCGAATACCAGCAGCTACTGCGCAACACCAACCGGTGGTCCGAGCTGCACGGCGCCCTTCGCTACGAAGCCGAATACGCCGAGGGCGCCCACAAGGCGTGGGCCTACGCCAGCGCAGGTCGCGTGGCTGAGGTCCACCTCAAGGAGCCTGCACTCGCCCTCGAAGACTGGCGCGCCGCGCTGGCCGCAAGCCCGGAACACGGACCCGCGCTCCAGGCCGTCGTCCGCCTGTCCATCGCCGCGGGAGAGTCCCAAACCGCCCTTGAAGCGCTGGCGGCCCACCGCCGCTCCACCACCGACCCCAACGTGATCGTCTCGCTGCTATTCACCGCAGGCGAATTGGCCGAGCGACACGCCAACTCAGCTTCCACCGCACGCGCACACTACGAGGAAGTCCTCGAAATGGCGCCGGGCTACCTTCCGGCCCTCGATGGGCTGGAGCGATGCGCTCGGGTCACTGGCGACTGGTCCGCTGTGGTGGCGGTGTGCGAACAACGAGCACTGCTGACCGAGCAGCCCGGCCTTGCAGCCGCGCACCTCGCCCGAGCGGGCACTCTGTGTGAGCTCCGTCTCGACAACGCTGACGCCGCGCTTGCCCACTTCATCGCTGCCCTCAATAAGAAGGCCAATCAGCCCACCGCTCTCGAAGGTGCCGAGCGCCTGATGGCTGCCGCTGGCAGCTGGAACGCACTCGCCCAGGTACTCCACGCCGCTGCCGCTGCCGCTGCCGTCGACGACGACGCCACCCAGAAGGTCAGCTTGCTGTACCGACTCGGTCGGATCCACGCAGAGCGCCGAGGAGCGGACGCAGACGCCCAGGCCGCGCTCCGCAGCTGCGTCGACCTGTCTCCGGAATTCCGACCGGCGGCAGACCTGCTGGCGATGGTGTCCCGTCGCATGGGCCGCTGGGACGACGTGCACGAGCTGGCGGGCATGTCCGCTCAAAGGCATCCTCCGGGCCCCGCTCGCGAGTGGCGCATGCTGGAATCCGCAGAAGCCGCCCGAGGCACCGCTTCCGTCCGCGAAGCCAGCGTCATCCAGGAGCTGCTGCGCGAAAACCGTGACAGCGCACCGGCTCGACTTGCCGCAGACGCGCTCGCAATCGCATCCGGCGACATGCAGGCACGCCTCACCCTTCTCGAGGTCAGTGCCTCAGCCGCCACCGGCCCCGTACACTTCGGCCTTGCCGCCGAGCTGGCCGCCGCAGTGGGCGACCGAGATGGTGCGACCTCCAACCTCGAACGGAGTGTCGCCGCTGGTGGCGCAGAGTCGGTGAACAGCGTGCTGTCCGCCATGGCCACGCGACTTGGCGAGTGGGACACCAGCATCCAGCTCGCATCGGAAGCGGGCCGCTGGGCCGACGTGGCGCTGCTCCAAGAGACCCGACTCATCAACCCAGAGGCCGCTCTGGCCGCATGGGACCAGGCAGAGACCACGGAGGTCTCCGCAGCAGCCCGACTTCGGATCGCGGCGACTCAGTCCGACCGTGCGGCCCAAGCGAGCGCCCACTCACTCTTCGCCGCCCATGCAACGGCTCCTGGCGCTTCAGCCGTCCACGCGGTCCTCGCAGGCCACCTCCACGCCGGCATGGGCAACACAGATGTCGCGATGTCCGCGTTTCGGAACGCGCTGGGAGACTCCCCAACCCGCGGACGCGCCTTTGATGGCCTACACCGCCTGTTGGTGGCGAGCGGAGACGCCGATGCACTGGCCGAGCTCTACGCCCAAAGTGGCGAGCTGTGGCCCGGCGAGCTCGCCGACTCGCTCCTCGACACCGGTTCGCTAGACGCTGCAGCCGAACAGCTCAAGCGGGTGGCCCACAACGATGCACTCTCCGATGCACAGCGCCTCGCTGCCTGGGTCCGCTTGGAGCATGTATTCACCGAAAACGGTGACTGGCACGGCGTGCTCGACTCGCTTTCCCACCTAAGTGCAGCCGTTACCAATGCCGATACGCTCGCAGAACTGAGTGCCCGCCAGCGCTGGCTTCTCGCCGAGAAGCTCTCCGGCACCGACGAGGCCTGGGAACAGTACCAGCGCTTGCACGAGGCCGACCCCACCAACGCGGAAGTCCTCGAAGCACTCGCCCGCATTGCCGGCGCCAGAGGCAAGACACAGCTGGCCATCGGCTACCTCGACCAGCTGTCGCGCTCCGCACCCGACGCCTCCACCGCCGCCCGGTACCGCCGCCGCGCTGCCCAGGCTTGGCTTGAGGTGGGCGACAAGGATGCCGCACGGCAGGAACTCAGCGCCGCGCTGGAGCTTGAGCCCGACAACGCGGACACCCTCAACGAGCTGCGCAGTATAGCCGTCGGCGAAGGCGACTGGAATGGCGTCGTGGGCGTGCTCTCTCGCGAAGCCGCGGTGATGGAGGGGCCCGAGCGCACCGACCGACTCCGCCAGATTGCCAAGATCTGGGAAGACCAGCTCTCCGACCCCGGCGTCGCCATCGACTCGTGGCACAAGGTCTTGTCGATGGAGCCGAACGACGAAGAAGCGCTCGTGCGTCTCGTGGACCTGAGCCGCACCGCCGAGGACTGGCCGACCTTCGTCGAGGCCGCAGAGCTGCGTCTGCTCGGGCTCGAAGGCGCTGAGCGGGCCTCGCTTCAGGCAGAGCTCGGCGGTGTTGTCCTGCGCAAGCTCTACCGCGAGGACGACGCCATTCGACACCTCGAGTCGGCCAGCGTCGGCGATCACGCCAACCTCCAGGCAGCCCGAGACCTGGAGCGCATCTACGCAGGAAGAGGCTTGTGGGACAAGGTCGTCGACGCCATGCAGCGTCAGGCGGCGGCTTCGGAAGGAAACGCGCGGGTGGCCTGCCTGCTACGAGCAGCCCAGTCCTCCGTGGATATGCTGTCCGACCGCGATGGCGCGTCCGAGCTGTACCGCCAAGTGCTGGAGCTCGACCCCACCAACTCATCGGCACTCAACTTCCAGGCCGACCACCTCTTCAGCGCCGGTCGCTACGAAGAAGCGGTCGCCATCTTCGAGCGCCTTGAGCCCAGCTTCGACGCCATCGACATCGACGATGACGACGACGAGGTGCTTGAGGTCGCCCTCGCGCTGTACCACTTTGCGGTGGCCCTGGAACGTCTCGGTCGTACCGAGGAAGCCGTCATTCGCTACGAGCGGGTGCGCGAGATCAACCCGAGTCACCTGCCGTCCCTTGAGGGTGTGGGGCCGCTCTACCTCGCCCAGAACCGCTGGAAGGACGCCGCGGGCGCCTACCGCCAGCTGCTTCGGCTCACTGGTGGACAAGGCGACCCGGCGCGCCTCGCCCGCATCTACACCTCGCTCGGCCGCATCGAGATCGAGCTGGGCAACCTCGACAAAGCCGAGCGCCGCTTCGCAAAGGCGCTCCAGGTGCGTCCCAACGACATCGCGGCACTGTCCGGGTCGGCCGATGTGCTGCTTCGACGCGGCGACTTGCAGTCCGGCGACCAGCAGTCCGACACCTGGCGGCGCCTGCTCACGGTCTACAACAACATCATCTACCACGCCCAGACCCCCGACGAGGTCGTGGTGGCCTACCTCACGAAGGGCTTCGTGCTCGATGCCCGCCTCGGTCTGGCCGAGAAGGCCGCTCAGCACTACCAGAAGAGCCTGGCCTTCGACGGTTCCCAGCCCTGGGTGCTCCTCCGACTCGCCGAGCAGGCGCTCCGTCGTCTCGACTGGCCAGAAGCGGAGTCACTGGCCTCGCAGGGGCTCGCGCTGGCCGATGTTCCCAACGAAGCCAATGCGGGTCTGCAACTGGTACTTTACGTCGCATTCGCGGCCTGCGGCGACTCCAGTGCTGCGGGCAAGGCTTGGTCTGCTGCGCAAGCCACCGGAGACCCGCTGGCCACCGGGCTCGGTAATGTCGCGCCAAGCGTCCAACCCGTCCACGATGCGCTTCGGGGCCGTCTTCAAGCCCGGCTTTGAATGTTCGCGATGAACATCGCCACCTCCTACTTCGACCACAACGCGTCGACCCCACTCCTTGTCCCCGTGCAGGAAGCCGTGGTCGACGCGTTTGCGCGGCTGTGGTGCAATCCCCACGCCCAGTACCGATCCGCTCAGGCCGCCAGCGTCGCGGTGGAAGCTGCCCGACGAAGCGTCGCCAAGCTGCTGAACACCCCGCCCGCCACTGTCTTCTTCACATCCGGCGCCACCGAAGCCAACAGCTGGGTGCTCCAGCGCGCCGCAGAAGGGCAGGGGACCTTGGGCTCTGCGGTCGAACATCCCAGCGTAGCCGAACACCTCAGCGCTCGCATTCCTGTGGACAACCAGGGTGTGGTCGACCTGGCGGCGCTTGAAAAGCTGCTCTCCAAGTCCACTTGGGGACTCGTCAGCGTGATGGGTGCCAACAACGAGACTGGCGTGCTTCAACCCATCGCAGACGTCGCCCGCATCTGCCACTACCACAATGTCCGCTTCCACTGCGATGCCAGCCAGATGCCCGGGCGCGTCACCTTGGAGCAGCTCGCTGAGGCCGACTTCGTCACACTGTCGGGCCACAAGATGGGCGGTCCGAGAGGGGTCGGAGTGCTGGTCGCCCGGCAAGAGCTGACACCTCTGCATCGTGGCGGTCCACAAGAAAGGGGACTGCGAGCGGGCACAGTCAACGTCCCTGGCGTCATCGGCATAGGCGTGGCCGCCGACCACGCAGTCCCCATGGACCCCACCGCCCGAGACTCAGTGGAGACCCTCTGTCGAGAGCTTGGCGCAAAGATCCTTGGAGAAGGCGTCCCCCGACTCCCCAACACGGTGAGTGCTCTCTTCGACGTGCCGGGCGATCTGCTCGTCATGGCACTCGATCTGGAGGGCATCGCCGCATCCACAGGCTCGGCGTGTTCATCGGGCTCTCATCGACCCAGCGCCGTCGTGGAGGCGATGGGACTCACAGGAGCGCCACTGCGACTCAGCCTCGGTCGAGATAGTGACCCGGTCCGCCTGCTGCATGCGCTGCCCCAGGTGGTGGAGAGGGCCCGCGCCGCGCTCTGAGCGCTCCATCGGGTCCCATCATCTTCTCCCGCCGGGCACCCGCCCTTGGAGGCGCGTGTGCGTGTTGTTGCCGCAATGAGCGGTGGAGTGGACAGCTCGGTCGTGGCCGCTCTCTTGGTCCAGCAGGGCCACGACGTCATCGGCGTGCACATGAAGCTGCACGACGCACCCACCCATCCGTCCACCGCCGACCCGCGGATGGCCAAGCGTTGCTGCGGGCTTGATGACGCCCTCGATGCGCGCCAAGTGGCCGACCGGATGGGGTTTCCATTCTACGTAATGGACCTCCGCGAGGCCTTTCGCAAGGCCGTCATGGACGACTTCGCCGACACCTATCTTCGCGGCGGCACCCCCAATCCGTGCATCCAGTGCAACGGCGTGCTCAAGTTTCGCGTGCTCATGGCTCGCGCGAAGGCCCTTGGCGCCACCCACCTCGCCACCGGTCACTACGCACGGGTCTCGCCGAGCGGCGCACTGATGGCCGCCAAGGACCCCGCCAAGGACCAGTCGTACTTCCTCTTCCCCGTCACCCGCAAAGCACTCGCCTCCACGTTGTTTCCACTGGGAGGGCTCACCAAGCCAGAAGTGCGCGAGGTGGCCCGAGGGCTCGGGCTGGCCACCGCTGACAAGCCCGAAAGCCAAGAGATCTGCTTCATCCCCGACGACGATCACACCCGCTTCGTGCGGGAGCATCGACCGGGCGCAGAGGGTGCCGGCGACATCGTCCACGAAGACGGCCGCGTGCTCGGCCAACACGACGGCTTCTGGCGCTACACCATCGGTCAGCGCCGCGGTCTCGGGGTCGCAGTTGGAACCCCGCTCTATGTGCTTCGCATCAACGCCTCCAGCCACGAGGTCATCGTGGGCCCCAGCAGCTCACTCGTGCATGCCCGCTTGAAGGCGGCGCGTCCCAACTGGTTCCGCCTACCCTCCGCAGGCGAAGAGCTCACCGCGCGCATTCGCCACCGCGGCGACCGGCTCACCTGCCAGGTGCTGTCCGCCAACGAAGATGGCGTAGAGGTGCGCTTTCCAGGCGGCGCGCGTGCAGCGGCGCGAGGCCAAGCCGTCGTGCTCTACGACGGCGATGAGGTGGTCGGTGGTGCATGGATCCGGGAGGCCTGGGATGACTGAACACTCCCAAGCGTCCAGTGCCGGCCGGGAGGGGCTTGCCCTCATCGACCAAGCTCTCACCCACAAGAGCTGGGCAGTCGAGCACGGAGGCCCCCACAACGAGCGGCTCGAATTCCTCGGTGACGCGGTCCTCAAGCTGCTCGCGGTCGAATTCCTGTTCGAGCAGCGGCCTGAAGACACCGAGGGCAAGCTGTCTCGGATGCTCCATCAACTGGTCCAGAACCCCAACCTGGCGCGCTTGTCCCAAGAACTGAAGCTGGGCCAGGCCCTGCGGTTGGGTCGCGGAGAAGAGCGCTCCGGCGGACGAGAGCGCGAGAGCATCCTCGCCAACACCTTCGAGGCCCTGCTCGCGGTCGTGTACCTCACCGAAGGACTCGACGGCGCCCGCAGAGTGGTTCGCCACGCGATTCAGGATGATCTTCCTCGCATCGAGCACACCCGCCACCCGGTCAGCGAGCTCCAGGAACACACCCAGGCCAGCGTCGGTGTGCTGCCGGACTACGCCATTGTCGGCCGCTCTGGCCCCGACCACAGCCCCACCTTTCACGTGGAGGTCTCGCTCCAGGGCGCGCTGTTGGCCAAGGGACAGGGTCCCAGCAAGCCCACTGCCAAGGCCGATGCCGCGGCCAAAGCGCTCGTCGCTCTGGAGTCCGGAGACAACCAATGACTGCCCACCTGCCGCGTCGACGCCGCGTGGTGGTGGTGCCGGTCGACCTGGGGGGGTCGTCTCACCGATGCGGCCTTCGTCCAGCGCGTCGTCCACCGCCCGACCCCGACCTCGTCGAAGCTCTCATCGGCCACTACACACGGGAGCGTCGTCCCACTCAAGACACCCCCATTGAGGTCGCTTTTTTCCATGGCGGCATCCCCACCGACGACCTGCTCAAGGCCGCCTCTCCGCATCCAGTTCGCTTGAGCTGCCTCCCAGGAGACCTCACACCGGCCATCGCCCAGCACCTCCTCGAGCGCCGAGTCCACACCCTCGAGCTCGACATCGCATCGCCCCACACCCCGATTCGCCGCGGTATCGGGCGCCGACTTGGCGGTCATCACCTCGACCGACAGCTTCGGGGCCTGCGCGACCTGGGCTTTCGACTTGGGCTGGTGCTCGCCCCCGGGCTCCCAGGCGGCTCACACGCATCCGCCATCGAGGCCGCGCGCTGGGCTGCACACCGGTGCGACTTTGTCCGCATCCACCCTGCGCTGGCGTGGGAAGGGTCGGCCTCGGAGGACTGGATCGAGTCGGGTCGGTGGACCCCGATGGACCTCGGACAAGCGGTCACCACCGTCGCCGAGATGATGGATGTGTTTGACCAGGCCGATGTTCCCGTCGCGCGTGTCGGACTGCAGCCCGGCCCCGACCTTACCGGCTGTGTCGTCGCAGGCCCCGTCCACCCCAACCTTCGCTCGCTGGTGGAAGTCCGTCGGTTCAGACGAAGGATGCGGACCGCCCTGGCTCTCGCCCCCCGCACCCGAGTCTCCGCCCTCAACGTGCACCCCTCCGATCTGTCCTGGGCTCGGGGCACAGCCAATGAAAATGTGCGCGCGCTGAGGGCCGAGCTGCGGCTTCCCGGGATCCGAGTCGTCCCCGATGACCGTGTGCCACGAGGGGAAGTCCACCTGAGCGCCTCCGAAGCGGACAACGCCGATTCGGAACGAAGCTCACCCCACACAGGGGTCGACGACAACCGCTGACACGCCGCACACGACTGCGGGCCAATGATGCGCCGACCTCAGGTTTTCGGGAACCCACCCCGAAGACCGTGGTCGGCTATGTCCACGCCCTTGTTCGAGCTCCAAATACCGGGAAGCAGCTTCGTGTCGAACGCATCCTGGCGACCTCGTCCTTGCTTCGCTGACTCCGTGGCGCTGCTCGCCGCGAGTGGTCTCACCGTCGCGATCGCCACACCGGTGGGGGTGAAGCTCGGCGTCATCACCCCGCCGTCGGACATCGAAGCGCTCGACCGCGTCGCTGCAGCGCTGCCGGCCGTCGAGGTGCCCAACGCGCCGTCCGCTGGGTCGTGGGTGCAGTTTGTGCCCACCTTGCCACCCGCTGCAGAACAGCTGACCGCCGCTGAA
>Ga0315321_10003029_pt1 | contig 13101 bp, 8 predicted proteins | sample M180m21515metaG_FD_203464 | JGI IMG/M metagenome (GOLD analysis project Ga0315321, IMG submission 203464) | Ammonia-oxidizing marine archaeal communities from Monterey Bay, California, United States - M1 80m 21515 | ecosystem: Environmental > Aquatic > Marine > Intertidal zone | place: USA... | reverse complement strand
ATCTTCCTTCATCTTAACGTTAGTCATGAATTGAGAAGCAGGCAATAAATCTTTGATTAAAGCATCCAAGCTAAACTCTGCAAGGGTTCCATATTTTTTAACCCCCGCTAAAATTTTAGTGATCCCCTCTTGGCTTTGATTTAATAATTGAACTTGCTGGTTAAAATTTCCAACTTTTTCATCTACTTTGGTTAAGGCCTCAGTCATATCTTTTGTAACTCCTGTAGACAAATTATTAAATGAGGTCGACATTGAACCAAGTGACGTATTAATAGTATTATTCAAAGTATCTTTTAAATTCTGTATTTCAGTCTTTAAGTTAGCAATCTCTTCAGCTTCCTTATTTTCATTACCATCCTTAGGCTTGGATTTTAAAATTAAATAAAGAATTGATGAAGCAATTCCTACCAATAGAACTAATAAAGCAACTAAAATTATATCCATGATTCTATATCCTTATTTTATATGAAAAATTAATTAATATAAGAGCTAATAGCTGTACAAGCATAATGTTCTAAGAATTTATTATTATGATAATCGTATTTAGACATTACTATTCGAGGTTTTTCTTCACCCTCAAATAAAATTATCTGAAATCCTAATTCATAATCTTCAAACCTCGCAGTAAAATAATCTTCACCTGTATCTAATTCATTGCTTTTTATGGATTGTAATTGACCTTTTTGATCATCAAAATAATGAAATGCTGTAGATTCTAACTTAAACTCTAAGGGTTTATATTTTCTACCAAACAAACCTGTTTTCATATTCAGACATGATATTTTCAAACCTTGATCAGCTACTGAAAAATTTGGATAAATAAGTAATAATAAAATAATTATTTTTCTCATTTACGAAAATCATAAAAATCACTGATTTCTTTAAATTTATGTCTTTCTCTTCGCCATAAATAAAAAAAGATCACAATCAATAAAGGTTGAAGAATAACAAAAATAAGGATGTTAATTAACTCATAAGACATTCCTGTATAATCGGCCATAATTTCAAGAACTAACACACACCAATTAAAAAAATCATTTATCATAATTTCTCCTGTGAAAGTTCCATGCAAAGCTTATTAGCCTCTAACACAGAAGGAACCAGTTTATCTAATTTCCAACTATTATTTCGAATATCAAAATACTTAGATGCAGTAAAATTTAGCCCATCTACAATTTCAATCTCATATTTTTGAAATTCATCATAAAATTCTTTTAAAAAATACACATATTCCTTAATAGGATAAGAACCTAAGCTGAGATGAACACGATAGCCCATTAAAAAAGGAGATATATCTTGTACCGATGCAGTTATCTCAGCCCCATTTAATTTAATTGGAATATTCTTGTTTAGTAATTGCTTGATATCACCAGGTTTCTCATAGGTATAAACCGTAAAGGTATTGTAAACTTTTTCACAGTCATCCTCTGCTCTTATCCAAAAATTAAGATTATCCCCATGAGTAACTTCACCACTAACACGAGCATAAGATAATGTTTCATCTCTATCTATAGTCCACTCAGAGGATTGAGCTTGATAAACAATAACTAATAAAAATAAAAATAAATGTAAGGAAATAAAAATTGCAAACCTCTTCAAGATTTAAGCTCCACATTGAAACCATCATTTTTTAAAAGAGATGTTATTTTATCTAACAATAAACTGTGATGAGTATTAGGGCTTACTTTAAATTTAAAAGTTTGTTTGTAGACTGGGGTAGAATTACCGTATGAGATAAAAGTTGATACATGACAATATTTGTGAATATCGTTTATTTCCATTAATTAGCGCTCCTTATGGGTTGTATTTTTGAATGTAAGTAACTTGTAGTTACTGATAGTGGTTCCAATCCTTTTTCGAGGGAGTTGCCTACGTGATAACAAGGAAGATAATGAAAAAAGACGTAAACAGGATGAAAAAAGATTGGAAATCCAATGCATGATTCATATTTATTAAGACTGTTTGTTTTTAATCAGCCAAAAAAATGTTTTGAAAAAGGCAGTTTAAATCTAATTATTAACAACAGTTAAACAACATCATCTTCTGTATTAATATCTTCACCAAGCAAAAGATATATACCTTCACCGTATTGCTTGTATTTCTCTAAATCTGCATCATGTTTAAGGGTTTTACCTATTGAAACAAACTCATCATACTCTTGTTGATTAATACTATTCTTTTTTAGAAACAGTTTTAATCTTGTTTCTCAGTTCATTAGTAAAGATGTTTTTGAAAATCTATGAAGGTAGATTTAATTTTATCTGCATCACCTAATACTTTTTGACCATCATGTAGAGATTTGTACTTTAATTCAACTAAGCTACTTAACCTGTTAATATCAAGTTCTTCAACACCACCTTCAACATATTTACTTAAAACAAAATCTATAAACTCTTTTTGTTTATCGTTTAAATCTTTGTAAATTTCATCCTCTGCATTAGCTACTCTAGTTGCTCTTTGAATAGGTTTTTTGCTATAAGCAACATGTTCTAAAACATCAAAGATATCACTATCTTCAGCCTCTATTAGTGTTTGGATAGATTTTAAATCTTGTTTAGTGAAGCCATTATCTTCAAGTTTTTTAAGTAGTTCATTCCTAGTGATAGGAGATGACCATAACTCTCGTAGCTCTTCTTCACTCTTTAATATTTCTGGTAGAGTTATTGTATTAAATAATCTCTTAATAAATTCTTCTGCAGAAACAGGTATCCCATGAAAGTAAAATAAAGAAGTAGACATGGATTTAATTGTTAACTCTTTACCTTCAGCGAGTTTAATTATTATTTTTTCTCTTGGTGATTTAGGCTCTGGTGGTTCTTCACCACCACCTTCTTCACCTGGTTCAAAAGGTTTTTCTGGTTTTTCTTCTGGTGGTTCCTCAGGTATTGGTTCACCATCCCATTCAGGGTCAGCAAAGTTTGCTGAAGCACCTACAAAATCAACAACAGTAAAATAAAACTTATCTTCAAATAATCTTGTTCCTCTTCCAATTATTTGCTTAAACTCAATCATATTGTTAACTGGTCTCATCAATACAATATTTCTAATATTTAATGCATCAACACCAGTACTAAGTTTTTGACTAGTAGTTAAAATTGTTGGAAGTGTTTTTTCATTATCCTGAAACTGTCTAAGATGAGTATCACCTGTTGTTGTGTCTTTAGCGGTAACCCTTACGCAATAATCAGCAGGAGGATTGACAGACTCTTGATTAATTAAATCTCTAACCATTCCAGCATGAGCAATACTTGCACAGAAAACTAAGGTTTTCTCTTTAGGGTTAATACTATTAAGCATTAACTGAACTCTCTTACGCTCTCTACCTTCGATAACAATTTTCTTATTCATATCTTTTTCTTCAAACACTTCACCTTCAGAGATTTCTTCTTCACCAGCTAAAATATCATCATCACCTGTGTAAACATATTCATCCATAGTTGTTTGAATTCTCTTAACTTTAAAGGGTGTTAAAAAACCATCTTTAATCCCATCTTTTAATGAGTAAGTATAAACAGGCTCACCAAAGTAATCATACGTATCAGCATTAAATTTTCTCTTAGGTGTGGCTGTTAGACCAATTTGTACTGCAGATGAGAAATAATCCATTATTCCTCTCCATCTACTTTCATCTTTAGCTCCACCTCTATGACATTCGTCGATTATAACTAAATCAAAGAAGTCAGCAGGGTATTGACCAAAGTAAGGTTTATTTTCTGGCCCCGACATAAAGCTTTGAAATATAGTAAAGAATACAGAACCATTTGTTGGGACATGTCCCTTGTCTTTAACATCTTTAGGAGTAATTCTAACTAAAGCATTCTCATCAAAGGCACTAAAAGAATTAAAGGCTTGGTTGGCTAAAATATTTCTATCAGCTAAGAATAATATTCTTGGAATTCTTTTGCCATCTCTTTGCATATTCCATCTAGATTGGAAAAGTTTCCAAGCAATATGAAATGCAATTACAGTTTTACCTGTACCTGTTGCAAGAGTAAGAAGTATTCTTTGTTGCTTATCTGCAATGGCATCCAATGCATTATTGATAGCTATTTCTTGGTAATACCTTGGTTCTCTAATTCCTTTAAAAGGTTCAAAGTTAATAGCATCAAACTTGCTAGACCATTCGTTTTTATCTTTAAAAGTCTTTATCCACAATTCTTCAGGTGATGGGAAATTATCCACTTCACCTTCTGATGTAATAAACATTTCACCTTTTTCATTCTTAGAATAGTTAATCTCATAAATTTTGTGACCATTAGTAGAATAGGTAGTGTGTATTTTTAGTTTTTGAGCATAATCTTTTGCTTGGCTGATACCTTCGCTTACAGGTAAATCTTCTTTCTTTGCTTCTATCACAGCTAGTTTTCTATTCTTATAAACTAGAACATAATCAGCTCTAATAATGCCAGCTCGAATACCACCTGGTTTAATTTCACCATTAGTGATTTTAAATTCTCTTCTAACAACACTTCCTTCAACTTTTCCCCATCCAGCTTCTTTTACTTTCGGGTCAATTAATTCTGCTATTGTTTCTGCTTCATTCATGCTGCGTTTTTTCTTATTAACTCTTTTGAGAGTATTGCTTGTTTAAGAGAGTGTAAATGGATTGATTTTCTTGAATAGTAATCTTGTAATTTTAAAGAATACTCATTTATTAAATCAAATTTTTCAACTAGTTTTTGCTGATTAGCCTTACTTATGATGGGTATTCTTAATTGACTTAATTTCGATGAATTGAAACCTCCTTGAGCTGAACCAGAAATTCCATCATTGACTTGTTTCCAGTATTTAGCACTTTGAAAATAATACATTACAAACATTGGCAACAAGATTTCTCTATCAACAGAGATACGAATTAAATATGATGCAAATACTGAATTAACTGGGTTTTGAATGAGAAAACTTTTTCCAGTAGTTGCTCCAGTACGTGCAAATACAATATCTCCATGTTTAAGTATTACGCTTGAAAGTTTATTGGGCTCTACATTGCAGCAAGGTACTGTATTCCAGTCTACAGAGTTATTTTGTATATCTGTAATTCTTAATAATTTATAACTACCTTTATCAAAGTTTGCTTTTGCTGTGTAACCATAATTTATTTTACTGTAATCACCAATCTGTCTTGTTTTATCAGAATATTTAGAAAATTCTTTATCAATTGTATAAGAATAATAACTTTTAAAATTAGAAATATTTTTTTTTGTTAATTCTATTGCATTATCAATCTCAGCAAATGCCTCATCAAGTTTAGCTATGATACGCTGCTGCTCTAGAAGTGAAGGTAATATAAATTCAAAATTTTCTATTTGTGAAAATCTAAGATTATTAATATTTGAACCACTTGTATTTGATAATAATACTTTTTTAAATTTTTGAGAAATTAGAATATTATATAAAAATTTAGGTAAACATTTTTTTGAAGTCCTTAACACTCCCATAAAACCACCAAATGCCATGTTAATATCTTTATCTATAAAAGCAACTTTACCTAAATGAGATTTACTTCCACTTGCAGTACAAATTAAGATATCTCCTTTTTTTAATATTTTATCCTCTTTAATTTTAATACTGTCTTTAATATATTTAAGCTGTGCTAAATTTAATCTATTGTTTTTAAGTTCAATATTGGTTGCTCTAACAACAACATTGTTAGAGAAATCTACCTCATCACTTTTTGAGTAAGTTAATCCTCTTTTAAATTCACAAATATCTTTAATTTTTACTGACTTTGACATCACATTAATTCTTTAATTTTATTTATAATCTTGTTTGACTCCTTATCTAATTTTTCTATCTCAGAAATGATTTCTGATGAAGTTCTCTCATCTATGTTTTCAATTATATTTGGATTTAAAACACTAAGGTCTAATGTTTCTTTATTAATTTTGCCAACATCTATTGACCAACTATTTTCACTCAATTTTTGCGATTTAGCTAATAATATAAAGTCTTCTAAATCATTTTCATTTAACGAATTTGATTTACCCATACTTCTTCCAACATTAAGCTGGTAGTACCAAAGCTTTTTAGAAGGTTTACCTTTCTCAAAAAACAATACAACTGTCTTTACTCCTGTTCCAAGAAAAGCTCCCCCAGGTAAATCAAGAATTGCAAATAAATTACATTCTTCAAGCAGTTGTTTTCTTAAAGATATACTCGCATTATCGGTATTACTTAAAAAAGTGTTTTTAATAATAACACCACATCTTCCACTAGCTTTAAGTTTCTTTATAAAGTGCTGAAGGAATAGATAAGCAGTCTCTCCTGTCTTAATTGGAAAGTTTTCTTGAATGTTTGCTTTTTCTTTTCCACCAAAAGGTGGGTTAGCAAGAATTACATCAACTCTATCTTTGTTTTGTATCTCTTGAATATTAGTCTCCAATGTATTTTGGTGAATGATATTAGGACTTTCAATTCCATGAAGTATCATGTTCATTATACCAATGATGTAAGCTAACGTCTTCTTTTCAGCTCCATAGAATGACTTTGTCTGAAGTGTTCTAAGTTCTGAAGTGGTTAAAGATTTTGACTGACTCATATGATCGTAAGCTTCAACTAAAAAACCAGCACTACCAACCGCACCGTCATAAACAGTCTCGCCAACTTTAGGGTTTATGACTTTAATAATAGATTTAATAAGAGGTCTTGGAGTGTAGTATTCACCACCATTACGACCAGCATTACCCATGTTCTTAATCTTTTCTTCATATAAAGCACTTAACTCATGCTTTTGTTCATTACTTTGAAACTGAAGATTATCTACTTCATTAACTACATCTCTTAATGTGTATCCATCTTGAAGTTTATTTTTAAGCTCAGAGAATATTTCACCAATTTTATATTCAAGTGTATCGAAGCTTTCAGCTTTGTTTCTAAATGAAGAAAGATAAGGGAATAACTTATCATCAACAAACTTCTTTAAATCTGGCCCTGTCAGTGTTTTGTTGAAATCTACTTTACCAGCTTTGTCTTTAACAATAGCCCAAGTAGACCACTGAAATTCTTTATCTAGGGTAGGTTTAAACTTTTTGTTTTCTAATTTAGCTCTAGTTTCTTTGTCTTTTTCATAATCATCTAACCATTTAAGAAATAATATCCATGATGATTGTTCAGCATAATCAAGTTCAGTACTACAACCAGAGTCTTTCCAGAGAATATCGTCTATATTTTTGAAAGTTTGCTCAAACATTAATATAGTTTACAAATATTTATTTTCATTTAATTAATCTTTTTTAATAATCCTTTAATATGATTATCTAGTTTTTTTAGTTCCTTGTTTGGATCCAAAAACCAGTCGGTAGACCAGATTCTATAAATATTCCAACCTAATCCTTCCAAAATTTCTTGTCTTAAAATATCTCTATCTCTTGCTGATTTTGAGGAATGATAAGCTCTCCCATCACACTCAACACCTAATATAAATCCATCTGGGAAACTTTTATGTTTCACACCTATGTCAATAAAAAATCCTGAAACACCAACTTCGTGAACAATTTCATAACCCATCTTTTTTATACCTTCTCCAATAAATAGCTGAAAATCATTTGGAGGTTCTCTCCCAGTTGATGTATTTCCGGATTCTATTTTTCCTGTTTTAGCATATTCAATATAAGCTTTGAAAATTTGTCTACCTTCTGGTGCTCCCTCTGATTGAATGTCGTTAGAACTTAAAGAAGTATAAAGATGAAGGTTTTGTCTAGCTCTAGTAAATAAAACGTTTAATCTTCTTTGACCTCCTTTATTATTTATTGGTCCAAAGTTTTGTTTAGTTTTCTTGCCAGGTCCTTCTGGACCAAAAATAGTTGATACAAAAATTACATCTCTTTCATCACCTTGAACACTTTCTAAATTTTTAACTGTAAATTCTTCTCCAGTATCTTTCCATGAATTTTCATATTCTTCGATTATTGGATATTCTAATTTTCTTTTATTTATGTCGTCCTCTATCGACTCTGCTTGAAAAATATTCATTGTAACAATTAAACAACTTTTAGATTTTTTATCACCATCACCTTTTCTTATATTTGCTTCCATGAAAGGTATTAAATCTAAAATTAATTTGTCTTTTTCTTGAATATTAATTTTTCCTTTATAGAAGGCATCAACTTTTTTTGATGTAACTGCCGAAGTAGTTACTGGAGATGGAGGAATAATTAGTTGGTTTTGATAAAAATGATGATTAGAAAAATCTATTAAACTTTCATGCCTTGATCTATAATGCCATTTAAGCATTCTATTAGCTTTAAACCTAGAATTTGCTAAATCTAATATTGATTCTTCAACAAGATCATTTTCCTCATCTTCATCATCATCTGTGCTTGCATTAAACTGGTTTGATGGAGGAAGCTGTTGTTGATCACCTACAATTACACACTGTTTACTTCTAGCAAGTGCACAAATTGAGTCTTCCATTCTCATCTGTGAGGCCTCATCTATAATCAATAGGTCAAAAAAATCTTCTTGAGCAACAACAAGTTCAGACAAAACTGTAGGTGACATTATAAAACATGGCTTCATATCCAAAAGTGCTTGGGATGATTTTTTGATAAGTTCACGTAATTTTATTCTTGGCATTTTTTGACTAGTTATACGTTTAATTAATGCTAATTCTGTACATTTTTTTGTTTGCCCACTACTCCGCCCTCCAGTTATATGATTGTCAGCAAGAGTATTAAAAAGTTTCTTTTTTTTAAAACCAACAAGAGATTTATCTAAAATTTTAAACTCTTTTCTTAATTGTTCTAATTTTAAACCATCATAAGTAGTTAGATTAGGATATAAGTTATAAGCCAATCTTAGAAGATAATTGTAATATAAAGTTTTGAACAAATCCTCATAACTAAGTTCGCCTTTGTCATAATTATCTATTAAAGATTTGAACTGTTTTTCAATTGGACCAAATGAATCTTGAGAAATAGAGTAATCATTCCACTCATCTAATAATTCTAATTTTAAATTTTTAATTTTTTTCTTTATGAGAGTAAAGTTTACCAGCTTATGCGATTTATTAAAAAATGACTCCTCATCAATATGAGTATTAATATCTTTAAATTTTTGATCTAGAATTTTGAGATCATTATTTAATATACTTTTAATCTTATCTATTTTGTGGACCAGACTTGGTTTTTCTAAAATTAAATTTAATGTTTTCTTATCAAATAGATTAAAGATAAATTCTCCAGCAATAATGATTTCATCTAATACTTCTAAATTAGTATTTTCCTCATTATAAATATCTCCTAAGATTTTTTTATACTCAATATTATCTTTAATTATTTTTTTTGCAGAACTCAAATCAGAGTGAATTTTTGAATATTTAATATAAATATTTAGTTCTGTAATTGCATTCTCTTTTGAATATAGAGCGCCTTCTTTTTTAAATGATAAATATTTGATTTTAGCATTTCTAAAAGTAGAAGATAAAAAAGAAAAAAAATGAGAATGAAAAATTGCATCTTTAATGTCATTTAATTTTTTAAAATCACTTACTTTAATATTAAATATACTTTTTATTTTTTTTTCTATTTTTAAGTTATCTTGAATTTCAGAAAGTTTTTTATACAAATCTTTTATTATGTCTAGGTCACTTTCTTTTTTAAAAAAATTTATATATTTATCTATTTTTTCAATATTCTCTATTTTGCTTAAAATAATTTTTTCAATATCTTCAATACATTCAACTTTATTAAAAATTTTGAGATTTGGATTTTCAGCTATGAATTGCTGAATTTTTTTTTCTACTTTTTCAATATCTTCACTAAAATTGATAAATTGTTTAAAAATTTTATCTTTATCATATGGGTTTATTTTTGAGTTTGTAAATCCATTCCATGGATGATTGGATACTGATCCATATTTTTTTAAAAGTTCATTAGATATATCTTCTGAATTTCTAAGATTATCAATAATAAGTAAAAATTCATCCTCTGTAATCTTTTCAAACGATTTTACTAATTTATCTAATTGATTGTTAAATATTTCTATAAAGATTTTACTTTTACTAATTGAAGAGAATTTTGATGTAAAGCCACTTATATCGCTAACCTTAATTCCTGAGTTACCAATATTTGCATGAAGGATATCTTTATATTCAATAAGTTTATTTTTAACCTCTTCCTCTTTAGCTTTTTCAGTTTTGTAATTACTATCCTTAAAATCTAATCTAGAAATACTTAATCTCTTTTTAATATCTGCAATAACTTCAGATTTTCTAACAGCTGTACTTGCAATTTTAAGACAAAAATCTCCTAATCCTGCAGCAACCATTTTTTTATAAACCACTTCTAGTGCGGGTTTTTTTTCAGCACAAAACAATATAGTTTGTTTTTTAGCTAAAGCAGCACCTATGATATTAGATATTGTTTGTGATTTACCGGTTCCTGGAGGTCCTTGTATTGCAGTATTTTTTCCATCCATAACATCTACAATTGCACTAAATTGTGATGCATCAGAACTATTAATTAAAATTGGTACTTTTTTTGAAAGTTCTTTTTTATCAACCTCGTAATCTTCATTTTCGGAACTACCTTCATGATCAGATCCAGAAAATATATCTTGTAAACTTTGTTGTGATCCTAAATCCTGCCAATTTTGTGGGTCTAGATCGTAATACATTGCCATTTTTGGGAAATAGAAATAACCAAGTGTTATAAATTTTTTTATACTCCATCTATCTCTTCTATTAATACTTTGTTTTATTGTTTCAAAATATTTTTCTGGAGTTTCATCATCTTCAAAATCTTTAAGAATTATACCAAAATCTTTTTCTAATTTTGCCTTTAAAACAATATTTACTTGTATATCGCTATTTCCTCCAGAAATTATAAATTCAGAACCCTTTTTAGTTCTCTTTTCTTCCAGCTCAACCGGCATTAGGAGAAGTGGGGATAAAAGTTTTTTATCACTACTTTCACTTTCAACCCATTCTAAAAATCCAACTGCTAAATACATAGTATTAATACCTTTTTCAGTTGATGCAGTTTTTGCTAGTCTTTTTATAGAGTATGCTTTTCTTTCCAGCTCTTTAGGTTTTAGTATAGTCTGAATGAATTTATCCTTATGTTTATTTGAAAGTTCATCTTTTGATTTTGCGGGTAATTCATATTCTGGATTAATTCCATGTTTTTTTGCATATTCTTCAATTCCAATAATGTCGACAGTTTGTCTCTTGCTTAATTTTAACTGAATCCTAACTCTGTCTTTAAGATCTCTTTCAATTTTTAAAGACTCTTTATTTCCTCCATCGTATAACTCACCTAATTTTTCTACTTCTTTTAAGAAAACTTGATCTTCTCGTTTTGAAATTTCTAGTGTATCTAAAAACTCTTGAGATTGTTCATCCTTTGGTTCTTTTTCTTCCTCTGGTAAAGGCTTAAAAGTAAAACTTTTTCCATTTGATAAATCCTGATAAATTTCATCTACTACTTCATCAACTATTCTAATCTGATCTCTTTTATTATTTTGATGTTTAAAGTTTATAAGCTTATTTCTATTTGTTGTAGCTCCAACTAAAATTTTATCTCTTAATTTGGCTATACTTTCTCTTGCAAAACTTATTTTTTCTTTTTGAGATCTACTTAATTCTTCTGACATATAATTTATATTAGCAAAACCCTCTTCAGGTGTCTATGTACTAGGAATACTAACATTTATAGCTTGGTCATATTCCTTTACGTCAATCAGGTATCTATGTGATAAAATTAGCTAGTACCAAACTAAATTATATAAGCCTGAGACTCTGCTATTGATAATTTTTCTTTTAAATCATTATTTGGCTAACAACATTACAGAACGGGTATAATTCTCATCAAAATAATAGTCGGCTAATCTTGCAATATCATTTAATGAGATTGATTTAAGCATAGCATCTGTGTTAGTTATTCTTTCAATACTTAGATTATGTTGTCTAGCATCCATTAATACATTAAACCAAAAATCATTAGATTGTAGGCTTGATTGATAACTATTTTTTAATGCTAATTTTTGATCTTTGAATATTTGTAAATCAAAATCTTTTGTTTTTATTTTATTAATCACTAAATCGATTTTATCTTTGATTTTTTGCACATTTTTAGGATCAGCTTCAAAGTAAGTATAAAAACTCATTAATTCTATGGGTATTTTTTGATCAAAGTATTTACTAGCACTAATAGAGTATACTAAATTATCTTTTTCTCTTACTTCATCAAACAACAGTTTGTCTAAAATAGAAAACAATAATCTAGATTTTATCTTTTCTTTATAACTATAGTTAAATTCTTTGTTATAAATTCTCATCACCGTTGCTTTTTTGGGATCCTCTTCAACATACTCAATATATTCTTTGTTTTGATTTCTTCTAATATTGTGATCAATAAAAACATCGTTTCGATCTAAACTTTTTAAACTTCCAATATATTTTTCAATTAACGGTTCAATTACTTCAAACTTAAAATCACCCACAAAAATATAATTAAAATCCCCCCCATCAATAAATCGATCTTTATAAAAGTTTTGAACCTCCATTAGATCGATTTGTTCAAAGCTTTTATCGGTAGCATATTGAGTTCTTGGATGATCTTGATACGTTTTTTTCCTAAACTCTAAATAGTATTCATGTTTTGGGCTTTCTTTATCAATTTTGTATTTATTGATTTTAATTTTTTTAAATCGATCAACGTGAGATTGCTTAATTCTTAAATCAGTGAAGTTTAAATATAATAATTTAAACATCGACTCTAAATTTTCATTATTCGAATATCCATTAACGCCTTCACTCTCTTCTGAAATATATGGAATTATATCAATTGCATCTTCTGAATATAAATTTGCTTTCTCTAATACTGTTAAGTCACCTATGTCTGCACTACCTAAAATATCATCGGTAAATTTAGCAGAATATAATTGATCTAAATTTGCAGTTGAATATCCACCTGAACTAAAAGCTGAAAAATTAATCTCATCTTTCTTAAAATCTGTTTGTTTTAATAAAATTTTTGCTCCATTATCAAGTATGATTTGATGGACATCTGATTTAGGAAATTTTTTTCTCTTAATGATCTTTGATCCTTTTAAATCCTCTTTAATAAGTTCTGCTTTTTTTAAAGTGAATTGATAAGGTTT
>Ga0315321_10003028_pt1 | contig 13103 bp, 8 predicted proteins | sample M180m21515metaG_FD_203464 | JGI IMG/M metagenome (GOLD analysis project Ga0315321, IMG submission 203464) | Ammonia-oxidizing marine archaeal communities from Monterey Bay, California, United States - M1 80m 21515 | ecosystem: Environmental > Aquatic > Marine > Intertidal zone | place: USA... | reverse complement strand
CACCCGTTTTGGGTCTGAGTTGCGTGCAGAACGCGTCAATGTTCGAGTCCTTATTACACCTTTGGTATGATTTCACCGTTCAATCTGAACGGCACAAGTCAAGAACGGTAAGGCACATTGATGACACATTCACGAATTTTCAAAAGTTTTGTAATTGCACTCTGTCTAGTTGGCATTTCACAGGCGAGGTCTGCTGATGATCGTCCAAATATTGTGCTGATCATGGCGGACGATCTGGGATTTGCAGATCTTGGATGCTACGGTTCAGAAATTAGAACACCACATATCGATCAGCTGGCGGCGCAAGGACTTCGTTTTTCTCAGTTTTACAATACCGCAAAGTGCCACTCCTCCCGTGTTTCACTTCTTACTGGCCTCTATTGTGATCAGGCAGGCGGAGGGTCGCTTTCTCGGGGATCTACCATCGCTGAAGTGCTTGGTGACGCCGACTATTTTACGGCGATGGTTGGTAAATGGCATCTTTCTAAGCAGCCTACGGATTTCGGTTTCCAGAGATATTGGGGACATCTTTCTGGCGCAACTAATTTTTTTACGGGTGATGATACCTTTCGTCTCAATGGGGAAGAGTGGTCAGTGCCGGCCACACTCAATGGACGTCCGTTCTATACAACATACGCTGCGGTCGATTTTGCCTGTGATTTTCTTGACGAAGCACCTTCTGACAAACCGTTCCTGCTTTACACCGCGTTTAATGCACCGCATTATCCACTGCAGGCTCCAAAGGAAGCCGTTGAGAAATATCGAGGACGCTATGACGCCGGTTGGGATCAGCTACGAAAAGAGCGACACGCAAAGCAGCTTGCCAGTGGACTTCTGCCGCCGAAATGGAAGTTGAGTCCACGACCCGAGCATATTCCGGCTTGGAATACTCTGACAAAAAAGGAGCAGCAATGGGAGGCGTCACGGATGGAAGTATTTGCCGCGATGGTGGAGGTACTTGATGAAAACGTTGGTCGACTCGTTGAAAAACTTAAATCGATGGGAGTCTATGACAACACGCTGATTCTCTTTTGTTCTGACAATGGGGCCTGTCCATTTGAACGAACGCGTGGCCGAGGTCTCGCTCCATGGGATCCAGAGTCGTATTGGACATACGATGCCAGTTGGGCTCATGCTGGTAATACCCCGTTTCGGCTTTATAAACAGAATCAACACGAAGGGGGTATTTCATCACCGCTTGTTGTGCATTGGCCGGCAGGACTGAAGACATCTCCTGGCTCCTATACAAGTCAGCCAGGGCATCTGATCGATTTTATGGCGACGTTTCTTGATGTCGGGAAGGCAAGCTACCCGAAGCAGGTTGGTACACGTGCAATTGATCCACTGCAAGGTTTGTCGCTGAATCCAATCTTTCGTGGTGAGCAGAGAAAGCCTCACGACACGTTGTACTTTCACTTTGGAACAGACCGTGCGCTCAGGCAGGGTGACTGGAAGCTCGTCTCAGCAAAACGTGGTCGTTGGGAACTGTACAATATGGCCTCAGACAGAACCGAGCTTCATGATCTTTCTACTGAGCAGCCCGAGCGTGTAAAGGCGATGTCCGCAGTCTGGTTTGACATGGCGGAGAACATTGACCGTGTAAAGGGCAAGCAACTTGCACCAGTCAAAGAAGAGCTTTCAAACATCCACTTCCGGAAAGACACGTCCAGCCAGCTTGTAGAGAAGAATAAGCAGTCAAAATGATTGTGGAATGCAATAGAAGCGGTTGTTGAATTTGGTACTAGATAGAGGAACATGTTGACGGAAGCCGTGAACAACCATGATTTGAGCACGGGTCAAAGTGCCAGGTCAGGCCAAAGCCAAGCCAATAGCTCACGAGGTCAACACGTGTGCCTCCAAGCGTTTGTGTTGCAGGAAACATGCCTCCTGCGAACACATCGAGATTAATGTGTGGGTAGATTTCCATTCCTGCTCCACCAGAGATGCGGTGAACATTTGGAACTGAGAATTGAGCCTGTGTGTAATCAACAGAAGGTGTGCCACCAGGCACAATACCATCAATTGATGTAATGAGGCTGGTGTCCATCGGGTTTTCTGCAAGGGCGTACCCGCATCGAAGTTTTATATTTCTCTTACTTGAATACTGCGCACCCATCTGAAGCGCCCACGTGTTATTGTAAATATCTCCAAAGAGGGCGGCACTTTCCCAGTCAAAATAAAGTGCATCGACTGCGAGTAGGAGGCGATTGTTCATGAAACGCTCACTTGCCCACCCCAAACCAACCTGTTGTGGAAGTCCAATGTTGACAGTCTGTGGAGTTCCGTTCAGGGGCGGTCTTCGATATGGAATGACCTGATCATGAAATCGAAATTCTTGTGTCGAAAGGTAGTAGGCACCAATCCAGGACCGTTGGCTTGTGGCATAATTGATACCACATCCACCACGAAGCGAGTAGGCATTTGTCATCTTGCTTGTGCCAACAAAGGGGCCAGATGAAAAGCCATCACCAATAAACATCGAGCCACCGATAGAGAGATTATCGGTGAGTTCAATCGCGACAGAGGGGATAGCCTCAAGCAGCAACAGATAAGATGCCGTACCGTTACTTTCCTTTGCATTGACAAAGTTTGTACCAGCTCCTGCAGCCCCGACGAAACCAATGCCTACAAATACGGGCACGGGAAATCCTTTAAGTTCCTGAGTCACACCAATCGCAGGCACAACGGATCCTGGAACGGTGCTTTTGTCAGAGAATGGGTCCACGTCAATCGCGGGGGCGGAGACATTTTGTGTGAGATCAAATGTTGACTCAGCCCAGCCGCCACCGAGAGTCATGTGAGACCCCTTGAACTGGGTCATGGTTGCTGGATTTCCGTTGATTGCTGACACACAGTCTTGTGGTGCGGCAACACTTGTGCCAGCCATGCCCCCAGATGCTGGCATCAAGGTATTTCGGAGATCGACGCCATACGATTGTCCAAAAGACAAAGGTGCAGTAGAGATCCAGCACAATGTAATGAGGAAAAACCAAGCTATCAGACTGCGACAACGCATAGTGATTCTCCGTAACAACAAAAATCCTTTTCATCATTCGGTTTAATTGAAACGTTTTGTCCGGTTTTTGGCATGTCCGTGGAAAAAAAATCGCACCTGACGCATGTCTTCACGCTAGCGCAGGCCGCCTTGTCTACCCTGTTTGTGAAGAGTTCTGCGTGAAAAATTGGCAAAAATGGTTTCTGATCCCAAACGTGCTTGAGAACAGGAAGTTCAACGCCGAAAAAAAAAGTCTAGGAATTCTTATTTTGAGAAATGTCTTGTACGGCTCTAAACGATGACAGCTCGTTGTTACCTACATTGTTTACGGATTATCAGATATTGCCTCTACAGCTTTTGTTTTTTGAGTCAGGTTGGGCTCGCAGAAGACTTCACAACATTCGGTACCATTTCGCGTCCGGATGGAATGGAACAGAAATTTCCAAGAATCTATGAGCTCCGCAATGGAAACACGTTCCGGTTACGTGGTCGAATTGATACTGATGCACTGTGGTCGATTCAAGATGCAGCGAATATTAGTACGTTCGGCAATCTTGGAAGTGTTGTTGGGCTGCGGCGAGCTCGAGTTGGTGGTCAAGGATATTTTGGCTTAGATAGTCGTTACATCGCTGAAATTGATATGGCTTCAGGAACGGTCGTACCACGTGACATCTTCATCGGGTCACGAAAGTACAACGGGCAACCTGAACTGCGACTTGGGCATTATCGAGAGCCTTTTAGCCTTGAAGGTGGCACAAGTGCAAATTTTTATGCGTTCATGGAGCGTTCACCAATTAATGATCTCGATCCCGCTCGTAGCTGGGGGCTGTCCTTATTCAATGACCAACTCAATGACACAACGACATTCGCAACAGGGCTCTTTCATGACGGTGTTGGTCAAGCTAGCTTTGAGGGCGGAGATGGAGCTGCAGTTGGATTAACGAGCCGCCTGACCGCCTCTCCGATTCTTGAAGGTGATGGTGAACAGGTTCTCCATTTCGGTCTTGTTCTTTCAGAGCGTCTTCCAGAAAACGGTGTCGTTGTCATCAACCAGCTTGATACGTCGCCACTCCTTGAATTTACAGATTCAACAACCTCTCCGTTTGTACCAACGATTCGTATTCCTGCGAGTTATCAGCAGCTTTTTAACACTCAGATTGCGCGGGTGTGGGGCCCCCTCTGGACGCAAGCGGAGTGGTACGGAACGCTCATTCCGCAGCACGCGGGAGAGTTATTGTTTTTTCATGGATATTATGTGAGCGCCGGGTATTTCATTACTGGTGAATATCGCAAATACCAAAAAGACGATGGTGTTTTTGGTCCTGTGAAAGTACGCCATCCGCGGTTGTCGGGTAGTCATTCTCGTGGTAGGTCGAGAGGACGTGGTGGCTGGGAACTTGTCGCTCGCTATGCGTATCTTGACTACTATGATCCAAATACGCCATTAAGTCCGAAGGGGACGACGTCTGGCATTCGGCTCGGCCAAGCGACATTTGGGCTCAACTGGTATCTCGCAGATCGTCTACGGATTCTTTTTAATTACAACTACGCTGTACCGGATGAGCCAACTGCCGGTGCAAGCGAGGCCAGTGTTTTTGGAACACGGCTCAACGTGCATTGGTGAGAACGCCTCTCTCCTTACTTGTGATGGAAGAATTACTTGTTCTTCTTGCGCTTTGACTTTTTTTCTTTTGGATCAGGGTTCCGCGTTTCTGGGATTGGAAGGCCGTCATCAGGTTGATCCCAGAGCCGGTATGGATCATCAAGGCGTCGCATTTCCGCCAGTAAAAGATTCTCCAACTCTTTCCTTTTTTTAACATGTTCTGGATCATCTGCCAGGTTTTTCTGGAATGATTCTGGTGATCTGCCCATCAACGTGGTCAGAGTGCCTTGGTGGTGTTCCAGAAGAAGTTCATCAGGGTTGTCCGCAAGATTAAAGAGTTGCGTCTTCTGAATACCATCTTTTGAGGATTCGTATTTAATCAGTTTCCAATCTCCGCTTCGTATTGATCGCATGCCTGGTTTCGCACCACCACAGTAGGCCCCGTACAGGTTTTTTCGGACAATGTCGCGGGTGCCTTTTAGGACTGGCCAGAAACTTGTGCCCTCAGAGGTTTTGGGTGCTTCAATGGAAGCAATGTCACACAAGGTAGCGAGTACGTCGAGCAGGTATACATTGCCGCGTGCCCGTGACCCAGCTTTAATACCAGGCCCTTTCACAATCAGTGGAATTCTCCATGTGTGTTCATAAAGATTTTGCTTTCCCTGGAGCCCATGTCTTCCGATCGCCATACCGTGATCGGCAGTGTAAAAAATATAGGTATTCTCCAGTTCACCCATGGAGTCAAGTTTCTGTAAAACTCGCCCAATCTGAATGTCGATATTTTCACTACATGCAAACTCACGACCAAGTTCATTTCTAATTGTTTGTTCATCTCTGTTAGTCCAGACTCCACTGACGGCTACTTCGTCACGGACAGTCATGTGGGTGTTGTTAAAAGGATGAGCAGGGAGGTAGTTCGTCGGAAGTCGCGGTTGTTTTAAGTTGGCAGGGGGGAGCGTATCTTGATCGGTGTGGTTCGTGGCACCGTATTTCGATAGGAGTTCTGGCCTGCCATCGCGCGTGTCGTGTGGATGTGAAAAACCAAAGTAAATTAGAAATGGGTTGGATTCTTTTGAGTCTTCACGACTCTGAAGGTATTCCAAAACCTGTTTGGCGTGCCAAGGGCTGCCCTTATCATCACTTGCTCCGCGTCGGGTTCCATCGTGCCGTACTGTAAAGAGTTCATTTGCAGCCGCAAAACTGTTTCCGTTTTTGCATGTCCGCATGGTGTCATACCCTGCGTTATTAAAGACGGCTGGCAGCGTGTAAAGAGCAAGGTCCGGCGGCACGAGGTTAGGATTTGTGATATGAGGATTGTTCATGCGTCCTGGTTTATTTGGGATGTGCCAGAGGGTACGGCCAGACATGATCATGTGGCGTGACGGCGTGCACACCCCACCAGTCCATGCGCCCATGTGGTAAGCAGAATCGAGTGTCATGCCATCTGATGCCAGTTGGCTTATGACTGGTGTTTCAAGAGTAGATGACGGGTTGTAGACCTGAAGGTCAAACGGTGATTGATCATCAGCAATAATAAAGAGAATGTTTGGCCGTTTGTCTTCTGCGGTAGCGTCTGCAGGAAACAAAATGTGGCATGCTGCATACCAGATTAGTACAGTGAGCAGGCTGTTTTGGATTCGTTTCAATGGATGCATGAAGCTTTCTCCGAGCGATATTTATACAGAAAAATTAATCGTTGGTTGGATGAGATAGTACTGATTGATTTCAAAAAGGACTGCTAATGGAGTTGTGCCAGATGTGTTACTGGAGTCTTGGCGTTGGCAGATTACTCTGTGTGAATCTTGAGAGTAAAAGCGTACTCGCCAGGAGGTGTTTGAGGCACGGTGACCTCAAGATGTTTTTTGCTTTGTTCCCATTTCAGTGGTTTGTTGCTGCCAATAAGACTGATTGATTGTATCGCTTCCTCACAGCCTTCCGCGAGTGATTCAATCTGGAGTTTTCCATTGTCTGGCCAGGCGAGCGCGATTGCATAGAGGATGTTGTCCTTCTGCGTAAATCGAATGTCCTGAGCAGTAAATTCCTTGCGCCAATCCCACTGCTCTCTCTCTTCGCCTTTATTGGTGCGTTTCAACCCTCGTGTGATGGTTGGGCCTTCAGCGTGGATTCTCCAGGGTCGACTGCCGTAGATGGCCTCTCCGTTGAGTTTCATCCAATTCCCAATGTTCTTCATGATTTCTCGCTCTTCAGGCGGAATAGAGCCGTCGCCTTTCGGTGTGAGTGACAACAGGAAAATGCCACCACGACTCACGACATCAACAATGCTGCGAACGTGGTAATCAGCACCGTCTTTGTATCGCTTGTCGTTAACATAACTCCAGGGGTAGGCGATGGCACGGTCAATGAGAAACCATGGGCCGACATTGGTTGGCATATCGCGCCCGTTTTCGTAGCACCTGAGGCCAACATTTTGAGGGAAATTAAAGTCACCACCATTTTTATTACAAATTGTCACGCGTTGTTGATTACGTGAGGCATCGTTGAAATATTTTGCGAGAACGTCGAGTACATATGCCTCAGGTGGATGATTTCCGCGCATAGCGGTACGGAGTCCATCGAACCAGATCATATCAGGATGATAAGTGTCGATGACTTCTGATATTTTTGCCTTCCACTGATCAGAGAACTCCGTAGCAGTCCCAGTCCACTGATTCCAGTAGAAATCGTGAAATGCCGGATCGAAAACATCCCATGTTTCTCGCATGGCGTCTGTGATGTCGTCGCTCTTCATGCCTCCTGTCGCATACCCAAAGCTTCTTCCATGGTGAAAGGTTGCAAGAAGTTTCATGTCATCGTATTGATGCACAGCCTCGGCAATTTCTCCATAGATATCACGGCAGGGCCCCATAGTTCCTGCATTCCATCGATTTACTTTACTGTCCCAGAGAAGGAATGAGTCATGATGGACCAAGCATATGCCTCCAAACTTTGCACCAGCGTCATGCATGACGTGAACCCAGTCGTTTGCATCAAACTTTGGTGCAGTGAACAGCGGGATAAAGTCTTTGTATCCAAAGTTTTTGAGTGGTCCGTATTTTTTGGTGTGATAGGAGTAAACATTCTTGGCGTCGGTTCGTGACCCTTCATAAAGATTTCGTATGTAATCAGGACCACCGTGAGCTGGCACAGAGTAGATGCCCCAATGCGTGTAGACACCAAACTTTGCATCCTTGACCCACTCTGGAAGTGAATTTTTGGCTAGAGATTCCCACGTCGGTTCAAAGTGTTGTTGTGCTTTGCTTTCTGTCCCGGTGGAAACAATGAGGATAAGTGTGCAGAGGAATAGGAGGAAGTATTTCATAGCATTCTTAATTGAAGGAAATTGAAAAAAGCGTGGGCTATTGTTTTATTTGAATAGATTATGTTTGCTTGGTCGATAGTCTGCACCGAGCTATTTGGATGTCTCTTCGCCGGTGAACTCAGCAAAAGATCCAGGAACAGTACCAAGGTTTTTTTTGAGGAGTGCTTTCAGGAGTTCAAGGCGTGACTTCTGCGAAGGGTCTGCTATGCGATTGTTATGCTCGAAAGGATCACTCCCGATGTCATAGAGTTGATCTGTGTCGTAGTAGTTTGGATAGAAATCTTTGGCAGGTCCTTCAGAACCCCGTCCACCAGGACGGTCCGCGAGATGCGTGTATGGCTTAGCAGGATTTGGTGAAGCAGTGTTTGGTAGTCGAAAGGCCAGGTATTTCCAGCCATCTTTCAGGACAGCACGTGTTGCACCGATTTCGAAAAAAAGATGATCATGGATTTCTTTATCATTTCCATTCAGAATGCTGACAAAACTTTTGCCATCGACCTGATGTCGTTGTGATTCTGGTACATGGCACAGGTCCATGATTGTCGGTGCGAAATCAATATTTGAAATGTTGACTTTCGAATGTCGACCACCTTTGAAGTGAGTTGGGGACCAGACAAGGCTTACGGATCGTATGCCTCCCTCATAAAGAGAGCCTTTTCCACTTTCAACACCATGGTCATCGAATAGAAAAATAATCGTATTGTCGAGTTCCCCCATTTTTTTGAGTTTTTCAAGAACTGCACCAATGCCATCATCGAGCCAAAGAACATCGCAAGCAGTTGGTTCACCAGAAAGTCCAGCCTCTGCAATCCGTTCTGGAATTGTTTTTCTGTCAGGCTGAACAGAGAGTGGTTGTTCCAGTAAGCCTGCGGGTGTCGCCAGTGGGTTACCTGTATATTTCTTGTATCGAGGGCCCGGTCCATGATTGAGTGTTGTTGCCATATAAAGAAAAAAGGGCTGGTTCTTGGCTGGCCATGTATCAAGGAATTCAATCGCAGCCCCTGTAATCCAGTCCATGTTATGAAATTCGAGTGCTTTGCAGGTATGTCCTGGAAGATTTCCTTGGTAGAGGTTCGCCGCAAAATCAAAGCCACACTGCTTGAAAGCGTTCACCAGTTTCTGCTGTTTCTCTGCGTAGTAATGAGCCACTTTGGGGGCAGTCGGGTCAGCGTCTTCCTCCGGGCCATCATTCCTCGACACACCTTTGACCTCAATAACATGATTTTTTCCAACCGCACCGGTGTAATAACCTGCCTGTTGGAGAGTTCTTGCAAGATTGGGGGTTGTCGAATCAATATGACAATTCCATGTGATATTTACCTGTTCACCTTTATCGACCGTTCGTCGAAAACTTGCAGACCGGCTTGCGTAGGTCCCTGTGAGGACAGAAAACCGTGATGGCGTGCAGACAGGGCTGGTCACGTATTGATTTGGAAAGACCACGCCTTCCTGAGCAAGACGATCAATATGGGGACTCAGGTTCCGAGGTTGGCCATGTTCTGTTCTTCCTTCTTTAAGGAAGTTGAATTCCCGGCGCTCTTGATCATCTGTGATGATAAAAAGAATATTTGGGCGGGACTCTGATGCTGCCGCAATTTCTTTTTTGCACGGGAGAGAAAGTGGGAGTATCAGTAAGAAAAATACACTCAATACTTTTTGAACCAAAGAGTTGCTCATTGTTTTTGTCTGATCTATGTTTTGTGTTCAGCATGTTTTTTGAACATTCAGAGCAACGCAAGTCTATTGCTATTGCTTTTTTTTGCTTCTCTTGCCTTTCTTCTCTCCAAGAATGGAAGAAAGGTCAAATTCTACTCTCTGCGGTTTTCCGGGAGTGCTGCGGCCTTCATTAATATAACGAAGCATCATCTCTTCGAGTGATTTACTGATGTCAGCATGGGAAGCAATCTGGTTTGTGATCTCTCCGATATCTGTACTGAGATTGAACAATTCACGTTGGCCACTTCGGTGAAAAATCAACTTCCATTCGTTTTTTCGAATCGCAAGGCCTCCGGGTGCTTGGTGAATTGTTGCCTCACGAGTCGGGCTCTCGTTTCTACCAGAAAGTAGAGGCAAAAAACTGACGCTATCTTCGGCGGCGTTACTAGGTAACGGTTCTTGAAGAATTTCCGCGCAGGTGGCAAACAGATCGGTGAGGCAAATGGTCTGGCTGGCTGTTGAGCCGGGAGTAATCTTTCCGGGCCATCTCGCGACGAAAGGCTCACGATGTCCACCCTCGTAAATGCTGCTCTTTGCCTCACGCAGTGGAGGGTATGGTCGTTTTGCAGCACCATTGTCTCCTGTAGCAATAATGAGCGTATTGTTTGTTTGCCCAGTCTGTTCGAGTGCGTCTAGTATCTGGCCGAGCATGTGGTCCCCTTGGTAGACCCAATCTCCATAACGAGCCTCTTTGCCAGATATACCGCCTTTGCCTTTCATGTTATCGGCGGGTGCTATTGGGCTATGCGGAGGACACATTGGGAAGTAAAGAAAAAATGGCTGTTCATTTTTTCCACGTTCAGTGATGTATTTCAAGGCCTGTTTGATCATGAGAGGCTGATTTTCAACAGCGTCAACGTTTGCCACCACGGTGTTCTGTTCAATAATTGAGCCAATGTTTCGAGCATGCGTGAACCCGTAGAAGTAATCAAAGCCGCGTGAGTTTGGTCCTTCGGTGAGTTTTGCTCCAATCGGGAGTTTCTTTTCCGTGCCCGGCGTCCCGTCGATCCAGTTCATTCCGAGGTGCCATTTACCAATGCATGCCGTGTGATATCCCTGCTGCTGAAGGAATGACGCAACTGTTGGTCGATCAGCTGGGATGATTGGTGGCGAATATGTTTTCAGGACGCCGAACTGCCCGATACGACATGGGTATCTGCCAGTTAAAACACCATATCGGGTAGGGGTGCAGTTTGCTGCTGCGGCATGGGCATCAGTAAAAAGCATTCCTTCCTGAGCCAGGCGGTCGATGTTTGGTGTTCGGAAAGGACTCTCAGTTCGATAGCTTGTGGGTTGGCCATACGCGATATCATCGAAAAGTACGAAGATAATATTTGGTGTTCCCAGCATGCCTGCAGCCAGGCCTCTTTGAGTGCAGCCAAGTAGAGTAAGTCCGAATAAGAAGATACGAATGGCCATGGAAATTTCCCTTATGAAGACCTTGATAGAATACCATACGCGACAGGCCATTGAACGTTTTCAGTATTGCTTTCAGGGAAAATGGCTTCTTCAGTCGTGAATTGGTCGGCTGATACGAATTCCCTCACGAGTGAGCAGCGTTCGAATAGCCTGAATGATTTCAAACGGAATGGGACCGTCTCCATGGACGCACAGAGTTTCAGCAGAGATTGGTATCTGTTTTCCTGATGGAGTCGTGATTACGTTGCGTTGTACAATTTCATAGGCCTGAGTCGCGGCTTCATTGGGATTTTCAACAATAGCATTGTCTTGAGTTCGTGAGACAAGCTCACCAGATTCGTTATATCGACGATCAGTAAAAGCCTCTGGAATAACGCAGAGGCCTTCATTCTCTGCAATGGCTGTCAGCAGGCTCCCTGCGGCCGCGTAGAGCAAGAGATGGGGCCACTCACCTGCAAGTGAACGACTTACTGCAATAGCCAATGCCTCATTCGTTCCAACCTGATGATACAGTGCCCCATGAAGTTTGACATGATGTAGGTCATCACCCGCTGCGGACGCGATTCGTGACACCTGACATAAAACCAGATCGGCAACTGCATCTGGGCTTATTGGGAGTGCCCGGCGGCCAAAGTGTTCGGGGTCTAGGTGACCGGGGTGACTACCGATTGCAGTGGCGTGATCACGTGCAAGCGACACTGTTGCTTGAATCGACTCGATGTCACCGGCATGCCCGCCGCATGCAATATTGGCTGAACTAATCAGTGGCATGACCGCATCATCATGCTGGCCACCTTCACCGAGGTCACAGTTTAGATCAATACTATAGAGATCGTGAGTCATTCTGCTTTCTCAGCAAAATCGAGTGTGTGGGCGATGCCTTGCTGTACCGTTGCCAGCACGTTGTGTTGGTGACGGAGAAGGCGATGTGCTTCTGCGAGAGTGGTCTCGGAAAAACAGACGGTGTCACCCGGTCGAAGTTGTGCTGCACGGGGCAAGTCTGCGGCAATTATGTGCCCCAGGACTGGATAGCCGCCGATAGTCTGAGCGTCACAAAGAAGAAGAATGGGGTTTCCATCAGGGGGAAGCTGAATTGTTCCAGGTAGTACGGCCCGAGAAAGAGAAGTGGCCGGCAATGGTGGAAGTGCCCCATGAAAACGAATACCCATTCGGTCACTTTGTGCAGAGACATCCATCGTCGTGTTTGTCATGGCACGATGTGCAGCTGAGACTGGTCCTTCAGTAAGAATCCGAAGTGAGCATGGGCTCGTGGGGAGTGGGGCTACGTCATTGGCGAGGCTCCAGGTTGTCGAAAACGAAGTCACAAGTGGCTCCCCGATCGCGAGTTGATCTCCGGCTTGAAGAGATCTTCCGTCATACCCTCCAAATTTTGCTGCCATGTACGTGCTGCAGCTATTCAGAACGGGTTGCACACAGATACCTCCAGCCACAGCGAGGTAGCCTCGGCATCCCTTTGTTACATGCCCAAGGTGTACAGTGTCGCCTTGTCGGACACGGATTGGGCGTAACCTAGCGAGTGAATTGTTTATAGCACCAGCAATCGCAATGAAACAATCTGTTTTAAATTGCAGTGTCGGCCCGAGAAGTGTGTACTCAAGAACTGCGACATTCTCTGGATTGCCAAGGATACTATTTGCGAGTATGGCAGAGACTCTATCTGCTGCGCCGCTAGACGGAACACCAGAAGAACGAAATCCGCTGCGTCCAAGATCCTGAACCGTTGTCATGAGGCCCGGTTCAAGGATCATTATATCTTTTGATCGTACGCATTTTGACGCGATGGTGGCTGCATGATCGGGCTGGGTATTCACATGATTCGTTTCATAAAAATGAACTCGATCACCAGGCTGCAAAAGGGCAGGAGGTGAACTCCTTAGGTCAAAAAACTTGGTATCTGTTCGTCCTATCAGATGCCAGCCACCAGGGGTTTCGAAAGGATATACGCCAGTCTGGCTGCCTCCAATACCCACGGACCCAGCAGGAACGTGCCGTCGAGGTGTGGAAAGACGTGGTGTTTCGAGTGTCTTTGG
>Ga0315321_10003018_pt1 | contig 13131 bp, 15 predicted proteins | sample M180m21515metaG_FD_203464 | JGI IMG/M metagenome (GOLD analysis project Ga0315321, IMG submission 203464) | Ammonia-oxidizing marine archaeal communities from Monterey Bay, California, United States - M1 80m 21515 | ecosystem: Environmental > Aquatic > Marine > Intertidal zone | place: USA... | reverse complement strand
CTGTACTACCAGTAATATTAATTGTTCTATCTTTATCAATGTTTATGATTTGGTCTTTACCTACTTTGAGATCACAATTACCATTGACTACTACTTTTCTATCAGCCAATACTTCTGTGATTTCATTCTGACTTATTTTAGTTCTCTTATCACCATGAACATTTAAATGGTAATCACCCTCAATTTCTTGAACTAGATTTCCTTTGTAGAGCATACGGCAATCACCATTAACAGTAACATTACAAGTCCCTGTTATACTGACATTTTTATTTCCAAGTGTTATTTCATAACCATTACCAACAACTTTTGTTACCTTAGTACCATCTGGCTGTATCTCTTCAAATGTTCCAGACGTATGATATCTATGCATACGTTCTGCATTAGGTGTATCATCCCATTCCTCTACATGACCTGACTCACTCATCCTTACATGATTATGTGGATATACAGATGTTAACCCAGGCTCTCCACTTCCAGCTGGGTATTCCATGATAATATCTAAATATTCTGTATCACTATCCTTAACCCCACCATATCTGGGATTTGGTTCATTCCATCTATGAAAATGTAAAGTTTTCTCTGTATCTTTTGCAGCTCCAGTATATTTTGTAGAATCAATATCAGGGTTTGTTATTCCATCATCACCACCGCCTTGGTCTTCACTACCAGCCGGATATAAATGTTTATCATTTGTATTTGGTGATGTAGTTCTAATATTACCAGCATCCGCTATCGGTACTGATTTTGTTCTTGATTTTCTTTTATGGTCAAGTGATGGTGAATCTTCAGCACTAGCAACTAATAAATCTCCTTTTAATGGAACTGGATTTGCACCGCCACCTCTAGCTAATCTATTTGTATCTGGTTCTTCAATATGACTTGATAATGGGTAAGTACCAAAAGGATCATTGAAACCTACTCTTGGGTCTGATTCCTTTTGAGGTATACCACCAAAGGTTGACATCATTACAGGTTCTTGTGCGTTCTTACCATCACGGAAAAAACCAAATACCCATGTTCCTTCTACTGGGCCCAATGGTGTAGTACCAATACCATTCATAGCTGCAGATGTTATTGGTTGACTTGGAGTTGCCCAAGGCAAATGCTCTGTAGGTATACCAATACCATCCTGTTTATTATCAGTATGATAACCAAGAATACGCACACGACATCTACCCAACTTCAATGGGTCTAATCTATCTTCAACAACACCCTGCCACCAAACAAAATCACCAAACATAATTAATCTTCCTTTCTCGATTCCCGATATGCTATTTGTTCTTCCATACCATCCTTAGATAATTCTATATTCATTAAATATGAAATTTTAGGATCATTAACATTACCAGCAGAAATAATATGTTGGATTGCATTAATCATATAATTACCAGTAAGAAATTTATCATTCTCAGTATCAGCTTTTTTATCACCCTCTGATGTTTCTGGTGATGGTAATATAAGTTTAACTACTTGTCCAACTCTTAAAGAAGATACACCTTTTACTTGGATAACAATACCTACAGCATCATGGATACCCATATGATTTTTTCTTCTAGCTCTCCATTCTTCAACATAATTATCATATTCATCATTAGCATTTTGAGAATACATATTATCATGTTTGGGATAAAAATCTACATCACCATCATGCTGGCCAGACATTCTTTTTGAATCATTTGGATAATCAACTAAACCAGGCGGTGCATGAGATGTTCTTACAACCGAAGCTGATTTGGTATCTATATCTGAATCACTAAGAGGAGGATATTTACCAAGATGATTTATTTCTTCCCATTGTGCATATCCATCATAATCATGCTCTTCTATAGTCTTCGTTACAATATCATGTGTTATTAATTTAGAACTATAAACCCCATCAACAACAATCTGCCTTCTATCAAATTGTTTCATAAAACTAAAACTTTCTATCTTTACTACACCTTCGGCTAGAGATTCGACACCCGATGGATCGTCAACTCTAGGTCTATATATAAATGTCATAAGAGGTTCTTGATTTTCAAGTAAATAATTTAAACTACAAAAATAAGAACGACTTACAGTTTCAAAAAATACATAATTAACACCAAATCCACTATCTTGTTCTGTACGTTTTGATAACCATCTTATAGCATCTAGTGGACTTAAATTTGGTATAATAAATCTTTCCTCTCTATTTGTTGGTTCAACAAATAGTCCTCGCAACCCATTATCTTTTTCAGATTGTGTTCTATCATCCAAGTAAGTTAAATATATATCAGATACCATTTCTCCAATAGTTTTATTAAAATATGATTTAGAAACCTTAGAATGTAAACTACTCATATAATGCTCTGATATCAATAATAACGTAAACACTTGAGTTTTTGGTTTAGTATAAATCCTATTATTCATATTAATAACATGAAATGGGGGTGGCTTTATACTTATCTCTTGTTCAGCAATAGCACTACCCTCTTCAAACCCAGTAAGTTTTATATCTATATTAACAGTTTCTTGCCCAACTAACGCTAAATGATATGGAAGATTTACAGAATCAGATAAAGTAATATCAGCTGTTAATGATTGACGATATAGATTTTCATAAATATTAAGTGATACAAAATGTGGCTTAAGATCATAATCACCAGTAGCAGAATGAATTGCTAATTTAGATATGGAAATATCAGATGTATTTGTTTGTTTCATAATATTATCTTGACATAATTGATTTAAACTCTTGTATTATTTGTTGTACATATTCTTCGCGAATAATATTAACAGTTCTTTTTGAATCATTCAACTCTTCTTCATACAAAAAGTTTGTTATGATTTTAGGATATTGTGAATCTGGATTATAGTCTTCTGGAAGGTCAACTATATATCCCATCTCATCTTCATAATGATGAATACCATTTCTATTATTAGGGTATTTTTTATCAATAAACTTTTGTAAATCATAATATGTTAATGGCCAATCATAATATGGATTGGTCATATAATTTGCATATAGAATAATCCAATGTAGCGTTGAATCACCATATATCATATGTGCGAGTGTTTCTGGTTTATCTCCATCAGTAATAAAATATTGTTCAAAGAATGAAGCATTAATAACATTCATCTTTTTTCTTACTCTTTGAAGTACATTTGTTATTGATTGTATTCTTGGATTTTTTATATCACCTCTCACATCATATGATATGCTAGGAAAATAATTAAAGTATGCCATTAGAATGATCCTTTATCGTTTTTAAATCTACCAACAGTAGTGTTACCTAAGACATCATTTTGAGTAATCAATTCTGTTTCTTCAAAATCCATTTGTAATGAAATTTCAACTGGAGCTCCTCCTGCAAAAGCTCTCCATTCTTTTCCAGCAAAATTTGTTGTTACATTAGAACAAACACAATATTTTAATTCTGGTACATGAGGATTAGTTATCATATTCCCGTTTTGATCTCTAGTTAAAAATTCTATATAAAACTCATGCGGATAATTAAAGATTCCACCGCCTGAACGAAATGATGGTTTTGAATACGCTCTAATATCTGTAATTATACTCCTTAAATCTTTTATTTCAGTTTGATTTTTAGGATTAAATGTATAGGAAAAGGAAAATTTACGAAATTCTATTCCTTCAAATGTTTGTTCTTTGAATGGATTAGCTTTTATTCCTACAGCAGATTCAAGTGATTTCTGTAGATTATCACTTGCTAAATAACCACCAATTGCTCCAGCTGCCCCACTTCCGAATATTGCACCAATAACTCCGCCTGCTGCAGTACCTGCGCCAAGAGCTGCTTTACTCAATACAGTTGCAGCAGCTGCTGCATCCATATCACCTTTCATAAATGCACCTATAGAACCCAATTCAGATGCTTGCCATGATACGCCTTCAGCATGAGATAATTCTTTTGGCATAGGTAAATAAATTTCTCTAATTAATTTTGTATTTTGTCCTTGTCTTGCTTTCACCCCTTTGACAAAAACACCACCAACTGCTTCAAGACCACCTTTTACAGCTTCTCCTAATTTTGGTTTATTTTTATTTTTAGCTGCAGCATCCTCTCCCTTTTCCTTTGCCGGTTTATTACCACTATCTATAAATGCCTGAGCGTGTTCCGTAGCAACCTTCTGAACTTCTGTTAAAGAAACACCCTCTCTTTCGTAGATAGAAATTTTCATTTGTTCTGGATAAAAACGACCGCCTGCTAAATCACTTGGATAAGATAAACCTCCTTTAGTAGCTTTTGCAGCTGCAACTTTTTTTTCAACCGAATTCTGTGATTTATTATCCCCAAGGTCTTCGTTTTCAGTTGACCAATGGGATGCCATATCTGTGAACCTTTCTGCCATTACATTCTCCCTATAGATTTTAACATTGATTCTCTGAATATGATGTTACTCTTTACCATTTTTCCAGCACTTGTTTTAAATTGTTCCATGTTCATAGGTATTGACTCTTTCCATTTGTTTGGAGGTATTCTTAAAATTTCCGATCTTACGCGTTTAAGTCTATACCTATGAAATGATATTTTAGCTAAACGCTGTTTTTTCGATACCAATATTATTTTTCTATATGCCTTCACCAATAATCTTGTATCCGAGGTTAATTGGTTTTCACTTAGAAATGGGGTTAATGAATTAAAAATTTTCATTCGTAATTGGTTATCAAAATAATGAAAATTAATTCCTTCTATTAATGTACCTATTCTTTTAGTAACAAAAATAAGTGGATAAACGTCATATACTATATTTGAAGTTTTGGCTTTATATTTAAAATAATACATATTACCTGATATCAATTTTGATGACAGGTATCCTTCAATTCCCCGAATGTTAACTAATTTATCCATATCTCTTATTTATAATAGATTTACCTGATTCCTAGCTCTTTTTCTGTTAAAACTATAAATTCCCAATCCCTCTTTTCTGCATACTTCTTAGCAGCTTTCCACTTACATTGATTCCTTACATAAGCCTTCAATGCATTTCTGTACTTATTGGTGATTCTCTTAGGCTTCTTTGGGGGTATACATTGACTATGGGGTTTAATCTCAATAATATACTTCTTTATCTGTCCTGATTTGGATACCACTTTCACATAAAAATCCACAAAATACCGCCTAGTTTTCTTCTCAACTGGATTATAGTAAGGAATGACTATATTCTCTGAGCCCCACTCCAGTACATTTGGACGAGCATCCAAATACTTCATGTATCTCAATTCCCAGCTAGAGCGATAGTGACACTCATGGAGATTACCTACATATTTCTCCTTATTTTTGACATTATATTTTCCAACTCTAGGGTAATTTTTCATATATCTCTTATAAATACAGTATAGACAAGTATTTATAACAGGAGCAGAAAATGGCTGGTCAATCTTTAGATGATTTTGCAAAAAATATGAAATCGTTCGCTCGCCCGAACTTATTTGAGGTAGAGATTACACCTATAGGCGAAGGAAATAATGTATTGATAAAAAGATTAATGTTTAATTGTCATACGTGCTCGTTGCCGGGAACAACAATCTTAACAACAGAAAAAGATATGCCACAGGCTGGTTACAATTCAATTGCATATCAAAAAACTTATGAAGATGTTGAAATGCAATTTTATGTCCATGAAGATATGAAAGAAATTGAGATTTTTCAAAACTGGATGAAGAGGATGATTAATCCAGCAACAAATCAGGTTGGACTTTTTGAACACTATGTATCACCAGCAATACGGATCAGGAATTTAGACAGACAGCAAAATACAATAGCTATAACTACATTATACGAAGCCTTTCCAAAAACATTAGCAGCTATTCCATTAGCATATGGAACAAATGATGAAGTTATGTCTGTTAGTATAACATTTACTTATAGATATTATGAACAACAATTTGGTCTAGGTGTTGAAGTTAAAGAACAAGGCGATACAACTGAAACAAGTTCTGAGGATATACCTGATCCACTATCATCAATAAATACATTAAAAGATAAAACAGGTAATTTAGTTAAAAAGAATGCAGTAGGACTTTTTGTACCAAATGAACATAGGATACCGATACCAGATAGATTTAAATAATTAATAACAATATCATTTTATATTAAGGAGTCGATGAAATGGGATTACCAAAAATTGCAGTACCAGAGTATAGTTTAAAATTACCATCATCAGGTAAAGAAATAAAATACAGACCTTTTTTAGTGAAAGAAGAAAAACTTCTTTTATTAGCTATGGAAAGTGAAGATGAACAACAGATAATAACAGCGACGAGAAATGTTTTACAAAACTGTATATTTGATAAGCTTGATGTAGATGAAATGCCTATATTTGATATTGAATATATATTTCTATGGTTAAGGGGTAAAGCTAAAGGTGAAAAATTAGAATTAAAATATTCTTGTCCAAAGTGTGAATCATCTTTACCAGTTGATTTAAATTTAGAAGACATTAAGATATCTTATCCAGAAGGACATGATTCAAAGGTACAATTAACTGATGATGTAGGAATTGTATTAAAATACCCAAACATGACAATGCAAGCAAAAATTGAAAAGGTAGGCAGTGAAAATCAAGTTGAAACATTATTTACATCTATTCAATTATGTATAGATTATATCTATGATAATGAAACAATGTATTCTAATAAAGATCATACCGAAGCTGAACTAAGAGAATTTATAGAAGCTCTAACAGATGTTCAATTTAAGAAGTTATCAGAATTCTTTGAAACAATGCCAAAGTTACAACATAAAATTAATTTAGTATGTAACAACAGCATCAAAGATGGAAAAAAGAAAAAAACTAATTGCAATTATGAAGAAGAGATCACATTGGAGGGTCTATCGTCTTTTTTCGATTAGTCCTCTGTGATGAATCATTAGCTAATATGATGAATACAAACTTCACCATGATGCAACATCATAATTACTCTTTGTCTGATTTAGAAAATATGATTCCGTGGGAACGGAGTATATATGTTGCATTATTAGCCAATCACATGGCAGAGGAAAAAGCAAGACTTGAACAACAACGACAATAATAATTAATAAACAACGAAGGTAAAAAAGATGCCAGGCCCTAAAGACGATCTAAACAAAACCCTTGAGCAAGTAACAAAAGAAGTTGCTAAACAAAGCAAGCATTTGATTGAGTCTCGTAAAGCAACACTTGAAGCAAAGGGGTATACTGCTGAACAGATTGAAAAACATAATATAAGAATGATTGACCGCATGGCAAAAGATAGAAAGGTTCATGCAGAAAAAGCAAGACGGGAAGATTGGGAACAAAGAGAAAAGGCTCTTGAAAAAGAACTTTTAGCGATGAAAGGGATGAATGAGACTGAAGCAAAAGCTCGTGCTCAGCAAGTAATTAAATCAGAAAAGGCAGCTGATGATAAGAAACAGGAACGTGAAAAAACTTTCTTTGGGCGATTACATAATACTGTAGCTAAGAAATTTGATAAGGGTAAAGGTAGTGAAGAACGGATAGAAGCTCTTAGACAACAAAAAGGATTCTTTGCAAAACTCAAAGGTATTTTTTCAAGTAAAAAAGATGGTGATAAAGATGGTGGTGGTTTTATGGGTGGTATGATGAAGACAGTTAAAAAGGTTTTCAATCTAATCAAGGGAAAGTTTTTATTGATCGGTGCATTGGTTGTTGGTTTGATATCTCAGATGAATATGGAGCAACTCAAGGCAACATGGGAAAGTTTAAAGACAGCATTTACTGCAATATGGAAATTTCTTAAGCCTATCGTTACAACAATAGGAGAATGGATTTCTAATACAGCAATTCCAGCTCTTGTAGATTATTTTATTCAAACCTTTAAAAATATTGGAGAATTATTTTCAAAATTAACTGCAAGATTTAAAGGTTTTACTGAAATGTCATGGGTAGATAGAATGTGGGCTATACTTGGTGCCTTTAAAGATATAGGTAGTTTCCTCGCTGATTCGATAGGTAATTTTGCAGTTACCGTAGAAAAAATGTTTGGCGGAGATGGTACATGGATAACTGGTATATGGAAAAGTATTACTGGTTTCTTTAATGGTATATGGAATTGGATTAAATTATTATTTACTGACCCCGTAAAAGTTTTAGACGAAATGATAATGGGTACTGCATCAATGTTAACAGATTTTGCGGGTTGGTTGCATAGAACTATGCTTGTTCCTTTAATTGATTGGTTTAAATCATTATTTGATTTTAGTTCTATATCAGGAGTATTAGCAACTCTGATAAATCTGAACACATTACTTCCCAATCTATTTAAAGATTTCTTAATTGACCCTGCTGTTAAATGGATCGGTGATAAGTTTGGTTTTGATACAAGTTCATTTACTGAGTTTAGTATCGGCGAATTAGTAATGAGAGGTGTTAATAAGGCGGTAGGATGGTTGGAGGAAAAGTTTGATTTTAAAATGCCTGAATTTTCAATGCCTGATTGGGATGTAGTTGGCAAAATAAAAGATTTGGTAAAGGGAATGATTAAGGGAGTTCCTGATATAATTGTGCCCGATAAAATATTAAAATGGGCTAATGCAAAACCAAAAAAGAAAACACCAGTAATACCATCTGATACTCGTCCAGAAAAAGAAAAGAAAAAAGACTTTGGAAGATGGAGTGCGACAGAAGAAGGTAAAGCATACATAAAAAGTTTTAAAGATGATGGGCCTGATGGTAAAGGTAAAACTGGTATAATAGGCTCATCGAAAAGACAAAAACGTGCCCATGCTGCATTTATGGCAGAGCAAAATAAACCAAAAGTAAGTCGTATCCAGAAAGGAATAAATAAAAGACTGAGGCATAAGAAACTTGCAGAACAACATAAAGCAGGTAAATCAGGTGAACTAGCACAAATCCAAGCAGATGAAGGATTTGAAGAAGGTGTCTATGAAGATACTATGGGGATTAAAACTATTGGTTATGGTTTTAATCTTGAACGTGCTGGATCACAAGAAGCATTGGATGCAGCTGGAATTAAAAAGTCTCTTACTGATTTAAAAGGTGGCAATGCAAACCTTACAGAAGAAGAAGCTTCCAGATTAATGCAAGGGGAGATGGGTCACTTCAAAGGTGTTGCTGAAAGATATGTTGGTACTGCAACATGGAAAAAACTTTCGCCAAATAGACAGGGCATCCTCACCAACATGGCATACAACATGGGTGAAGGTACATTAGGTAAATTTGCAAATCTTAGAAAAGCAATTCAAAAAGGTGATTGGAAACAAGCACAAGCAGAAATGAAAGATTCCGCATGGGCTGGTCAAGTAAAAGGAAGAGCTGATAGGTTGGTTGCTCGTATGGGTGGAGATGCAAAGTCGCAAGCACTAGGTACTGCCCAAACTGGTTATACTGCAGCAACAAGTCAAGGCGGTCAACCAATATATGTAACAAAAAATACAATAGACAAAAGTACTAATGTTAATAAGGGTGGTGACACACATCAACATCCTACTGGTGCAACAAGTGATATGGGTTCTGGAAAACAGGGTGATTTGAAAACTGTATAAAAATAAAGGGGGAGTATCACCGAAACGGTTTCACAAGGTATCACGGAGCTCCTGCGGAATGATACCAACATAATACTGGCAAATCACCAATATAACAAACGATACTCCCCCTCTATCAATTACTGCTCAGCTAGTTTCTTAAAATACTCTAAAGTATCCTCAGAAGTTGATTCAGTCGCATCATTTGCAACTGGTTCAGCTGAACTCTCCTCAATAGTTTCATTGTAATCACTACCCGTTCCCGAAGCAGTAACCGTTTTGAAACGTGCTTCCAACTCTTGATAACTCTTGAAGTTCTCTGGAGCTAGAATACCTTGGAGTGAATGCTGTTGTTTCCAAACATCCTCACACTTAGCATCGTCACCATCATACAATGCAGACGGAGAAGCAAACTCTGACTTATCATAATTTGCATAACCTTCTACTTGACGTATTTTGAGTTTGAAGTTAGCACCAGACCAAAAATCAAATGGGTTCAATGGTTCTTCATCTTTAAACTCAGGGTTCATAACACTTTCGATTTTCTCAAAAATCTTCTTACCGTATCGAAACAAAAATACTTTACCTTCATTCTGTGCATTTGTTGAATCTTCAAGTACAAGAATATTTGAGTAGTAACTTAGCTTACGCTTTCGATCTCTCGCAATATTCTTATCAGACTCAATACCAGAATTCCACAAAATAGTATTTGCTTTTGATACAGGGTCATCACTACCACTTGGAGCATCAGACCGTGGTGTAGTCAAAGAGTTCTCAATGTACCATCCGCCTGGCCCTTTGAAACCATGTGACCACATTCGTACCCATGGCACATCTTCATTGGTAGGTGCAGGGAGAAAACGGATAACAGCATAACCATTACCTGTCTTATCACGTTCACACTTCCAGATGCGTTCATCTTCATAAGATGGTTTCTCTGCAAGCTTCTCTACCTGCTTTGTGAGGTTTTGTAGATTGTTCATTCTGTTTGCTTTTAAATCTTTAAAACTAGACATATGTATTACTCCTTATTTCGTTATATTTCTTAGTATCATACTAAACATTCATCACACTCATTACAAAGGTAATTTTGTAACTTGCTTCTTCATCATATTCAAGTCGTTAGCTTCTGCTTCAAGTTTATCCTTTATAGACCTATTTAGAAGTTTTGCGACCATTTCAATCTCACCGTCTATATCATCAGCATACATAATAATAGCTTCCATGTATGAAATCTTCTTATCTCTAACAAGTTCTTCTATGGTAGTATTAACATCTATACTCATTTGAACTCCTTAATCTTATCACAAATACCAAGTTTCTTTGCTTCCTTTGCAGACATCCAAACATCTGTAGCTGGTAACAAAAACTGCCTGATCTTTTTCTCATTCAAACCAGTACACTTTTTGTAATGGTTAATCATCCTTTCAGAAGTTAATTCAAATTCTCTTGATTGAGCCATAAGTTCATGTTCCTTACCCCATGCACCCCAACTCCATTGATGAGACATAATAGAAGTATTAGGAGTCAATAACCTATGACCCTTAGTACCATTAATAAACATCATAAAACCTGCTGATGCGATTTGTCCCAATCCAACTGTATGAACGGGAAACGGACATCCATTCATAACATCTATTACAGCGAACGCAGCATTCAAGTCTCCGCCGGGAGAATTAATTACTATCTGTAAACATTTAGGTCTAGGCCGTTGCCAACTCTTAGTCAACATAAAAGAAATAAGTTCTTTACAAGTTTCTTGACTTACTTCTTCCATGAAAAGGTATACACCTTTTTCTTCTGGAGTTGCGGGGCCCTTCTTTTCTTTTTCAGACATTTGTTCCCCCATTGTTAAGTATTATCTAAAAGGGTCAATGTAAAAAACATGATCCCCAATTTCAGCAACCTTCAACATTTTACGATTCCAGTATGGGTCAACATCATTACGATGATAATGAGTAGCACCACTCAAGAAATCGTTTACCTTCCATCTCTTATCATAGTTTTTAATATGAGCTCCTGGCTGTTGTAGCATTGCAGTTGCAATAACCTTTGAAACTTTCCATGCGATTTTATCTTTAGGTCTATCAGACAAACCATCACAAAACCAAGAGAAATGACATTTATGTTTTACTATTTTCCCATTCTTGTATCTTGCTTGTTTCACTACCTTACAAATAGAGTTTGGAAATCTTCTACTCTTCACTCTGTTTATAGTTACAAGCGCAACCGCAATCTGACCCTTAGTAGTTTGATCTCTAGCTTCAAAATAAATGTTCTTAGCCATACAATTAATTTCTTCATTAGAAACTTTCGTAAATCCACTAAGGATTAGAAGTGAAAATAAAAATATAAATGTTTTCATAATAAAAAAGAGGGATGGTTGCCCATCCCTCTCGGAGAATTAAAGACTAAACACCCCAATGAGAGTTTAGTGCTTTACGACAAGCAAAGACAGCCTTTGCTCCGCCATCAAGATCACAATCCTTGAAAGCAGTTTCGCCAGTTGCAGGTGAAGTGTAAATCTCTACCCAACGAGGCAGTCCAGTTACGTCTGCTTCAGCTTTGGTGATTTTACGAGCATTCTTCATACCTACTTTTGGTTGACCAACAATTGTGTTACGCATAAAATAAATCTCCTAAAAATTAAACATCAAGTTTGTGATGAACCATTCATCACTTTAGTATAACCATTATATCATAATGGTCTTGGTAATACAAGGAAGAAGTTTTCCCTGTTTGGAGCGGGTGGTGAGGCTCGAACTCACGACCTTCACGTTGGCAACGTGATACTCTACCGCTGAGTTACACCCGCTAAATTCTATTTGAAAAAAGCTATCAATGATGGCTTTAATTGATACATAGAGCTATCAACATCAGCATCAATAATATTTCCATTTATATCATATATTTTTAACTGTCTATCTTCACCAAATATATCAGAATAATATAATCTTCTATCTTCTTTTGTTTTACTACCTAATAAAGTATTTTCATTACTTGTTACTAAATTAACTCTAGCACAAGTAATATAAAATTTTACATATTCATCAATTATCCAAGGCTTTTTATTTTTATTTTGTTCTATTAATACTTTTTTACATTTCATTTGTGGTTGTTCAAAATGGTCTGCAGTGTATCCAGACTCTTTTATCACAGCAGAATCAGCTTTGCTGATACTCTTTTTAAATTTCAAAGCATCTTCACTATAACCTACACCATTCCCAAAACCTTCTATTAAACTACCTAGCTCTTTTTTTTCAATTACATCACAAGAAAGTTTTAAACTCTGAACTCTATCATAAAATAATCGTTCAAAAATATATGCAAACTCTGGCTCTAATACACCATCCAAAATATCAGGTTTAATAGCCCTATCATAAAATGTATATGTATGTTTGATAAAACCAGACTGCACCTTACCTACTTTCAATAATAAATTATCGGTTAAATCGTTCAAAATAAATCTCCATGTTATATTAATAAGAGGTAGTTTTTCTGTTGCTAGGAAAACTACCAAACCCCGCTACTTAGTTATTAAGCAGCAATCGCAAGATCGTAATCGTTTGCGTTTGTGATTTGATTGATGTTTTACAAGGCCAACAATCATCCTTGTGCTGTCCTACACATTTCCCTCATCCTGTCGAAACCTAGTCAGCCC
>Ga0315321_10003017_pt1 | contig 13132 bp, 10 predicted proteins | sample M180m21515metaG_FD_203464 | JGI IMG/M metagenome (GOLD analysis project Ga0315321, IMG submission 203464) | Ammonia-oxidizing marine archaeal communities from Monterey Bay, California, United States - M1 80m 21515 | ecosystem: Environmental > Aquatic > Marine > Intertidal zone | place: USA... | reverse complement strand
CCCAGCACCAGTATGAACCCAAACAAGGAGATCATATTGACCGAGGCGCCCATGGCGGGGACGAGCAAAAAGGCGCCCGCAAAGCTGATTGGGATCCCAATTGTGACCCAGAAAGCGAGCCGAATTTCTAAGAAGAGTGCCAACACGATGATCACCAAAAGTAATCCGGTCGCGGCATTTCGTGTCAGCAAGTCCATGCGCGCAGAGAGCATCTCCGAGCGGTTCATCCAGGTCGCAACTTTGACGGATGGTGGCAGCTCAGCGAGTTTCTTCTCGGTAAAAGCTTGGACCGCAGTGGCGACGCCTTTGGGGGTCTGCTTTCCTGTCCTTGAGACGGTGAGCATCACCGCCGGAGAGCCATTGAACGTGGCCTCGGTAAAGGTCTCGGTAAAGTCGTCGCGCAAGGTGGCTACATCGCGCAGCATGACGCGAGTACCGTCAGGACGAGACAAGACCGTCAGGGCGCCATATTCGGAGGCTGAGAAGCGCTGCTCTTTGGTTCGAACCAAGATCTCGCCCGAACCCGTTCGCAAACTTCCCGCAGGCAGATCAATGGATGAGGAGCGAATGGCCTGAGCCAGCTGCGGCATGGTCATACCGTAGCGACGCAAATCCTCACGGCGGACCTCGATCACGGTCTCGTAGCCTCGCACCCCGGACAGCGCGACCTTAGAGACTTCGTCAAGCGCCAGCATCTCGTCGCGCATCGTCACGGCGCTCTCGCGCAAGGTGCGCTCGTCCAGATCACCATAAATGACCATCGAGATCACCTGCGCCTGAGACGCAGGCAAGCTGACGATCGGTCGCTCAACGTCGGCAGGGAAGGTTCGGATACGATCGATCGCCGACTTCACCTCTTGGAGCACCTTATCTGCGTCCACGCCGGTTTGAAGCTCAAACCAGCCCGTCGCGGAGCTCTCGCCTGCGTTGCAGTGGATCCGCTTCACGCCGTCCACGCCGCGCACAGCCTCCTCGAAGCGCAAGCAGATAGCTTGCTCGGTTTCTTCGGGACTTGCGCCCGGATACACAGCGGTTGCGGTGATGATGTCCAACGAGACCTCGGGGAAGATCTCTTGCTTGATCCCGCTGCCGATGAAGGCGCCGGCGATGAGCATGAACCCCATCAGCAAGTTGGCGACCACTGAGTTACGAGCCATCCACGCGATCGGCCCGCTGCCGATCTGTTTGGGATCCATCATTTGGTGTCACCCCCGCCCTCGGTGGGCTTTGGCTTTTGATCCGGTTCGCTACCGGCTCGCTTGACTTTAGTACCCACCAACGGGTTCCGCAGACGCGAAACGACCAGCTCATCGCCCTCGGACAGACCGCCTGAGACGTAGGCGACGCCTGGCACTCGATGCGCAATATCAACTTTACGAGCGTCCAAACGGTTCTCGCTGTCGACGACGAAGACGCGCCCATTGTTAAAGGCTCGATCAGGAACAACGAAGACGTTCTTGAGCGGCACACCGGCGATTTTGACCCGCACGAAGCTACCCAAGAAAAGAGGGGTACCCTCGGAGAGCGGCTCATCGATACGAACGGCTAGACGCGCCAGCCGACCCAGCGGCTCAAGCTCAGCCTCTAAGCGGTCGATGCGAGCTTTCCAGAGCGCCTTATCGCCTCGCCCGGTCGAGACCCACACCTCTCGGTCGGTCATCGAACCTCCCGCCTGTATGAGCTTGAGCTTGTCTTGACCCAGGGACAAAATCACTTCGTACATGTCGGTACCGGCGACCGCTGCGAGCATGCGCCCAGGACCAACGTTATCACCGACCTCCACCTGCCGCTTGCGCACAACGCAGTCATAAGGTGCTCTGAGCGAGGTTCGATCCACCGCCAGTTGAGCCAGCCGCTGACCGGCTTGAGCGCTCGACAAGGCGGCTTGAGCTGCGCGCAGCTGGGGCTCATACTGCGTCAAGGGGTGCGCCTCTTGACCTTTGCCCACGCCGCTGCCCGCATATTCGGCTTGCGCCACACGTTGGCGCTGCTTCGCCATCTCAAATTCCATCTCGGCTCGCTGAACCACGGCTTGAGATTGCACGAGCCGCGCGCGGTGGTCACGATCATCGATCTTTAGGAGCACTTCACCCTTGGTAAAAAGACCGCCCGTTTTGAGTTTCGGGCTCAGCCGCACCACTCGCCCAGCCACTTGTGCGCTGAGTGTGGTGTTTTGGACCGCTTGGACGGTGCCTTCCGCGTGGATGAAAAACGGCGCATCGCGTCGCTCCACGGGCGCGGTTTGAACCGCAACACTGCGCTCGCTGGCTGGTTTTTTCTTCGGGGCTCGGTCACGACTACCCAGCGCTTTGACCGCGACTCCGCCGAGCACCAAAAATGCGATCGGCAAAATGATTTTGAGTTTGTTCATGGCCTTTTTTCTCCAAGGCTACCGGCGGCGGCTCGTAAAAGCCGAATCCGCTGACTCCAGACTTGCCGGCGAGCGCGGATCAACGCTTGATCCACGCGCAACAAAGCCAACTGGGTTTGCAATAAGACGCGGTATTCAGTGAGACCCGCTTGATAACGATCTTTCGCAGCATTGAGCGACGCCTCGACAGCGCGGCGCTGATCCTTGAGGCGATCCAGATAGCTGCGTTGCGCCTGCTCGCCAGAGTGGCTCGACACCACCTCATCAAAGGCTGTCAAAACAGCCTTTCGGTAGCGCTCAACCGCAGCCTCTCTCCCGGCGCGAGCCGCAGCGATCTGACCCTTGACAGCGCCGCCTTGGTAGATGGGCTGAAGGAGCTGCACCGAGAGCTGCCAGGCGAGGTTGTCTGCTGGGTTCTCAGCGACGGTGTCGTAGGCTTCCCCTAGCGACTCGGACAGGCTCTTTGCGGGCTCTGTATTGCCGCCTACCGTTGTTTCTGCAGCGCTGCGCCCTAAGAACAAGAACCCCGCCGCTCCATTAAATCTCAGACTCGGCAGGCGAGAAGCCAAGGCAGCGGCTAATCGATGATCTGCCGAGTGCAACTTTTCAAAGGCGCTCGCTACGTCTGGTCTGCGATGCACAAAGGTCGCTGAAACGGCTTCGGCCCATGGCGCCGGCAGGGTCGGAAGAGCGGCTCCCTTCGGCAGGCGCTGAGCCCCAGAATGTCCACCTGTCAACAACGATAAGCGGCGAGCAGCGGCGGCGATCTGCTCGTTGAGCAATGGGCGCTGCGCCACAGTGGTCGCAATCAGCTCGTCTTGCTGGCGCAGCTCGAGGACGTTGGACAGACCCGCTTGGTAGCGGCTGATCACGAAGTCACGCTGTTGCCGTAAAAGCTTCTCGTTGGTGGCGAGCAGCGCCAGCTGCTCCCGCCCTTCAAGTACCGTCAGGACCATCTCGACGACTTGAGCGGTGCTCAACAGCTGCATCGCTTGCAGGTCTAAGGCGGCGGCTTTGGCGTCGCGCAGGGCAGCTCCTGCATTAGCGCGGACCTTACCAAACAGATCGGCCTCATAGGCAAGATTGAACTGCGTCTGAATCGTCGCTTGCGCCTCGGTGTCCGGGTCTTGGTTCATTCCCGGAATAGGAAGCACAAAGGGTGTGTACGGCTGCCCCACGAAAGAGCTGGCGAAACTGAGCGATGGATAACGCGCAGAGCCGCTGACCTTCGCCATCGCTTCCGCCTGGCGCAGCACTGCCTCAAAAGTTCTCAAATCAGGGTTGTTCGCCAGCGTATCAGAGACCAGCGCAGCGAGGGACTCGTCGGGTAAGACCCTCCACCAATCGTTCTGGACGAGATCTTCGCTCACCACCTTGGGCGCAGGTAAATCCGGCACGACGGCGGTCCGAACACTGAGCGGGTGCAGAGCGCAACCGCTCAGGAGGATCAGTGCGCTGTAACGCATCATCGGCCCCCCATCCCAAACCAGACGGTCTTCACGAGATGCTCAGCGAGCGATTCGCTCACCTCTTCACCGCGCGCCAAACGCACCAACATCGCACCAAATACCATATCCATCACCAATTCGAGTGGCGTCTCCGCCGGCAACTCACCCCGCTTGATCGCACGCTCTAAAACGCTTCGTGCGCGCTGGCGCCTGGGTACCACGATGCGCTCGTGGACCGCCTTCGCTAACTCCGGATGACGAACACGCGCCGTCATCATGGTCCCAAACATGCATCGCGTCTCATTATTCAGCCCGTAGGTGCGAATCATATGCGCCATCTGCTGCAAATCGTCCAAACCGCTCCCAGAGTCCGGCATCGGCAATCCGTACAAGTTGTGGTCTAAAGACGCTAAGACCAGCTCCATCTTGTTCGGATAGCGGCGGTATATCGTCGCTTTAGAGACGCCTGCTAACCTTGCCACACGCTCGACAGAAAGCGCATCATAGCCATATTCACCCATCAAACTCAGAGTGCTGCTGTGAATCACTTTGTCGCGCTGGGCATCCAGCGGCCGTCCTCGGCGCTCATCGCTCATGAAATCGTCCAATCCGCTTGCCTGTTAGCGGAGACCCATGCGAAACGCAACGGTATCGTATCGGAAATAAACGAGGGCGGGTCTAGGTGAGGGCAGCTACTTCTTGAAGGTGATCAGCTTGACCTTGGCGCAACGCTTTAGAAAGGCAGTCAAAGCGTCGCCATCAAGCTCGATGCCCGAATCAAAAATCGCCTGAGTGGTCTGCTGGCCATTACATTTTCTCAAAACACCTTTTTCCGCTGCGCTCAGGTCAAAGCCGCGCGGGAGCCGCCCGGGGTGAGCTAAGGGTCGAACCCCTGCGAGCTTGGGCGCTAGGGTCATGCCCTGGGGTGGGCTCGAGACCAGGGGTTCAGCCTCACCAGCGTGCATCGGTTCAGGCTCGGGCTCGGACTCAAAATCGAGCGATGCGCCGGGCTCATCCAACATCACTACCATGGTCGACGCGCTGGCTTCTGAAGTCGCTGAAGGCTCAGCAGCAGGTTCCGTTTCGATCGCTTCAGCTGCTAAATCGACCGACTCAGCAGCAGCTTGGATGATCGAATCCATATCCAAGTCACCCAGATTCATTGCCGGCGCCGCGCTAGCCTGGCTAGGCTCGTCAAAATCGGCGAGGGTGATCGAGGTCGCGCCGTCATCGGGCGCCTCAAAACTCACTTCTTCTCGAATCGGTGACGGCTTCGCAGTGTCCTCAGGTAGAATAGCCTGCGGCGCAGATTTGAGGGGGACAGCTTCCTCGACCGACTGAGGCTCTTTAGGTGCTGAAGTTGACGGCTCAACCCATCCCACAAAGCTCCTCCAGTTGGGCATCGCCTCCACGCAGGGCATCAGCGATCCCTGCTCTACCTTTTGTGCAGGTTTCGCCGCTTGCCTCGCCTTCCATGCCGCCACCGGGTCGAAATTAGGGTCCTTGTAGCCACAGCCAGCGATCGCCGGCAGGTCCTCTTTTTCGGCGCTGCGCTCTCGCTGCAACGGTTCGCCGATCTCCACGCTCATCTACGCGGGCTTACCTGAACCAGGGCGCTTCTGAGCGAGCCGCGCATCATCAGGCCCCTTAACGGTCGCCATACGCTTTCTAAAGTCCATCTTATTGAGCGCCTTCTCAATCCCCGCCTCCACTGAGATTCGACCGGCTTCGACGTGATCGTAGAGGGCTTGGTCCATGGTGATCATACCCAAGCGCTTTCCAGCCGATATGTAACCGCCGAGCTGGTGCGATTTCCCTTCACGGATGAGATTAGGCAGCGCCGGCGCCGTGAACATCACCTCTACCGCCGCACATCGTCCGCCCCCGATACGCTTGAGCAGCTGCTGAGCCACGACGCACTGAAGACATTCTGCCAAGACCGAACGCACCGCCTCTTGTTCATCGGTCGGAAAGACGTTGATGATCCGATCCACAGTCTTTGCGGCGGAGTTGGTGTGCAAGGTGCCAAAGACCAACAACCCAGAGGCCGCTGCGTTTAGCGCCAGACTGATGGTCTCCAAGTCACGCATTTCGCCCACGAGCACCAAGTCAGGGTCCTCGCGCACCGCGGCGCGCAGGGCGTCGGCAAAATTATGCGCGTGCTGACCGATCTCACGCTGTGAAATCACAGCCTTTTTGTGCTGATGAACAAATTCGACAGGGTCTTCAATGGTGACAATATGCATGGACTTGGTCGAGTTCATACGATCGATAATTGCAGCAAGGCTCGTCGACTTGCCCGAGCCGGTAGGACCGGTCACCAGAACCAAGCCCGATCGCAAGTCAACGATCCGGTTAAGCACGGTCGGCAGCGCCAACTGCTCCATCGTTAAGATGGTGGTTGGAATCGTCCGAAACACAGCACCAAAGCCATGTTCTTGCATAAACAAGTTCACACGAAAACGCGCTAAACCTGGCACTTCGTATGCAAAATCAAGATCACCACTCGCCAGAAATCGCTGCCAATAGCTCTCGTGCGGAACGATCGGCTCCATCATGGCGACATAATCTTCGTTGGTGATGACTCGGTAGCGAAGCGGGTCGATCTCGCCATTGAGACGAAACATGGGAGGCCGGCTGACACTAAAGTGCAGATCAGAGGCGCCACGCTCGACCATGAGCTGCAAGAAGCGATCAATGCGATTACGACGAACGATACTCATGATCAGGCCCCTTCCTTCTTCTCTTTGCTCGCACCGTCCGAGCGCTGAGCCTCCGCTAAGAAGTCCGAACTCACTAAGTTTTCAAACAAGGACTTCTCCTTCGCTCGAGTGTAGGCATCCTCGGCGCTCAGCAGGCGTTTTTCGACCAGATCCTGCATCGACATATCGGCGGTTCGGTTCCCCTGAGTCTTGCCCATCTGCATGGCAGCGCCGAGCTGGAACGTCTTATCATCACGGATCATATTGCGCACCGAAGTGGTCGCCAAAAGGATCTCAAAGCAAGCCACCTGACCTTGCCCATCCATCCTCGGCAACAAGCGCTGAGAGACAACAATCTGCAAACTCTCACTGAGCGCTAGCCGGACCTGCTGCTGCTCGTTCGGCGGGAAGGAGTCGATGATTCGATCGACCGTCTGCGGCGCTGAGGTGGTGTTGAGCGTGCCGATCACCAAGTGACCGGTTTCAGAGGCTTCAAGCGCCATTCGAATCACCTCGGGATCACGCATATCACCGACGACGATCACGTCGGGGTCTTCACGAAGCGCTCCGCGCAACGCGTTGGCAAAACTCTGCGTATGCTTACCGACCTCTCGTTGATTGACCAGCGACTGCTTGTTCAGATGAACAAACTCGACCGGCTCTTCCAGGCTCAAAATATGCGCACGCTTCTCTTCGTTGAGAAGATTCACCAAGGCGGCGAGCGTCGTTGACTTTCCTGAGCTCGCTGGCCCAGCGACGATGATCATCCCCTGGTGGAAATCCTTCATCTGCGCCACGTGATCCGGCAAGCCAATGTCTGAAAAGGTTGGCACAACCCCAGGGATCACCCGAAAAATTCCTCCGTAACCGCGTCGCTGGAGGAAGAGGTTGGCGCGGTAGCGCCCGACTTCGGGTACCGAGTAGCAGAAGTCGAGCTGCAGATCCTTGATCAGCGCCTCCTTCTGGCGAGGCGTGAGGATCGAGTATAAAAGCTCTTTGACCTCGTCTTCTTCCATCCCGCCGCCCGGCACACGCTCAAGAGCGCCGCCAACCCGCATCAAGGGAGGCAAGCCTACCGCAATGTGTAAATCCGAGCCTCCTTGACGCCGAACCTCAATCAACAAGCGATCCAAACGATTGGTGGCGTGTTCACCACCCTTTTGGCGCGCCATCGTCTCCAGCTGTTTTCGGTCGGTGGTCTTTCCCTGTCGGGCAGCGATCGTTCGCACCACCTCGACGCAACGATCACGTACGATCTGGCTGTCATCGTGTTTGAGTCGGTCGGTCAGCGCTTTGAGCACTCGCGGGTCTTCAAAGCTAGCGAGTGAATCAATCGTCGCTAAGCGCACGGGAACAGCCTCGTGTTTGAGGAAGCGAGCAAGAGGCCGAATAGCCTGTTCGTCGCCCAGCGCACCAAGCGCCTCGATCACTGCCCATTGGCAATCCTGATCATCGAGCATCTCAATCAGGCGGCCGACGCAGCGCTTGTCGCCGCTCCTACCGAGCGTCTCGACGGCGCTCAAGCGGGTCCACCAGTCTTCGTCATCGAGTAAGCTCATGATCGGCTCGACGCATCGAGGGTCCTCAAAGCTCGCCCCGACCAAAAGAGCCATCATGCGGATCTCGCGATCTGAATCCTTCATCAGCTCTAAGATAGGCTCGATCAGAGTATCACCGAAGGCTTTCAGGCTATCCAGAGCGCGATCCCGCATCCAGCCAGCGGCGCCTTTGGTTGCGTCAAGATACGAGCGGACGACCTGGTGGGTATCGGGCGCCTTGGTCAGCAAATCGACCGCGGTCGAGCGCACTGCGTGCCGACCATCACCTAAGAGGTCCATCAAAGCACGCATCATCGCTGGATCGCTCTCGATCACCCGCTTTTCAATGTGGCTCGCGACTTGCTTACGAATGGTCGGGACGGAGTCACCAAGACCTTGCACCAAAATAAGATCGAAGTTCTCACCCGTCAGGCTTGCGGCCAGCTCGTACCCGGCTTTGCGCAGGTCGTCAGTGTGGCTTTGCGCCATGCTGGCGATCGCCTCTGCGCCTAGCCCGATCGAGCGAAGCATCGCTGGGTCTTCACGCAAGCGTGAGATGGCGGCGACGCGCACCTCACCGGTTGCGTCGACCGCGAGCTTGCTCAAGGCGCCCTTAACCTTATCGAAAGGCGCGTAGCGAATCAGATATCCAAGCAGACTACGACTTCGACGATTATCGCTACCCTTGAGCCATTCAAGGACCTCTGTCACCGTATCCTGATCGAGTTCACACGCAGACTGAATCAGATTCTTTTGTTCGCCCTCTGACTTGTCACGAAACTCGGCGATGAGGGTCTTACCCAGCTCGCCTCCGCTGCGCTTGAGCACTTGGATGCCCATTCGGCGCAACTCTGGTCGCTTCGATGCCAGCGCCCAGGCGACATCTTTGCCGCGCACGCTCTCATCGCTGAGCACCTCGCGCACCAAGCGCTGCTGATCAGCGGGGCTGAGCTTCGTGTCGGTTCTGAGCTGATCAAGCGGTGAGCTAGGAGCGGCTTTTTTGCTGCTAAAGATCGCCATAAAACGGACTCCTCAACGGCGAGCATAAGGGGTCAGCAAGGGTTTGGCGAGGGAGGCCAAACAATCGTTTGAAAACTGCGTCGAGAAGGTCCCGTCGCCGGGGAATTAGATCCCATCAATCGCCCAAGCGCTTCGGCAGATGCTCGCAACCAACTGGACAGTTTGACCTGGCCGGGCTTGAGTGCTTTGAGCCGAACCCAAGCGGAGGTCCCATGGACGCCCAGAGCATGATCGACGGCAGCAAAAAACACTCGGTCTTCACGTGGAGTGCCGGTCGCGACGTTCACCCCTTACCCTTAGCTTCAGCGCAGGGGAGCTGGCTGACCCTTGCGGACGGGCGGCGGCTTCTGGATTTCAACAGCCAGTCGATGAACGCAAACTTGGGCCATAAACACCCTCATATGGTCGCTAAGTTGAAAGCTCAACTGGATGCGATGCCTCATGCGGCGCCAGCCTTTGCGACGCAAATCAGAGCCACGGTATCTCAAGCGCTGAGCGCGACCTTCCCCGAAGCCATCGACAAAATTCTATACTGTTTGAGTGGCGCCGAGGCGAACGAGAACGCTTTTCGCGCCGCGCGCCTGTTCACCGGCCGACAAAAGATCTTGAGCAGTTATCGCAGCTATCATGGCGGAAGCGCCGGCGCGATTGCGGCGACCGGTGACCCGAGACGCTGGGCGAATGAGCCGGGTCCTCCAGGGTTTGTCCATGTGCTCGGACTGCAGCCCTACACCTACTCCTTTGGTGAGATGGATGACCGCAGCGACGACCATCTGACCTACCTTGAAGAGGTGATCCGCGGTGAAGGCGCCCAATCCATCGCTGCGATGGTCGTGGAGCCCGTGGTCGGTGCGAACGGTGTTTTGATCCCGCCCAAAGGTTACCTCGCTCGGCTCAAGGACCTGCTCGGTCGCTACGGCATCTTGATGATCTGCGACGAGGTGATGAGTGGCTTTGGGCGCTGCGGCACCTTTTGGGGCTTTGAACGCGACGGCTTTGTGCCGGACTTAGTGGTGATGGCGAAAGGGATGACCTGTGGCTACGCGCCGGGTGGAGCGGTCGCTTTTCACGAGCGGATCAGCGCACACTTCGAGGAGCACAGCTTCGTCGGCGGCTTGACGTGCAACAGTCATCCCATGGTGCTCGGGGCGGTCGCTGGCGTGCTCGAGATCTTCGAGCGAGAGGACATCATGGAGAACGTCCGGCTGCGCGGCGAGGAGCTAGCGGCGGGATTCGCTGCGCTTGAACAGGATCACCCGAGCGTCAGCGAGGCGCGCTCGATCGGGTTGATGGGCATGCTGGACCTGCAAGATCCTCAGGGGCGACTACTCGCCAATCTATCCGGCAACCCAGCGTCGATGAAATACCTCAAAGCGGATCTCCTCGATGCCGGCATCTATGCGTTCATGCGCTGGTCTCACCTCTCGGCTTTTCCACCGCTCAATATCACCCAAGACGACCTCGCGTTTGGGCTCAAAGGTTTCGACCACGCCCTGAGCCAGCTCGATGCCCGTCTGGGCTTCTAGTCGGCGCGTACCAGCATAAACGACTCGCCGCGATCTTTGCCGTTCGTGAACGCTCGACCGACGCTGACTCGGTCCGAGACCTTGCGCATGTAGTCTTGCATGCCGCCGTAGACGAGCTTGGCGATCCCTTTATCGTTCGATTTAGGCGCAGGCCAGCCGTCAATACCGCCGTCTGGAATGCTTCGATAATCAATGAACAAGGCAGGCTCGTTATCAAAGCCCTTTTCATGAACAACGAAGGATCCAGGTCCCGTTAGCCACGCAAAGGTCTGGTGATTATAACCCCATATCTCTGCGGGGTTTCCCGTGGCTCGAGCGAAGCGTTTCTCGAAGTGACGAAACGCAGGGAGCGTGTTGATCCCCATGTGATGAATGGCGACGCCTTCATCGCAATCAGCCGGCACCAGATGATTCAGGTCGATGGTTTCGCCGGGCTCAAAAACTGACCAGCACCTGTGCACAAGCTTGACGGAAAGGGCTCGCACCTCCCGCACTTGATCCGAGCCTGACAAGCCGTTGAGGTGTTCGCTAATCGCCGCCCGGTCAGGGGCGTCATGCTTCAAAAGGTCCGAAAGCGTCATGAGTTGTGCTCCAAAATATCCTCGGCGACGACGCGAGCCATCGCCATAATTGTGTGTTGTGGGTTAACCCCTAAGTTGGTCGGCAGAAGCGCTGCATCAGCGATGTACAAGCCGTCATAACCATGCGCCTTACCGCTGCCATCACAAAATGAGGTCTTGGGATCAGCGCCCATCACCGCACCACCAAAGAGATGCGAGATAATCACCGTGTACGCTTTGGGACTGGTCGAGACGGTATCGAATCGATGGAGCTCATCGGCTGTGAGTTTGTAAGGCAAGCCTTGGATACCCGGCAGCACATGCGTCGCGCCCATTTCGAAATGCAGTTCAGCCGTCTTCTTAAGTCCGCTGCGCAGGCGATGCATATCGGGTTGATCCATGATGTAGTCTACCGCCGGTCGGCCACCAAAACTGTTCCTCACGCGCCCTGAAGAGTTGGCACGACAAGCCGCTACCCAGACGCCCATGCGCGGCAGCTCCTCGATTCGCTCCATCAACGCGGACCCGCCGCCCTTGAGTCGCACGGCTGCAAGCTCGAGCGGCAGGTTTAGGGTCTCTAGTTTGTAACCAGGCGTGTTGCGAAACTCGACACTCGCCCACCCTTGGGTGGCCCCAAAGTCCATCCCCACAGGGTCGGGATAAACGCCAGGAATAGCGCAGCCTGGATGCGCCCTAAAACCATAACCTAAAGCCGGTGACTTCACCCCGCTGCGCTGCAAAATACAGGGAGTATGTGTGCTCGACGCTGCGACGAGCACCCCTTTGCGCGCCCTGACGGTAAAGCGACCGCCCTTGCGGCGAGAGCGTGGGTGTCGAAACCGCCCCTCTACCCCGACGGCGCGGCGGCCCTCCATGACGATGCGCTGAACCGGGGCGCAACTAAGAATGCCACCGCCGCGTTCGAGCACCTCAGGGACCCATTGCAAATTGGTGCTTTGCTTTTTGCCGTGCCGGCAGCCCTGCAAACACCCTGCGCTGCCCAGGCAGTCCTTGACCGAGCGACGCATCAAGTGCCCTTCAATGCCCATCTTCTGAGCGGCTGCAGACGCAAGCTCTGAGCTACGACCCAGTCGATCAGGGCGAGTCGTTTCGACAAAAAGTTCTTCTTCGATGCGATCTTGATGCGCCCAAACTCGCTGCGCCAGCGCGTCACCGCCGACGCCGTGCTCACGCTGCCACTGATCAAATATATCGCCTGGTGTTCGGACCACGATCGCCGAATTGATGACCGTTGAGCCCCCCACACATGAGCCTTGGATGATCGGCCAGATCGCCTTGCCTCGAGTCACGGTCGTTCCCCAGCGATCAAACAGATCGCGAAAGCTGCCGTACACGCTCGCAGGATAATCGCTCGGGTCGCGCCAAGGCCCCGCCTCAACCATCACCACTTCAGCGCCACCGCGAGCCAACTCAGATGCTGCCGCTGCGCCACCGGCGCCGGTTCCAATCACCACATAGTCAGCGTCCCATTGGATGTGCTGCTTGGGCTCAAAAGCTTGATGCTTCATGACATCCCCTTCCAGCTTCCTGGGTCCTCTGGATAAGGCGCCATCTGATAAGCAGCGCGCACTTCCGGGTCTTGACCCCAGGCAATTCCAGCCACCTGCTTGAGCACCAAAGAAACCTGCCGGACCAAGTAAAACGACGTGCTCGTCAGCCGATCCGTGTGGAGGTATCTGAGCCGCTTAGGCAGCATGATCGCAGGCAGCGGGATGAAGACGGTAAAGATCGGCGTAAGCAACCAGAGCCACACCGCAAGGTTCAGCACCAAGACCATCTCAAAAGGTGCCTCACGCCGAAGCTCAGCGACCACGATCGGCCCACGACCGGACGCCGCCAAGCCTGGTGCTCGGTCGCTGCCAGGAATCACCGCATCGAGCGCTTTAAGCGTTAACCAACCCATCATACCTCAAGCTCCTTTCGAACCCGCGCCAGACCCTGCGCTT
>Ga0315321_10003016_pt1 | contig 13132 bp, 8 predicted proteins | sample M180m21515metaG_FD_203464 | JGI IMG/M metagenome (GOLD analysis project Ga0315321, IMG submission 203464) | Ammonia-oxidizing marine archaeal communities from Monterey Bay, California, United States - M1 80m 21515 | ecosystem: Environmental > Aquatic > Marine > Intertidal zone | place: USA... | reverse complement strand
CACTGGAATGCTCACCGTGAAGGGCGAGGACCGCACCTGGACCGGTCCCACCCGCGTGCGGGTCTCCGACACCCGCAAGCCCTGGAAGGTCGAGCTGGAGGACTTCGACAAGGCCCTTCCTTACGAATTTTGCATCGAGTCTACCGAGCCGGTGGCCTTCTGTCAGGCCGCCGAGGCGGTGAAGGATGACGGCACCGTGGTGGTCGACGGCAACCGCCTTGAGGTCGCCCTTGCGCGTGTGGGCTACGACGAAAAGGTCCGAAATATAGAGCTTACGGCCGACCTGGCACCCGTTCCCGTGCTGCGTCCCGACGACTGGCTGGCATCGGGAACCACGCTCTACTTCGGCCGCGCGTTTGACCACAAGCCCATCACGAAGACGGTGCCGATGGCGCTCAATGTGCGCATGGGCACGGCATCTGACGGTGGCCGGGTGCTCTCATGGAGCGCCGACATCGACGTGCTCGACGAGACCGAGATCACGGGTGCCACCACCCGCTCCGGCCGGCTCTTGCTGTCCTCTGCTGTCGTGGAGTCGTCGAGTCGACACTCCGATGCCTTCGCGACCGGTGAAGCCGTGAAGGCCGACGCGGGCAGCCTCTTTCTGTCCCACAAGACCATCGCCGACGCCATCATGTTCGGCGGCGCGCCCTTCCACGATGAAGAGCTGTCCAAAGAAGGGGTGTTGGTCATCACCGGCAAGACAACCGTCCGAGTGCAAGTGGATGGCAGCTTGTGGGACATCCCGGCGGTGGTGGCTGTGGTCAATGGCGGTGAGGGCGTCTACGTGGTGGCCGACGACCCTGAAAACCCGCTCATCCTGTCAGCGACTCGTCCTGGCTACCGCATCCGCTTGATGGCGCTGGGTACGCCATCTTTCGACTGATGCTGCGTGGGCTCTCAGGGCTGATCTTGGTCGCGTGCACACCCGATGTGGAGCCCGTCTCAGCGGGGCCCCGACCGGACATCTTGTTGGTGACCATCGAGACCACGCGGGCGGACCATGTGGGGCCGCTCTATGGCTACGACCGGGCTACGTTTCCGCGTCTATCAGAGAGGTCACGCTCGGCAATGGTCTACACCAGGGCGTTTTCGGCCAGCTCTTGGACGCTGCCATCCGTCTCGTCCATCTACACAGGCTTGTCCCCACTCCAACACACCGTCGACCGATTCGAGCGGCAGCTGCCCGATCTTGACCGTCCCCTCCTCGGTGAAGCCCTCTCTGCACAGGGCTACCAGGTGGCCTTCTTTGGCGTGAACCCTGTGTTCACGGTGGACCGCGGGCTTGCGAGTGGGGTGTCTCACTGGCAAGCGGAGGTGGGGTGGCCGGCTGGGCAGCTCAATCAGTCGGTGTTCGCCTGGATGGACCAACAGCGCGATGCCACCAAGCCGCTGTTCCTTCATGTGCACTACTTCGACCCTCACTGTCCCTACACGCCTCCAGATCGGGCCCGCCTGTCGATAGGTGACCTCAAGACAGGCCTGGGCACGGTGCCTTCGACCCGCTTTCATGAGCTGGGCGGCTGCTACGGACTTCAGCAGGCGGATGGCTCGCCGGAGCTTGATCTGGGCGTGTACCACCGTCGCTACGACGCTGAGCTGAGGGCTGTGGATGAGTCCTTGGAGCGGTTGCGGGTTCGGCTCTCGGCGCATGGTGTGGGCGGTGCCGAAGACCTTGTGGTGGTGACCGCCGACCACGGCGAGGCCTTCTGGGAACACGACAACTATGGCCACAGCCACAGCCTCTGGGGAGAGACGACCTGGGTGCCGCTGGTGGTCTGGGGGGCTGGGCAGGGCACCCATGAGCAGCCCGTCAGCTTGACTGGGATCTACGGGACTGTGTTGGGTGCGGCGGGCGTCGACTCAACGCCCACCCTCGACACGGAAGGCGGCTTCGCACAGGGGACCATCGCGGGAGGCGCGCCTTGGCTGGCCTGGATCGAAGGGGGGCAAAAGTGGATGACGAACGGCTCCCGATCCTGGCAGACCGATGTGTCCACGGACCCTCTCGATGCCAGTGCGGTGCCCACCGCGACTTCGATGCCGGCGGGTCTTCGCGCGCACCTCACGTCGGCGGCGACGCCAGCACCCCTCGTGCCAACGGACGAAGAGCGCGGGCGACTGCGTGCTCTGGGCTACTCGCTGTAGACCTTCAGCAGCCGTTTACGCAGTCACAGGAAGGGCCACAGCGCACGCCGCCCAAGCTTGCAGCGGGTCCGGTGCAGCTGGCTTCACAGGCCTTGGCTCCGCACGTCATCAGTCCCCCCGAGCAGCTCGCAGCCCCCGAGCACTCGATGTTGCAGTGGGCCGTATCGGGGCACACCACGGCCATTCCCGCGCATGCGCCTGCGCCGTCGCAGGTGACCTCGCAGGGCGCTTCGTCGGGGCAGCCAACCGCCAAGCCTGCGCAGGACCCGGCGCCGCCACACTGTAGATCGCAGGTCCAGCCTTCGGGACAGGCCAGGGGCACCGCTGCACACTGGCCTGCTCGGTTGCAGTCGACGGTGCAGGTTGTGCCGGAGCAGCCGCCGGTGCACTCGGCGGGGCAGGAGTCCGTGGACCACACCGGCTCATCGAGACAGGCGGCCGCACCGGTATCGCCGGCAGTGTCGGCGTCGGCGTCGGCGTCGGCGTCGGTGTCAGCGTCGGTGTCAGCGTCGGTGTCAGCGTCGGTGTCGGCGTCGGTGTCGGCGTCGGCGTCGGTGTCGGTGTCAGCGTCGGTGTCGGCGTCGGCGTCGGTGTCAGCATCGGCGTCCGCATCGGTGTCTGAGTCGGCTTCCTCTTGCCCGGTGGGGTCGATGGGTTCAGTGGAGCCATCGCCAACAAGTGCCTTGCCGCTTGCGCAACTGCTCACGACAACGAGCATGGCTGCGCACCACAGCTTTAAAAGTTTCGTCACCGCTTGCCTCCGCTGGACTTGGTGGGTGCAGTGTCCCATTCGCGGGGTGGTGTGGCTCAGAAGGACCAGCCGACGCGTGTACCAAGCGCGGGGTGAATGCGCACGGGCCAGCCCGGACCCGCACCGGCGTAGACGTCTGCCATCAGCCCAGGCTTGGTGGTGTACTTTAGGCCGAGACCCACTGCAGCCCCCGGGCTTCGCACCGTGCCTGACTCCATCGACAGTATGCCGACCTGCACCAGCCCGTACATCCCGCGGTCGAAGTCCCCCCAGAAGTAGTGCCGGCCCTGTACGCCCATGAGCGCGGGGCTGCCCAGCTCACGCACCTGAACCGCCGTCACCGTTGCGGCAACCGAGCCGCGTCGTGATGCCCGCAGCTCGCCTGAGAAGTCCACCACGGTGCCGAGGCCCATGGCAGGGCTGATGGCGAGAGACGCGCCGCGGTCGAGGGCGTAGCTGCGCGCGGTCGTTGGTTGGGCGGCGGGCACGGACGCGTGGAGGCTAGACGGGCCGTCGGACCACAGGGTGCAGTCCCCAAGCTCCTCCACATGCCACAGGGCATCGATCATCACGCCACAGCGCAGCTCCACACGGTCCAGCGCAATCTGCACTTCGTAGGACAGAGTGCCCATCGCGGGGAGCTTGCGGACCACGTGCGGAGCGCCGTCACGGGTGAGCCAATTGCCAAGATCGTCGAGTACATCGCTATCCAAGGTGACAATCAGCAGGGGTGCGGAGTGGGTCTTGTGGACCTCGGCCAGCTGCTCCTGGATGTCCGTGGGCACCTTGCCCGCCCATGCCGCGGGTTGCAGTGCGAAGGACGCGGCGAGCATCGCTGGCAGGAGCATCGTCCATCCCAATGTGAGGGGAAGGGTCGGTCCCATTCAGCCTACCGGTGGTCCCACGCACTTGCCGAGCAATTCGGCTCAGGTAGCCTGGAAGTCGGGCAGCACCGTCTCCCACACCTTGCGTCGCTCGAAAAGAAGTACGGCCTCGGGCTCTATATGGCCGCGCTCGGCTTCTTCGTGGAGGATGCGCAGAGCCCGGGCGGGCGCCATCCCCGCCTTGTATGGACGGTCACCGGCGGTGAGGGCATCGAAGATGTCACTGATGGTCATGAGGCGGGCGCCCAGCGGGATGTCGTGGCGCTTGAGCTTGCGGGGGTAGCCGGTGCCGTCGAGCTTTTCGTGGTGGCAGTAGGCCAGCTCGGGCACGCGCTTGAGGTCGCGGGTCCAGGGGATGGCCTTGAGGAAGTCGTAGGTGTGCTTGACGTGGCGCTCGATCTCAAGCCGTTCCTCGGGGTCGAGCGAGCCATATGGGATGCAGAGCCGGGTGACATCGGAGCGTTGGACGACCCTCTCGGGCGCGGCGCTGAGATGGTCGTGAAGTTCCCACTCTTCGACCATCTGCTCCAAGCGGTTGCGCTCGGCGGCGTTGGGGCGGCGACCAGGACGGTTGAGGACCCGCACCAGAGCGAGGTCGGTCTCAAGGGCGGACAAGCGGTCGTGCCTGACGATGTGGCGGCTCTCTTCGAGCATCACCTGCAGCGCAGCCATGCGGAATCGCGCTTCGAGTCCGGACATCTCCCAGGGATAGAGCTTGTCGGCCTTCAGCAGCACCTCCTCGCGCACGCCGACCTTGCCGAAGTCGTGAAGCATTGAGGCGTAGTGGAGCTCGGTGAGGTCCTGTTCGGTGAAGCGCACTTGACCAAAGGGGCCGTCGAGGGTGTCGTGGACCTCGCGGGCCAGGCCGGTCGTGAGGGCGGCGACGCGGTGGGAGTGACCGCCAGTGCTGGGGTCTCGGGCTTCGATGGCGGTGACCGCGGCTCCGACGAAGCCATCGAAGAGGTTCCTGATTTCGCGGTAGAGGCGGTAATTCTCGATGGCCACGGCGGCCTGACTGGCGATGGATCCCGCCAGCAGAGCATGCCCGTCGTCAAAGGGTGTGACCTGGTCGAAGCTCGTGAGCGGCACACTCGGCGTCGTCTTGCGATTGATGAGGGCCAGCACGCCGAGGATGATCCCCTCACGGTCCTTCATTGGCACAATGAGCATCGAGCGGGTTCGGTAGCCGGTCTCCTTGTCGAAGCGGAGGTGGGGTCGGAATAGCGTGGTCTCATCGAGGTCGTAGACGTCGGGGATGTTGAGCGGCTCACCGCGAACCGCGACGAAGCCCGCGATGCTCGACTCATCGAGGGGCAGGGTGAGCCGGTTGGCTCGGAACGGGATGGTGTCGTTCTGAGAGCAGGTGAAGGAGACGGTCCGGGCGTCCTGGTCGACGAGGTATATGCTGCCGCCGTCGGCCTGAAGCACTTGGCGCGCATGTGTGAGAAGGGTGTCGAGTAGGTCGTTCTTGGAAGTCTGAGCAGACAGTGCGTAGCCGATTTCGTTGAGCACGCGGATGGTCTGGCGCTCGGACTCCAGCCGGCGCCGCAAGCGCTCGCGCTCCACCAAGTTTCGGACGGCCCGGTCCAGTCGCCACCGGACCTGGTCGGGGGTGATGACCTCGTAGGCGTCGATGTCGAGGCGATTGGAGATGGCGATGGCCCGCCGCCCGAGCCGGCCTGAGGCGGGGGTCTGCACTAGGTCGACAATGAACAGGTGACCGTCGATGTCGGAGGGGGTGCGGGCCGAGGCCCGGATGAACGCTGCCCCCGCGCGCCGGGCCGCCCCTCGGACCTCGGACATGTAGGGGCTGTTGGCCGGAAACAGGGTGAGCGTGACGTGTTCGGGGCGCTCGGAGGGCAGAAAACTGGGCGGACGGGAGGCCATCGCAGACTCGGGCTGGGGGCTTCGGCGAGTGACATCGGCAACGCGAGACTGCGAGCCAGGGCGCGGGCGCAAGCTGTTTGTGGCAGAAGCTTCTGTCAGCCACACATCTCAAGCATGGCATCGATGGCCTTTTCGATGCCGACGGCGACTTGGTCGATGGTGGTGTCGATCATGTAGGCCGGCGCAGTGACGAGCTTGCGCTGAGTGTCGACGTGGGCGTGGCGGACAGGGCAGGCCACATGCGCGCCGCCGGCCGCAAGGATGGCGCCGGCGGTGCCTTCGTCGGACCCGATGGTGACCTCGCCCTCCCCGAGCGCGAGCACCAGCACGGCTGGGGCGATGCAGACGGCGCCAATGGGCTTGCCCGCCGTTCGGAAGCCTTGGAGAACACGCACCAGCTCGGGGTCGGCGCTGCCTTCCGCGCCCTTCACGGCGAAGTCGGACAGGTTCTTCGCCGCGCCAAAGCCGCCGGGGAGGAAGACGGCGTCGAAGTCGCTGGCCTCGATGTCGGACAGGGCGGTGATGTTGCCGCGGGCGATGCGGGCGGACTCCACCAGCACATTGCGGGTCTCGCCCTCGGCGACCTGGCCGCGGAGGTGGTCGATGACATGCATCTGAGGTTTGTCGGGCGCTGCACAGGTGACGGTCGCGCCGCGTCGGGCCAGGACCAACAAGGAGATGACGGACTCGTGGATCTCTGCACCATCGAACACGCCGCAGCCGCTGAGCACGACACACACACGGGGGGACTCGGACATGACTTCTCCGCTCGCTCGGGGATGGCTTGGGCTGGCAGCCTACCCCTGACGGCGGCCTTGGTGGCGGACAACGACTGACCGGCTCTGAAGCCAGGGGTGGGGTTAGGCAGGCCAACCGCTTGGGGGGCCGCGCGTCTTCGGGCGTGTTGCGGTGTGCCATGCACCCGTTGAGCTCCCACGAACTCGCGCACGACTGGAGTGGTGATGTCCGCGACGACCCCCGACTCACATGGTGCCGACACGCAGGCTGCCTCTGGCCGCGGCTGGGCCGTGATTCTCGCCGCGGGCAAGGGCACCCGGATGCGGTCCAAGCTCGCCAAGGTGCTCCACCCGGTGCTCGGTCGTCCCATGGTGGCTTGGCCGGCGGAGGCTGCCCAAGCGGCGGGCCTCTCGGTGGTGCTGGTCGTCAATCACCAGGAAGATGCGGTGCGCCGTGCGATGACCGGTCGGGGGGTGGGCTTTGCCCGCCAGGAGGTCCCCCGAGGCACTGGAGATGCCGTCGCTGCGGGCGTGGAGCTTCTGCCGGAGAGCGGCACCGTGGTGGTGCTCAACGGCGATGGTCCACTCATTCGCTCGCGCACCATTACGCGCCTGCTGGATGTCCACGCGGCGTCGGGTGACCGGGTCACAGTGGTGTCGATGAAGGTGGACGATCCCGGGTCCTACGGCCGCATCGTGCGCGACGAACAGGACCGTCCCCTGCGCATTGTCGAGGCATCCGATGCGTCCGCGCAGGAGCTGGCTATCGACGAGGTCAACACCGGTCTCTACGCCATGGACATCGCTTGGCTGCGCTCCGTGCTCCCCAACCTGGTCCCGCATCCTCCAAAAGGAGAGATCTACCTCACCGACTGTCTGGAGCTCGCGGCTCGCGGGGATGGCGCAGGGGCACTGGTTCTCGGCGATCCGTCGGAGGCCCTGGGCGTCAACAGTCAGGTAGAGCGGAGTGTGGCCCAGCGCATCCTGCAGGCGCGCATCGTCGACGGCCACATGCGCCGCGGGGTCGCTTTTGAGGATCCCCTCAACGTCACGGTAGAGCCAGGTGTCACGCTCGAAGCCGACTGCGTCATCGAGCGGGGGGTGGTGCTCCGCGGGGCGTCTGTGGTGGGCGAGGACGCCATCATCGGGGCGCATAGTGTGCTGGAGTCCGCTCGGGTAGCTTCGGGTGCAGTGGTGCTGCCACACAGCATTTTAGAGCAGGCCGTGGTGGGAGAGGGGGCCAAGATCGGTCCCTTCGCGCGCTTGCGGCTCGGCACAGTCATCGGTCGGGGCTGCAAGGTTGGCAATTTCGTGGAGACCAAGAAGGCGATCCTCGATGATGGCGCAAAGGTGAGCCACCTGTCCTACATCGGCGACGCGCGGGTGGGCGCCGGAGCCAACGTGGGGGCGGGCACCATCACCTGCAACTACGACGGCTTCTCAAAGCAGCGCACCGACATCGGGGCTGGGTCGTTTGTCGGTTCCAACACGGCACTGGTGGCGCCGGTGAAGATCGGTGAGGGCGCCATTGTGGGGGCGGGATCGGTCATCGTGCGAGATGTGCCGGCCGATGCCATCGCGGTGGCCCGCGGAGAGCAGCGCGTGAAAGAAGGCGCCGCCGGGCGGTTTCGGAGTCGTCGCAAGACGAAGAAGGCGGGCAAGTGAGTGCAGATCTTCTCTCGGGACTCAATCCGCCTCAGCGGAAGGCGGCTGGAATCAAGGACGGTGCGGTGCTGGTTCTCGCTGGCGCGGGGTCCGGCAAGACCCGGTTGCTGACCCATCGCGTGGCGTGGTTGGTGGAGCAGGGGGTCAAGCCCTGGCAGATCCTTGCGGTCACCTTCACCAACAAGGCTGCGGCCGAGATGATGCAGCGAGTGGGCGGTCTGCTCGAGCGGCGGGGTCATGTGGGAGCGACATCCGAGCTGACGGTGTCCACCTTTCACTCGATGTGTGCCCGCTTTCTGCGGCGCGATATCGAGCCGCTTGGGTGGACCCGGTCCTTTACTATTTACGACTCAGATGACCAAAAGCGTCTGCTTAAGGGTATCCTCGACGACCTCAAAGGCACCCGTGACATCAAGCCGGCGGTGGTCCGGCGCGCCATCGACCAGGCGAAGAACAAGCTGTGGGGGCCGCTAGAGCTGTCGCAGCAGGAGACCTTTCAGTCTGGAGACCCCACTCTGGAGGCCTTCCGTCGCTACGACGTGGCTCTCAAGGCTGCCAATGCCGTGGACTTCAACGACCTCATCAACCTGGTTGTGAAGCTGTGGCGCGAGCATCCGCGGATCGCGGACCGCTACCGAAGTCGCTTCCGTTACCTGCTTGTCGACGAGTACCAGGACACCAACCACGCCCAGTACCAGCTGGTTCAGCTGCTCGCGGCGCCGTCGCTTGGCGGCCACGGCAATGTGATGGTGGTGGGCGACGACGACCAGAGCATCTACGCCTTCCGCGGCGCCGACATCCGCAACATCCTCGACTTCAAGAAGGACTTCCCGGCGGCCACCGTGGTGCGGCTGGAGCAGAACTACCGCTCCACTGGGCACATCCTCGATGCTGCCAACGCAGTGGTGGCCAACAACCGTGGTCGGATGGAAAAGTCGCTGTGGACCGACGCTGGTGAGGGCGAGGCGGTTCGGATGCTCACTACGGCCGATGAGACCGAGGAGGCGTCGCGGGTGGTCACCGCCATTCGCGATGGAGTGCGCGCCGGCCGCAAGTATGGCGACTTTGCGGTCATCTATCGCACCAACGCCGCCTCTCGTGCCTTCGAGCAAGCCCTGCTGCGGGCGCGCATTCCGCATGTGCTCGTGGGCTCTCGCAAGTTCTACGAGCGGCGCGAAGTGCGCGACATGGTGGGCTACCTCAAGCTGTTGCTGAATCCTGCTGACGGCATGGCCTTCACGCGTGTGGTCAACGTGCCCCGCAGGGGCGTGGGGGCAAAGTCGCTGGCGACGATTCGGGACCACGCGGCAGTTCGAGGGGTGCCCCTCTATGAAGCTGCCCGTGCTTGGAGTGAGGGACGCGGCAAGGCCAAGACGGCTGTGCGCCAGCTCTTGTCGTTGCTGGACCGAATTCGCGCCGGGCTCGACGAGCATCCGCCCAGCGAGGTGGTGGAAATGCTCCTGCGGGAGACTGGCTACGCCAAGATGCTCGAAGGGGAGGAAAAGGGCGCCGAGCGACTGGAGAACATCCATGAGCTCGCCCGGGCCATCGAAGAGGAGCAGGTGGTCACCGAAGGCGCCGACGACCCGCTGGTCCGCCTTCAGGACTTTCTCGATCGGGCGTCACTGGCTGGGCAGGCCGATGAGCTGCCCGACGAGGGCGACGGCGGTCGGGTGACTCTGCTGACGGGGCACCTCTGCAAGGGGCTCGAGTTCCCGGTGGTGTTCGTTGCGGGCATGCACGAGGGCGGCTTTCCGCACTGGAATGCTCGGGAGTCTGAAGAGGACGTCGAAGAGGAGCGGCGGCTGGTCTACGTCGCCATGACGCGCGCCCAGCGGCTGCTGTACCTCACTCGGTCCCGCCGCCGGCTGAAGCCGGGTCAAGGTTGGCAGGACGTCGCCGCTTCACGCTTCCTCGGCGAGATCCCCCGTCGCCACATTCAGCGCGTGGGTGGAGGTGGCTGGCAGCGAGGCTCTACTGCGGTGGACCGCGAGTCAAGAGCGTCCCGCCTGGGTTTTTCGCTGCCGAGCACCGGTCCATCGCGCCCCACCCGCCACCGCACTTCGCGTGCTCCGCAGCGGTCGTTACCAGACGTGACAAGTGGCAGACAAGTGTCCCCAAAGGCCGTGGCCCCCACCGGAGAGCACCGCTCGATTGCCGTCGAAGATCCTGCACAGCTGCAGCAAGGCGCGCGAGTGCTCCACCCCAAGCTCGGGGCCGGCACCATCCGGCGCACCGAGGGGCGCGGCCGCAACCTCAAGCTCACCATCCACTTTGATGGGGCGGGGAGGAAGGTAATCTACGCGAGGTTCGTCCAGCTGGAGCTGCTTCAGTGAAACGAGCACCATCCCGGCTGCCTGCTCGCTGTGCAATCGGGCTTGGGCATCGGTCGAAGTCTTCGCCCAATGTCCTTTGGCTCCCCTCGGGTCACTCTTTGAGACATGGCCGCGTTGCGGTCGTCGGACCCCCGGTGGTAGCGTCCCCGCTGTCTCGGGCACTTCCCCCCGCTGCTTCCGGAATGCTGTGATGGTCGTCACCTGCGAGAATTGCTCCGCACGCTACAAGCTCGACGACAGCCGCATCTCCGGCCGAGGGGCCAAGATCACGTGCCCGCGTTGTCGCCACGTGTTTGTGGTCTACAAGGAGCGTCCGGCAGCCGTCGGAGAGTCCAAGGTGGCGGTTGGCGGTGGAGTGGTGTCCTCGGGCGCTGCAGCCTCGCCCCCAGCGACGCCCCGCGCGCTTCCGCTTCCTGTGGCCGCCGCTGCGAGCGACCACGTGGATGTCGACAAGCTGGACTTTCGCAAAGTCGGCATTCAGGCTTGGAAGGTGAAGGTCAAGATTGGCCTCATCTACGACTTCTCCGACTATCGCACCCTCGCTCGCTACATCGCCGAAGGGCGTGTCACCTCGTCGGACAAGCTCAGCCACGATGGCCGCAACTGGACTGAAATCAGTCAGCTTGGGAACCTCGCAGGCTACTTCGTCAAGGTCTACCAGGACCTTGAGGCGGAGGCGGTCGCTGCTGCTGCGGCGGCTGTAGATGAAGCCGAGGACTACGACGACGACGAGCCCACCAACATCATGGGCATGGGGACGGACTTCGAGCCTCCCAAGGGGAAGCCCGTTTCGCTCACCTCGTTTTCAAGCTCTGCTGCGCCTCGGATCCTTCCGGCGGGAGGCCGTGAGGCGCCCAAGTCAGGGCCCTTAGGTGGCGATATCGGCGCAGCGATGGACGCGGCCCTCGATGCGGAGTCCCCCAAGCGCAACGTGCCGACTGGGCCCACCTTCATCGACCCCTTCAAGAAGCGCAAGGCCGCTGGGCGCCGTACCAAGCCGCCCAGCAGTGGGGGGGGGCCTTCTCGCGAGCGTCCCCGTGCCCGTCCAGGTCGCAACAAGGACGCCGACGGCAGTGGTGGCCTGTCACTGGGATGGGTGGCCGCGATTGCCCTCGCAATCCTGGGCGGCGGCTACTGGTGGTGGAGCGGTCAGCCTCAGACCGTGCCCACCGAGTCGTCTCCCAGGGTCACCACAGATCTAAAGTCCGGTCAGGGTGAGCGTGACCGCAGGGACATTCGGCGCGACATCGAAGAAGACCTGCTGGGCACGCCCACCGAGGAGTCTCCCGACCAAGACGTCGAAGAGAGCTTTGCGGTTGAAGACGACGAGCCCAAGCTCATTCCCGTTCGTCCGAAAGACGCAGGAACGGGGGCATCTTCTCCCGGAAATCCCAACGCTGCGACCGCTGGCGTGGGAGGTCGCGGTTCGGCCGAGGACATGGCAGATGGAGAGTCTGCATTTCAACGTCGGGACTACCGCACCGCAGCCTCGGCCTTCGGACGCGCGGTCGACCGAGACCCCCGCAATGCTCGCTACAACGGCCGCTTCGGTGCCGCCTTGGCTCGGGCAGGTGATGCCGATGGCGCCATGGCTCCGCTCACCACGGCAGCAAATGGGGGCTACTCTCCTGCGCTCGTGTACCTCGGCGACCTTGCCCAGCGACGTGGCGACACGGCTGGGGCGGTTGGGTACTACCAGTCGTACTTGATCACCGATCCCCCGGATGCCCGCGCAATTCAAGTGAAAATCGAGCAGCTTACCGGTCTTTGAGCGGGGTTGGGTCGTATTGGAGTCCGCTCGTGGCCACTATCACGCCTTGGTCGAACTTCTGGGAGCCAGGCGCCCATTGGACGGTTTGATGATCCCGTCTGGGTTGGAGCCCGGCGTAGGACCGCTGTTACTGCTACGAGAGCAGCGTCCATGCCACGTCATTGCGCGCACCCAGGGGGCGAGCCGCCGTGTACATTGAATGTGACCACTGCCACGCTGGCTACGAGCTGGAGCTCCCCGCGGCTGCCTTGTCGGGCGGACGGAGCGTCAAGTTCCGGTGTACGGCCTGTGGCCACAGCTTCCATGTGGTGAAACACGGTCAGGCGGTGGCCGAGTCGACACGCCCTGCCCCCCCTGTGGTCGAGGCGGAGGCGCTCCAACATGTCTTGCTCCGTCAAGATGGCGTGTCCTACCACGTGCCCGATGTGGCCACACTTCAGCGCTGGATTGTCGAGCGTCGCGTCGCGGCCGACGATGAGCTCGACTTTGGCGGCGGTCGATGGGTGATGGCGGGGGATCGTCCCGACCTCGCTCCCTTCTTTGCGATTGTCTCGGAGGTCGAGACTGGGGCCCAAGCGGCCCCTCTCCCCGCCATGCCCGAGCCGGCTCCCGAGCTTGCTCTCAAGCCCGAGCCTGCTCCCGCGCCCGCGCCCGCGCCCGAGCCCGTGCCTGCTCCTGAGCCTGAGCCTGAGCCTGCTCCGGAGCCCGCGCCCGAGCCTGCTCCCGAGCCCGAAGCGGCTCCTGGCGAAGACACTGGTGGCTCGGTTCCGAGCGTTTGGGCGGAGCCTCCTGGCGAAGACACCGGTGGCTCGGTTCCGAGCGTTTGGGCGGAGCCTCCTGGCGAAGACACCGGTGGCTCGGTTCCGAGCGTTTGGGCGGAGCCTCCTGGCGAAGACACTGGTGGCTCGGTTCCGAGCGTTTGGGCGGAGCCTCCTGGCGAAGACACTGGTGGC
>Ga0315321_10003015_pt1 | contig 13134 bp, 12 predicted proteins | sample M180m21515metaG_FD_203464 | JGI IMG/M metagenome (GOLD analysis project Ga0315321, IMG submission 203464) | Ammonia-oxidizing marine archaeal communities from Monterey Bay, California, United States - M1 80m 21515 | ecosystem: Environmental > Aquatic > Marine > Intertidal zone | place: USA... | reverse complement strand
TACCGAAGAAGGGCAGGACGCATCCCAAACCTCCTCCCCGAACAGCGCGGACTCGAAGCGCGGCGCCGGACAGTCGCGCTAGCTGGCCTTCGCGCGGTAGACTTCAGGCTCCTTCTGCCCGAGCGTGATCTTGGAAACCCACTCGCCTCGTCCGGCGCCCAAGGCCCGCGAAACCCTCCGCAAATCGAGCTCTTCGGAGCAGCTCCGCGAGCCTTCCCTCGCTCCGCCGGTTCCACATCCCATGGGGACCGTCTTTGCGTGGATGCGCGACTTTGCTCTCTTCGGGTGCACCTCCGGCCTGGTGGGCGGACCGTTCATCGCGTCCCACGTCCCCGATATCGAGGGAGGCGCCGCGGTGTTCCTCGTGCTGTTCTTCGCCGTGATGGTCAGCATCCAGGGAGTGCTGGCGGGCCTCGCTGTTGGCTCTGCCCTTCGGCTGTTGCGAGGACGGGTGCCGGCCTGGGCCGGCTTGATGGCGGCAGTCTTCGCGGCCTGTGTCTTCACCAGCATCGTGCCCTGGCTTTCGGGCCAACGCATCGGTGTGGAGTCCTTGATGCGGGGACTGCCCTACACGCTGGCGGTGGCTGGACTGATTCCCCTGACCGCGGTCCTCCGGTCGCGCCGTCAGCGCACTCTGCCTTGGATGCTTGGAGCGGGCGTGCTCGTGGGACTCGTCGCCCATCCCTGGAGCGAGTGGGTGAAGGTGCTGTACCCCGGGGGATAAAGAGAAGTCTCGCTCGGGGGGCGACTCCACGCCAACCTGCGGCCCATTCGGATAGGGTTAGAGAAATCCGCAGCTGGTAAGCGGACGCCATCTTATCCATCGTGATAGTCGTACTGCTCGCATAGGCATCCTCACCCAGCCAGCGGTGGGCCTTCTGCCCATTCCGGCCGGCTCGTTCATTCCGGTAGTCGACTCCGTCAGCGCTGGGGCACTTGGCGCACAGAACACACTTTAGGCAGTCGTTTTTTGGCATGAGCTCGTGCAATCGCCCGTCATGGCCTGTCACCAAAAGGCCCTCTATAGGAGAGGCCCCACATCAGCGGCTCCGGAGCTTTGTTGCGATCACCTGCCACCCGTCTTCTTCGCGCACATCTTGGAGGTTGCTTGGGCCGACCAGCTCCGAGATAAACTTTATCGCTTCCGTCCTTTCGAGCGGATCATGGCCCGATGACGTATCGAGGAGGAGGTGGTGCAGCCGCTTCGCCTCGGCTTCCCGCATCTTTCCCTTGGTCCCTTTTGCCTTCTTGTACCCGGCGCGGACAGCGCTATAAGCGGTGGTAACGATGCTGCCACCGAAGGCATTGACCCCTTTGGTGGCCGCCTTCTTTTTCTTCTGTGCCAGTGCGTAGTCGATGATCTCGCCCAGCTCGCTGCTGGTGGTGGCGTTCTTCAGGGCTTTAAGCCTCAGGATGTGTTTCATTGTCTTGGCGAAAGACACCACGGAGAGCACCTGTTTGGTGAGCTCGATCGGTAAAGCGGTGACTGGGACCAGATACTTCGCAGCGACGAGGACCAGGCCTCCAGCGGCCTTGGCTTTCTTTCGGCGGCCAAAGCTCAGCATGCTCCTCTCTTCTCTAATATTTAAAAGAGCCTGCAACCGCTGGATGCACGCCACCACCTCCGCTTCTTGCTGCTCCAGACTGTCCATGTTTTCCTGGGCCAGAACCAGCTGATCGCAGATGTTTTCGTAAAATCCTAGCTGGTCTTCCGAAAGCGAAGGCATCGGCATGTCTCTGACAATCGCGGCCAATTCCTCGAGCTGAGCATCGCTGGAGGAATCACTGCGGCTGACTTCGTCCTCGTCCTCGTCCTCGTCCTCGTCCAATTCTTCCAGCTCTGCGCTCAGATCCGCTTCCTCTATGCCCAGGGGGGTACTGAGCAAGACGGACATGTCTTCAATCTGATCATATACCCTCTCCATCTCCTCGATTTCATCAATGGTGGGCATGTCCTTGACTAAGCTTGCCTGCGTTTCGATGAGGGACGCCTGCTCCGTCTTAAACCTCCGAAGTATAGAGAGGTCGAAGAACGCTCGTTCAAGCCCTTCCCCGATCAAGCGGTCCCGCTCCTGGCTCTCTTCTTCATTTTCTTCATTCAATTCGTTCATCAGATCTTCGATATTCATCAGATCTTCGATATCTGCCACGTCCTCCAGGGTCATGGCCATTTGCTCGAAGTGTCCATCATTCTCTTCTTGGGCCAACTCCTCCTCAAGATCTTCCAGCGTCCAGTCGTCCTCGTCCTGCTCTTCCCCAAGGTCATCTAATAAGGGCACCTCCTCGTCAAGCTGCTCTTCCCCAAGGTCATCTAATAAGGGCACCTCATCTTCCAGCGTCCAGTCGTCCTCGTTCTGCTCTTCCCCAATGTCTTCTAATATGGGCTGCTCGTTGTCGCTGGGAGCAGAGGATTCGCCACTGGGAATGGACTTGGCTCTTGGCAGCAAGAAGACCGCCCTGGTCGCCCCAGCATTGCTGTTATCCGGCTTCACTTGGGTGATCATGAACTTGCGCTTGAATTCCGCTAAAGAGGGCATTCTGGAGTAATCCTTTGCTCCGGTTAATTTTGATGCGGGCGAGAGGCTACCTACCGCGAATCGACGTGTTCAACACAATTTATCACAATTGACTGAGGCATTGCGACGGAGATGAACCGGGCTGTGACATTGGGCATTTCAGTTACGATAAACTTCTCGATAAACTTCTCGATAAACTTCTCGATAAACTTCTCGATAAACTCCGAGGTAAGCTCGCGTTTGCTGCGGAGCTCAATCTCTCCAGCGACTGAATCGAGAATAGGGAGGGCTACGCGTCGGGAAGCGAGAGGCCGGGCCTTTTGGGCGGTGCAGACCGTGAACAAGCCGCCGCTTGCCTGAACCGGCCTCGGGGCGGTGACGTCCCGCGTTCCGTCCGGCGCCGGTCTTCCCGGCACCCGCAAACGCACCGCCGAAAGCCCCGCCAAGTGCTTGCATCCACCCGGTCCCGCACAGAGGCGCGTCAATACTCGGCGTCGGGAGAACGCAGCGGTATGGGTCGGTGGGGCCTCTTCAGTACTCCCCGTGGTGGTGCACGGTCGACGGGTGGGGTCCACGAGGTCGGCCGATGGGATCACTGCGGCAGGCTCGATTCCTCGACCAAGTGCGCAGTCCAGATAGTCGCGGACACACTCCCGGAGCCCCATGCCTACACGAAGCTTCAGCGCCGTCGTCCTGGCCGCCTCGGTCGGCTGCTCGCGCCTTCCGATCGAAGATGGCCGCAAGATTGGTCCACTGGTTCAGGTCAAAGATTCCTTCACCAGCTGCTACATGTTGGAGTTCGAGCCGGGCCGCGTCGCATTCTTCGACGCCTGCTTCGACAGCGATGGGGGTGCCGTAGAGAACGCGCTCGATGAAGAGGGCCTTTCCTTGGATGCGGTGGAGGCGGTGTTCTTGTCCCATGGCCACACCGACCACATCTCCGGTCTTCGCGCGCTTCCCCAAGCCAACGTCTATGCGCTTGCAGCCGAGCAGAGCCTCCTTCGCGAAGGAGGCCAACCGCTCAACGTAGCCTTGCGAGACGGAGACGAGGTCGCTCTTGGCGACTACCGAGTGCGCGTGTTTTCGGTCACGGGGCACACCGATGGCAGCGCGGTCTATGAAGTCGACGGCGTACTGCTCATGGGCGACACGGTCATTGCGCAGAAAGACGGCTCACTGGCTCCGCCGGCGGTGCGCTACAGCGACGATCCAACGGAGAATGATGAGAGCGTGCGAGAGCTCGTGGGCACACTCGATGCACTGGACTTGGACATCAAGTGGGTCGCCCCGGCTCACTCCGGCCCAGTGCAGGGCATGAAGGCGCTCCGGGCTTTCTGACGGAGACAGCTGCGCGTGGGCGCACCCCACCGTGCATGGCAGAGCCCAAGCCGGCTAAAACACCGCAACTTGACGAGAGCTGCTCGACCGAAGGGGGCCTTGCTGTCACTATTCGGACGCGCAACAACCGCTCGAGTCCCACCGCAGACACCGCTTGGAGCACACCATGGCCTCAACCCGCCTTCTCTTGGCCCTTCTCAGCCTGACGGCATGTCGGGCCGGCGAAGTGGAGCCCGACGCCAAGGCATCGTCCTCCGATGCCGTCAGCGACTCTGGAGATGCGTGGTACGCCTACGACGAAGACGACCCATACGACGAGGACGAAGAGGACGAAGAGAGTGAGGGGAAGGAAGAGGAGGAAGATGAGAAAGGCGAGAACTCCTACGGTGGCGAGGAGTGTCCGGAAGACTTCAGCTCAGACGAGCCCTGCGAAGGCAGCTGGGAAGACGGCGTCTGGTGCGTCGAGGGAGACACCATCTGGTACTGCGAAGACGGTACTTGGCTCAAGAAATAGGCGCCGTCGCTTGGATACGGCGGGCTTCTGCGAAAGCGTCGTTCGTTGTGTCATCCGCCGCAGCGCGGTCCGCCAGCGGACCTGCCCCGCAGCACACCACTCCCTTGACTCGAGCACTTCGCACCATGCCCACCTCTTCTCGCGTACCCACTTGGTCCCGCTTCACTGAACGGCTTCGAGGAGCGGCACTTCGTCGCTGCCTGCTGTGGTGGAGCGCCGCCCTGCTTGGATGCAGCGCCGACAAGTCCGCTCCCCCCCTTCCTGCCGAGGGAGCCGACCTCCGGCCCGTGGAGGTTCCGGTTGCCCTCACCCCAATCGAACGCAACAACACGGTCCGAGATCTGTTTAATTTTCCAACCGACGGCGCACGCTGGCCCGCTCCCCCCGCGATTGCAGAGCGGCTTTCTGCACCATCCGACAGCCTCGGAGGAGTGTTCTCTCCCGCCGTCGAGCCGCCCCCATGGCCGGTTGAGCTGCCGAGTGAGACTGGGGTTCATGGCTTCGAGGGCATGGTGGATGGTCAAGAACCAAGCGCCTACAGCGTAGAGGCTTGGCAGCAGGCCACCCTCCACTTTGCCCCCTATGCGCTGGTGTCTCCAGCCTTCCTCGCCTGCAGCGACTGGGAAGACACCGACGAGGCGGGCCGCGCGCGCTGTGGCTGGGACAGCATCGTTCGATTTGCGGCTCGGGCATGGCGTCACCCGCTGAGCGTCGAGGAACGCGCGCGTCTGGAGGCGGCTTGGAGTGCCCAGCTGGAGCTCGGGAGCGCGGAGGAGGCCGTGATTATTGCCGTCTCCAGCATCTTGCTCTCACCGCAGTTTACGCATCGAATCGAGGTGGGGCAGGCCGGTGAAGAGGACGGGCTCCGACGGGACCTGACAAGCTTGGAGCTTGCCAGTCGGTTGTCGTACTTCATCTGGGACACCTTGCCGGACACGGAGCTGTTCAAGGCGGCCGACCAGGGCGAGCTCCAGACCGAGTCCCAGATTCGCGACCAAGTGCGACGGATGCTGGCCGACCCCAAGGCGGCGGGCCCGGTCGCCGCATTCCATCACGCATGGCTTGGCACCGACGCCGTCCTCACCATCGCCCCCGCACGCTCCGCCCATGGCCCCACCTTCGGCTTGTCCGCCGACTCACCCGCTACCGATGACTGCGACCTCGACTGGCCCGGCATCGTCGGCCCGCTGCGCCACGCCCTCTACGCAGACTTCAGCCTCACGGTTGTCGACCGCATTCTGGATGGACCGGGCACCTTCACCGACCTTCTGACCACGTCGGTGGGCTATCGAGCGGCCGTAGCGCGGCCCCTGTATGGCGACGCCGAGGCCGACTCGTCTGTGTCGAAGGTCGAGTGGCCCTACGAGACGGTCGTTGCGTCGGCGCCCGTGACGGACACCCTCCTGCTTGAGCGCGTGAACCACTCTGAGGGAGAGCGGGCAGGCATTCTTGCGTCCCCCGCGGTCTTGGCCGTGGGTGCGTACCCGGTTCATCCCGGACCGATTCCCCGAGGCGTCACCATCCTCGAACGGGTGCTGTGCACCGACCTCGGCGCTCCCCCAGAAGGCGCTGAAGGGGCCTTGCCGGCCGACATTCCCGATGCGGAGCAGACCAACCGGACCCGCACGGAGCTCGCCACCGCCGCAGAGGCCTGTACCGGCTGCCACGACCGCATCAATCCGTTTGGCTTTGCCTTTGAACACTACGACGCGCTTGGTCGATGGCGAGCGACGGACTACGGCCTGCCCGTGGATGCTTCCGTCGATATCGTCCTGGACGGTGTCGCCCGCTCTATCGAGGATGCGTCTGAGCTTGGTGTCGCGGTGGCCCAGAGTGATGAAGCCCGTGGCTGCTACGCCCTGCACCAGGTGCGGACCGCAACGGGCTTGGACTGGGACCGCCTCGACCCCCGCATTGAGTCCTTGGTCGACCACTTCCAGCGCGATGACCACATCCCCACCTTGATTGAAGAGATTGCGGTGAGCTCGATCTTTCGCACAATCGACCTTGAAGAGGCGCCCTGATGTCCATCTTTTCGCGCCGAAGATTTCTTCAACAAAGCGGTCTGGCAGGGCTCTCCTTGGGGGTTTCCACACCCTCATTCGCAGCCCCTGCTCCGCGCCGTCTCATCGTCCTCTCGCACTGCCACGGCTGGACCTGGGACACGTGGCGAATTCGACCGGACGGTGCCACCGACGCCGACTCGTACCGGTTGGACCTTGCCGAGCTTCCCGAAGCAGACTGGAGCGCTCCCCTTGCACCGCTGTACCGCCACCGCAGTCAGCTCGTGGCCATTGACGGTCTGTCGTTGGTGTCCGCCGAGACCGACGTGGGGGGCAACCGACACGACCGAGGCTTTGTCCATGCCTGGACGGGGAATTGGGCCGACTTCAGTGGCTCCGACTCCCGTGCGAGCTCTGCCTCGATTGACCAGCTGGTGGCCGCGAATATCGCTCGTTCCGATCGCCTTCCCAGCTTGGAGCTCTCCGTCAACGGGGGAGGTGAGGTGGGCCGTCCGGTGAGCTACGCCCCCACTGGTGCGCGGCTTCCGGTTGCGGACACGGCCGATGCGGCGTGGATGCGTCTGTTCGGGCTCTCGAGCTCTCCCGACCCACTTGTGCTGCGGCAACAAGACGCCATCGCTGCCGCGGTTGCAGAGCTGGATGCTGCTGGAGCCCGCCTTGGTTCCGGGGGACACGCCCGCCTGCAAGCGGAGGCGGCTCACCTGAGTGCGCTCTCCTCTCGCATCGCCGGGCTCGCGGACCTCTCTTGCCCTTCGATTCCAGAACGTGTGGGCACTCTGGCGGACTACAACGACCGCTTCGACGCGATGAGCGACCTCATCGCAGCCGCGTTTGCGTGCGACCTCACCCGTGTCGTCTCTCTTTCGCTCGGCGAGATGCCCACCTCAGACTTTGGTGCAAGCGCCATCTCCGACAATGTCCACAAAGGAATCGCGCACGACATCTTCGACGATGAAGCAAAGATGAGTGCCATGACGGACTACGCCGCGGTGCATGCCACGCAGGTGGCACGCTTGGTCGACCTTCTCAGCGCCACACCCGACCCGGCCGGAGGAAGCCTGCTCGATCACACGCTCATCGTCTGGGGCTCCGAGCTTGGGAATGCGTGGCACGGATACCAGCACTATTGCCCGGTGCTCATTGGTGGTGGCTGGCACTTTCAAGGGGGTCGCTACCATCGTTTTCCCCACGAGACCCCCGCCCCCATGACCGTTCACACCTCGACCGACCCCTCGGGAACGGTCGCGGTCTCGGGTCGACCCCATCAACATCTGTTGGTCAGTGTGGCCCAGGCGATGGGGCTTTCCACCGACCAAGTTGGCGTCCCTCACTTCCAGAGTGAGAGCGGTCAGTGGGTCGAGGCATCCGGTCCCATCGAGGCGCTCACCTGACCGGACCGCTGCCCGGCCGCTTCTGGATTCGGGCCTCCCCGCGCCTACTGCAACACCACCTTCACGCCGGTCACCTTTCCGTCGATGGTGACCACATCGGAGCGTCCTTCGACCACATAGTCCATGTCGCCGGTGTCGTAGCCATCACCCGACTGGATGCCGACGAACACCTGGTATTCGTCTGCCGGGACGCCCTTGATGGTGAACTTCACCTCGGTGCCACACGTCTTGGGCTGGTCGAACCAGCCCCCGTCGGAGAGCGCACCGACGTAGCCGAAGCCGTCGGCCCACTCCAGGCCAAGCTCCATCAGGGAGCCCTCCTCGACCGAGTCGGGCCAGGTCGCGGTGCCCGAGACGGTTCCGGGCTCGTCGCCATCCGACAGAAACAAGGTGCCGTCAAAGTCTTCGGGAGTGCACTCCTTGTCCCTGCAGGCGGTTGAGGCGGTCAAGGCGAATATGGCAACGGCAAGCTGGCGAGACATGAGGCTCCGTGTCAGACGCGGACGATAGCGCGGGTCCGCCAGCGAGGGATAGGCCCGCGCGCAGACCGGCTGCTTCAGTCGAGCGTAAGGAACCACTCCACCTGACCGTCGTGGTGCGCCTGGCCAATGACGGTGTGCGCGAAGTCTTCAGCCCGCGGGAGGTCGGCCAGTTCCGGCACGGGCACCTCTTCGACGATGACCGCCGCGGGGCTCACGAGCATGTGCTGAACCAGGGTGTGGAGGGCGGCGGTGAGCGCGCTGGTCTCGGGCATGGTGGACAAGCCGGTGCGGAGCGTCTCGGCTCGGAACTCGCCCGTCGCGAATTCGGCCTCCAGCCAGCCATCACTCTCGCCCAGCGTGATGGACGCCTCAGGGTCGAACACGTCCACGTTCACCACGAGCACCTCGATGGGCGATGCCGTATCGGTCTCGATGACCAGCTGTGCCTGTCCCATGTGGAAGAGGAGCAGGGGGTTGCCGGTGTCTTCGTCCATCTCGTACTTGTCGGCCACAGTGATGGAGTGGTTGCCATTGAAGGTGAGGGTGGGCGGCAGAGTCTGCTGAAAGCGCAGGCGCAGAGGGGTGTCGTCGAGCTCGGCCAGCTCGGGAATCCAAGCCGACAGTCCCTTGCCGGTGGCGGGCAGGGGCGTGGTGCAGCCGTCGTCGGTGGCCCAGAGACACAGCCCGAGCATCCACGGGGTGAGGTCTGCGGCGTCGACGGTGGGGTTGAGGGCTTCGGATGTGCCGGCCTCGGCGAGCATCTGGTTGAAGGTGTCGAGGGACACCGAGATGGCCAGATCGTAGGTGGTGCCGCCATCGTCGCTCAGTTCACCGGTGAGGCTGTCTGGGACGGTGTCGCCTTCGTTGATTCGGAGGTCGGGGGTCTGAGCGAGCATCCACGAAAAGGACCCGCGGGCAGGCGACACCACGGAGGCCACGCTGTAGCCCCGCCACAGCACACCCGAGTGGTCGGTCGGCACCGCAGCGGGCGACGCACTGTCGAGACGCTCGGTGATGGTGGTGAATTGGTGGCCGAGCGTGACCCGGGGGTCGATAGGACCGCGCACGCCGACCTCGTTCCACGACAGAGAGTCTTCCAGCAAGCGATGCGCTTCGCGGTCCGATGTGCCGCCCTCCATCCAGTTCTCCCAGAGCACCCGGCGTGCAGCTTTCTCCACGTCTGTGAGGAGGTCGCCCACATCGGCGTGCGCACCGCCCACGTTGAGCATGGGCTCGGCACAGGTCCAGCTGGACGCGGCGCCAATCATCTCATCCACATCCAGGAGGCCGCTGGCCGAGACGTCGGAGAGCATCCCGGAAGCGTCGGGCTCGATGAAGACCCGCTCGGTGAAGGTCACGGGGGTGAGCGAGCCCACGGGCATGTCGAGGCAGTCGAGGGAGCCCTCGGCAACCGGCATGGCGAGGGCGACGCCAAAGTGGGCGAAGATGTCCATCACCACGCCGGAGAGACCGTCTGCGCTCCAGTATACGCGCCCGGAGAGGGCCTGGTCGAAGGTACCCACGAACGGTTCTGCGGTGATCCAGGTCACGTCAGTGGCGTCGGTGCCGCTCTCCACGTCGATCGCATCGACTTCGGGCAGGTCGAGTGCGGTGATGCGCGCGGCGTCGGTGGGCTCCACGCACAGCACGAAGTTGTCGAGGTTGGCTTGCAGCCGGTGGTCGGGGTCGACTGCGGGAAAGGTGGCGTGGAGGGTGGTGACTCCGGCCCGGATTGCGTTGCGGAAGAGCGCGGTCTGGCTCTGGACCTCGTCCTTCACCACCGTGAGCTGGTCCAGGGGGGTGCAGTACTCACCCGACAGCGTGTCGACAGGCAGTCCGTCTCCGACGACGGTGTTCGCCACGCGATTCTCGAGGGGTTCCATGTCGGGGAGCGGCCGCTGCTCAAGCATCAGTCCACCCACTTCTCGGCGGATCGCGGCACCCGTGAGCTGGGACGACACCGATGGAAGCGGGGTTCCCGGGGTGACTGTGCGGGCGATGGTGGAGCTGTCTCGGTCGAAGGCGCGCATGTCGGTGAGCAGCACACGGTCGCGGGCGGCCTGCTGCCATCCCGATGGCGTCTCCACCATCAGCTCTACGCGCAAGGGGCGGAACAGGCGGGCGCTGTCGTCGGACCATGTGGAGTAGACGTAGCCGGGGTGATCGTCGAGGATGATGTCGGGACCCACCGCCAAGCTGTCTTCCGGCAGGATGGCAACGCCCACCGAGTCTGCAAATGTGCCAGCGGTGGTGCAGATGCTCTCGTGGTCGAGCTCGCCGTTGATGTAGAGCCGGTATCGCTGGCCGGGGGTGAGGCCGTTGATGGCCACGTCGGCGCTCAGCGCGTTGACGTCGACGTCCATGCCGTGGTTCGGCGAGACGATGGTGAGATTGGCGGCAGACGCGATTGAGACCACGCCACCGAGGGCGAGCAGGATGCTGGACAGCATTGGGGACTCCGGTGTTTGGTCGCCAAAAATCCGGCGACGGCTCCCTCTCCAGGGACACCACTCACCTATGTTTCGAGCCTCGATCCAAAATGCACAAGAAGTACACCGTGTTGTGCACAAGAGCCCAAAGTCCCGGTCATTGGCGGAAAGACGGCGGTTTTCGCCGGGCTCGTCCACGGCTGGGGAGAGGTTCGCTGCCCGGGATGTCCTCTCCCCGGGCGTACGCTCCTGCGGCTACTGCACACCTTCGCTCGACTGTGTTGCAGGTGAGGCTGCTGTACATTGGATTTACCGCTACCAGTCAGGCCGTCAGCTCGGGAAGCAGACCTGCTGATTGTCGCTTCCGCCTCCCGTGCTGCGGCAGCTCAGAGCACCGGGGCACTCGTCGTCTTCCGAGGACTCGGACCCCTGGCAGGCGGGAAAGCAGTAGAGGCCGTCGCTGGACTCGAAGCTCGCACACACGTAGTTCCAGTCAGCGTCCGCTCCTGCACAGTCGGCATCTGTGGTGCACGACCAGGTGCAGAAGCCTTCTCCACCCTTGTCCAGGCAAGCGGCGTCTCCGCCTTCGCTGGGACGCACGCACTCGTCCGCGGTCTCACACACGCGGTACAGGTCGAACGAGCTGTCCTTGTCGTCGCCACTGCACCCAAGCAGGAGGACGAGCAGGGGGGGCCACACACTTCGCATCGCGACTCCAGTGCGGGGCGCGAGGGACCACGCACCAGGAGTGTACCTCCGGGCACGGGAAAGAGCTGCACCTCGTCGTGGACCACCTCTTCGTCGTCCATACATGTCGTCCATACATCGTGGCCGGGGCGGCAGCTCCCGCCACATCGCCCTGCCCGGCTCCGCCGCCCTCCTCCTGAACACCCGCACGGGCGACGAGTGGGGCTGGTGCCTCCTCAAGCCCGACTGAGCCGTGCTGACCGCCCACGCCTCAGACAGCTGAGCCCATGCCCCGAGATGCCGGGGCTACTTTGCCACCGGCTTCATCTGGTCCACGGCAGCAGCCGCCGCCTCGCCCTCCCCCACGAGCACGATGGCCTGACAGCTGCCATTGGTGGGGGCGGGAACCGACATCACAGCAGCCACCACACAACCGGCCTTCTTCGGTGAGCTCGCCCGAGTCGCCGTGGCCTTGGACGCCTTGCCCCCCGACCAGGTCCACTTCAGCTCCACGGCCGCACCCGTGGGGGCGCAGGCATCGAGAGCGGTCTTCTCCTTGGCCAGGGCGCCGACCACCAGGGCTGAGGCAAAGAGGCCGCCGCTGTCGAGGGTGCAGCTGAGCTTCTTCACCGTCAGGCCGTCGGCGGTGATGTCGGCCACATTGACGTTCACGCCCGCCACGCCGGCCGCCAGCACCAGGGCCGAGAGTCCGCTCCAGCTCATTCGCTTCTCCTCCGCCCGACCCATGGGTCCGGACCGATGCTGGCCCCGCTCAGCGCTCGATGCGAACGCGTCGGTCGGCTCCGTCTGCAGGCCATAGCACCCGAAGCCCTCGACTCGCCATGAACAACCGACCGCGACAAGAATAAGGAAAAGACCGTCACAGGGGGCGGCTCAGCGGCGATGGTCCAGCGGCTCAGTTCATCCGATGTGAGGCTCCAGACAAACACCACATCTGCACTCACATGGCTCACAGAGACCACAGAGCACAAAGACGCCGTTGTACAGGCCGGTGGCATTCAGCCACTGGTCCGGCTGCTCGACTCCTCCAATGGAAGCATCCAGAGGAACGCAGCAGATGTGCTCAAGTGGCTCACCAAGAAGCACACCCCAAATCAGGACGCCATCCGGCTGGCCTTGAGCCGGGCGGTGAAGGCGATGGCCCGGACGGTCCACGAATGGCGACTCCGGGCTTTCTGGACCAACACCGTCCTGCTGACGGGCAGCTTCCCTGTTTGTTGGGCTGCTCACCAGGCAGGTACGATCCAATCTCCTGGGGGCAGTTGCACGGGCCGGCCGCTCCAGAGAGCTCGGTAGATTGAGTTGCCCGAGAGCATTCGGTAGTCTGCCTGTCCAAGCGAATCGCGGCCCTGGTCTGGAGACTCCCATGCGCCCCCTGCTTCCCCTCACGCTGCTGCTGGCAGTGCCCCTTGTCGGGCCAGCCCACGCCAAGAGGCCCGACGCCCCCACGGTGGCCAAGGTGCCCTCCATCGAGGAGGTGGTCGCGGCCGAGGGCTTTGTGCCCACGCCCTCGCAGTCGGAGATCTACAAGCCCGGAGCCGTTCTGGTGCCCAACGACCGGGGCGGCCACGACGTGGTGGTCTCCCGGTGCATCGACGCCGAGCCCGAGGTCTCCATCATGTCGCAGTCGAGCATCGCCACCACCTTGGCGGGCGGTGTCTCAGCGCGCCTCGGAGTGGCCCGCGGTGCCGCCAGTGCCGGCGTGGAAAAGCGCCTGAGCTTCGTGGACCCC
>Ga0315321_10003013_pt1 | contig 13137 bp, 7 predicted proteins | sample M180m21515metaG_FD_203464 | JGI IMG/M metagenome (GOLD analysis project Ga0315321, IMG submission 203464) | Ammonia-oxidizing marine archaeal communities from Monterey Bay, California, United States - M1 80m 21515 | ecosystem: Environmental > Aquatic > Marine > Intertidal zone | place: USA... | reverse complement strand
AGAGCAGCAGCCGATAGCCCGGACGGTCACCGGGGCTCGAGAGGCGACGCTCGCCATGTAGACGCACCAGCTCAAGCTGTCGGCGGGTCTGGGCCGGCACGATGAGCTGCTCCCACGGCACCTCCCGTCGAATGGCCCGGGCGACGCCACCGCCGCGCAGCCCGCACACGTCGGCCCGACTGCTGGCGCGCTCGGTGTCGACGAGTCGACGGGTCAGGCGCTCGTCGGTGCCGGTCTCGGCGCGCGTGTCTTCGGTCAGACCCACCCAACGCAGCGAGGCCGCGCCGGTGAGGGCGACAAGGCGAAAGGGGCTGGGGTCGGTTGCGAGGAGGATGCGCGGCACGGGGGCTTCGCCCGTGCGTTGGATCACACTGGCGAGTCGACGCAGGGCGACCGCCTCGAGGTGGCAGGCATCCCACACCACCGGCTGGCCCCAGGCCACCTGCGCCGCCACCTGACCGGTCAGCCAGTCGGGGGAGACGCTGGCGGGGAGCACCTGCGGATCGAGGGCGGCCGTGTCGACTAGGCTGTAGGCCTCTAGGCACAGGGCCTCGCGCAGCTCCCCGTGGAGCACCATCCAGGGCACAAGCCCCTCGGTGTAGCCAACCTGAACGGCGGGCAGTGGTGGCGCGAGGCCCGCGACGATGCGACCCGCCGACGTGAGGCGGACTGCAGCGCTTCCGCCCACGCGGGGGTCGCTCTCGCGCTCCCCCACCACCTCGGCAACGCCCCAGCGGCACAGGTTTCGCAGTGCCGAGTCGAGGGAGCCATCGGCCACGCCGCCCAGCAAGCGGCCCAGCTGCATATACGACAGCACCCCGCTGCGTCGGTCCTCGTCCTGGGCTTCGGCCCAGGCCCGGAAGCTCGGGTTGCCGTCGAGCTGCGCCAGATATCGGAAGATGGCCTGCGCCGAGTCTCGGATGCCGAGGGCGGCACAGCTGTGTTCGAGCCGCTCCGGGGGTGCCCAGGGGGGGGGCGCTTGATCTCCAGCGAAATTTTCGGTGTGCATCATGGGTCGGAAGGATAACCAGATCGGACGGAGAGCAGGATGCAAGAATGACGTGGCACGCGTACATTGCGACGTGCTCCTCCGCGACTTCATGGGGGGGCTTGGGCCTCGCCGCATGGCTGCTCTCTTCGGCTGCCCAGGCCGCCTCGGAGCCCTGCACCCTGCCGCTCGATGTGCAGCAGCATCGACTGCCGATCGACTCCGAGCGACTGCTGTGGGCCGACGAGAGCGCCGGGGCCCATCCGGGCTACACCATGGCGCGCCTAGGTGCGGGCTACATGGCCAGTCCGGTCACCTTTCTCCCCGAGGGTGCAGCCCCGCGGCAGCCGCTGGCCTTCGGGGTCGAGTCCAACGCCATCGTGGCCCGCTGGATCGGCCCGGTTCGCCTTGGGTTGGATGTCCCGATGTGGGTGGCCGGGCGACACGACTGTGTCGAGGAGCTGCTGCGCGGGCTCGGCGACATCTCCCTCGACGCCAAGGCCACCATCTGGGAGCGAGACGAGCATCCCGTCGGCCTGGCGGTCACCAGTCGGGTGCAGCTGCCCACGGGCCAGGTGCTGGTGATCCCGGTCACACAGGATGACCTGGCCATCGAGACCGCCGTTGTGGTCGACCGCGACCTCGGTCCACTGCGGCTGGCGGTCAACCTCGGCACGGTGTCCAAGACACGCGAGCTCTTTCAAGGGCACTCCTTCGACGACGGCTACGTCTACCGGGCTGGTGCCGGCTGGGCGGTGGTCGCCTCCGAGCGCCTGGGGCTGTCAGCCGACCTGGCCGGCCATGACCCCTACGGCGACCAGGGCGGCTTGGGTCACTCCCTCGAGTGGCTGCTGGGCATGTGGGCCAACCCCCACCCCGACTGGCGGCTGCAGCTGGGCGCTGGCCAGGGCCTCACCAGCGCGGTCACCGCCTCCGAGCTGCGCGGTGTGTTCGCCCTCACCTGGGCCCCGCCGCGCTCCACCGACGTCGATGGCGACGGCATCCCCAACCGACTCGACGCCTGTAGAGACGTCCCTGAAGACATCGACCAATACTCCGACTCAGACGGCTGCCCCGATGCCGCAGCGGTGGCCTCGGTGGTCGCCACCGGTCCTGACCAGACCGCCATCGCCGACCTCAGCTGCGCATTCCAGCTGGGCGATGAGGTGGTCCTCGTCACGGGCACCAGCTCCGGCGAGCTGCATCCGGGCACCTGGTCCCTCACCTGCACCGCCCCCGACTTCGAGCCCCAGACCGTCCCGGTCGAGGTCACGGAGGGCGACACCAGCCCGATGGTGGTGGTCGCCCTCGAGCCCGCCATCGCCACGGTGCAGCTGCGGGTCACCGACCTCAAGGGTCGACAGCTCGACGCCACCGTGGAGTTCGTGGATGGCGAGACCCTCGCGGTGGCAGACGGTCGGGCCGACGTGGTCCTCGGAAAGGGCTCCCACACCTTCCTGGTCACGGCGCCCGGGCACTTCCCGGTGCCGGTGGCGGTCGATCTGTCCGCCGGCGAGCTCGACGACATCCTCGTTCAGCTCGACACAACCCTCGCCGAGCGCACCGCGCAGGGCGTGCGCCTGCTCAGCCCACTGTCCTGGGAGGGAGCCACCGCCCGACTCCAGCCCGCGTCCGTGACTGTCCTCGATGATGTCTCTGCCCTGCTCCTGGCGGGCCTGGTGCCGCGGGGACTGCAGGTGGCAGTGGCCACCAACGATCGGGGGGACGCGCGCCAGAACCAGGAGCTTGGGGCCGCCCGGGCAGCAACCATCGTGGCCGTGCTCACGGCGCGCGGCGTCGACCCCAGGCAGCTGCAGGCGGTGGGGCTCGCGCCCGGAGCCGATGCAGTGGTGCTCTCGTGGGTGGAGCAACGATGACTTGCCCACACCTGTACAGCCACGAGTACACCAGTCAGAATGACGCGGCGGAACAGCTCAAGGGGCTGTCCGCACGTGGGAGAGCAGGGTGAGTCGCTTCGAGCAGAGCGTGCACGATGTGGCGGCGTGGTTGGGCGACCACGCCGACGTGGCGCTCTTGAAGCAGGCCGCCGAGGCGGTCCAGCTGCCCGTCCCCGATGACGCCACCGCAAACGACCCCACCGATCTGGCAGCCCAGTGGCGCTCCCTGCTGCGACATGCTGCCGCCAAGGGTCAGCTAGCCGATGCACTCGCCCCCCTCGAGCAGGCGTCCAACCCGCTGACACGGGCGATGGCCGGTGCCTTCGTGCCTCCCGAAGACAGCCCCGACGTGCTGGTGGTCCCCAGCGGTCGCGCGCTGGCCGTGGGCTGGCCCGCTGGGGTGTTCCTGGCCTTTGTGGTGGTGGCGCTCTTGCTGCCCTCGGCCCCCTTCGTTCCCCAGTGGTCATCGAGCTACCAGCTCGGCACGCCCACAGCACCGCGCTTGCAGCAGCTGCAGACCCCTGCACCATCGAGCGGGGCGCGCGCGCCTTCGCCGACCGTCGAGAACACCGATCCACCGGAACTGTCCGAGGTGGCCGTCGAGCCCAGCGCGTCGAAGCAGGTTGGCATGGGCGACCCCTCGGATGGGCTCGAGGTGGATGTGCCTGTCCTACCTCCCCCCCGCCGACGCGAAGGCCGTGTCTTTCTGGATGGGGTCGAGCAATGGCGCGGGCGAAGTGGCCAGCCGGATGCGGGAGAGCCCGCTCCACCCGCGGAGACCGATCCCCCGCCCGAGCCCGCCGAGGGGACCGGCGAGCCGCCATCTGCTCCGCCTGGCGATGAGCCGCTGAGTCTGGTCGACCCCACCACCACAGACGCCAACGGTGCTGCCGCTGCACCCGAGTCGGACGCCGATGGCATCCCGGCAGCAGGCTCCGCTGCGCCCCCCGACCCCGAGGCGCCAACAGGGGCTTCCCTGGAGCCTTGTAAGCCTGGCGCGGACGTGCGGAGATGGCCGTGCCGACGCCTTTATCAGAAGCCTGAAGGCTGCCCGGACAGCTCGGAGGGCTATGTCGGCTGGTGGTGGGCCGGGCCGCGCTCCCCTGGCGAGGTCGGCGACGTGATCGCAGTCGAGCGGGCCGTACACGTGCGCTGTGATCTACCCCGTGAAGGCAATGGCTACGATCCCGCCACGCCTGTCGCCAGCGCTCTGTCACGCGGTCACTGGGTGCGCATCTCCGGCCCCCCCATGCAGGTCGGTAGCTCCTGGTACGTGCCTCTCCAGCAGGGCGATTACCCCATTCCAAAGAGCCTCCGATGAGACCGAACGGCATCTTTTCGTAGCGCCGACACCACGGGACGCACTGTGGCTCAGCCTCCGATGAGCACCGTGGGGCAGCCGGGCGGCAGGATGTTGCCAACCGGTGCAGGAATGGGAGCGATGCAGGTGGGGTGGCTGGTCTGGTCACCCACCCGGGCCGCGCCACGGCTGCCGATCAGCACCGTGACGGAAGCCATGGCAATCACGCCCGGCCCAGCGGGCACGCATCCGGCCAGCATGCAGGGACTGGTCTGAGAGCTGAGTACCGCCGCGGGCAGGCCTCCGATGAGCACCGTCGGCACTGTGCCCAGGACAATGGGCAGGGGCATGGGCGGGTGGGCCATCGGCGTGGGGACCGGTGCGGGAGGATGGATGGGTGCATGACAGTGGGGCGCGGTCTGGAGGACCTTGTCGGTCATGCGGGCGGCGGGCTTGCCCATGGGAAACCTCGGGCGGGGATTACTTGTTGGCGGTCTCGTCAAGCTCAAGAAGGGTCTGGGTGGCCATGGCGTCGATGGTGGCACTGGCCGCGATGCTGAGAGCCACGCCAGACCAAGGACAGTCCGGGGTGGGGCCAACACCAGGGATCTCCATGCCTGCTGCCACCTCGACCAGATCGGGCAACACGGGGGCTCCCACAGCGGGGCGCTCAGCAGCTGCAGCGATGTCTTCCACAAGGGCGCGCACGCACATCGATGGGCTGCTGCTGGACTCGTACACCTCGCTGACGGGCATCAGGTCGAGGGCCATCAGGAAGGTGCTGGTCCACGCGTCGGACTGAGAAGGGGCAACCTGGGGCCGACCGTCGGTGTAGGCCTGCAGCATGTCGCGTCGAACTACCCGCATGCCACGGGTGAGGGTCTCGATGCTGCGGCGGTCATCGGACAAGCCCGCCCCTGCCTCGGCCGCGCCCGCCGGCCCGAACTCCCAGGCGAGCCACTCCGACAGCAGCCACCGTCCATACAAGGGCACGCCTTCTACCACCGACTCGTCTTGAGGGGTGCAGCGCAGCTTGGGATCGATGGCCCACAGCAGGGTCCAGCTGGGCAGAGTGCTGTTCAAATGCTCGTCAAAGCGCATGCACCGCTGCAAGTCGTCGCGTTCGGGAATGGACTCCCGCGACATGGCCCGGTCACGAACGGCGGCGAGGAGGTTGTCTCCATAGGCGCCGTCCCAGGCCTCCACGGCCTCACCGATGAGCTCGGCCTTGCCGTTGGCGACCGCTTCACGCTGACTCGCCCCGACGGCCACGGCAGAGGCTGCTGCGGCTTCGACCATGAGGCCGCGGTCACCGAGCTTCGACGACAGGTCCTTGCGGTCTTCGAGGCACTCGTCTTCGGCGCCAACCGCCACAGCGAGTGCGTCTTTGGTACGCTCGAGCTCTGCGGTGATCTCCGCTATCTGAGCGTCTTTGCCTGCATCTCCCCGACCGAAGTAGTACAGGCCCACCCCTACACCGCCAACCATCACGTAGGGCATGAAGGACAGGAAGGCCCCGCGCCAGGCGGTGGCCTTGGCAGCGATGAGGCGCCACTGCTTCTGAAGGTCGCGGAGGGGCTGGGTGGCGGCCGTGCGCACCGTGGGCAGCTTCCAACCGCGCTTCTCGGCGCGCACCTCATCGAGAGAGAGGTCGGGGTCAGCACTGCCGACCGCACTGGCGAGACCGATGTCGTGCACGGCATCGAAGCCGAGGGTGAACTGGATGGGCGGTGCAGACTCCCCACTGGACGCCGACAGGCGCTCAAGCTTGAGTCGGGCACCCGAGTGCAAGCGGTCTTCGTCGACCACCAGCCGAGTGAGCTGTCCCTCGTCGACAAAGAGACTCTGTCGATGCTCCGGTCCTGTTCGGGTGACCTCAAGACGAATCGGTCCCGTGCGCGGTACACGTCCCCAGAACAGCGCCTGGGCGTCAAAGGGCATGCGGGTGTCCGCCGCCCGGCGAATGACGATGTGTCGAAGCACGTCGTCCCGACCATCATCGCTCGGAAGGTACAGCACACGGAACATCTCGCCACGGTCCAGCTCAAGGGCCGTGCGCAGAGGCAGCGCGTTGGACTCGTCGCACCAGATGCTGACCACACTCACGGGTCACCTCGGGTGGGGATCCAGCTGGGTGGGGTCTCGTTGAGCTCCCGAAAGTGCATGCGGGGAAAGCGCAGCACAACCGCGGCGGCGGGTGCAAAGCGGAGATCGTCGCCAAGGCGCACATACAAGCGCAGGCCACTCGCAGCTCGAATGGGACGGTTGGCCGCCTGCATCAAGGAGAACAGCTCACTGTTGGGAATGTCGAGCAAGTCGAGGCCAATGCGTACAGTGTGGACGGCACGCCCCTTCGGGAAGATGGCGGACTTCGCGTCTGCGAACATCCCAGCCAGCTCTTGAGCACGAAGGGCGGCGTAGTGGCCGGGGTCGAGAATGCTCAGCGACTCGCGGATGGCATCGCAGAATTCAATGAGATCGGTCCCCGCACCCGGCACGGGAATGTCCATATCAAAGCCCGATTCCTGGTGCGAAGCCATGGCAATGGCACCGAGTCCGCCCATGAGGGTGGAGGTGGGGTTGGAGCCCGGTCCCATGGCGCCGGCTGCGGGCCCGCTGCCGCTCACGAGGAAATGAACCGCGAGGTCGATGCCAGGGATCCACACCAAAGACGGCAGCGCGGCGAAGGTGCGGCCGTCCTCAAAGGGCATGCACCAGTCTTCGCGGGCCTCGTACCACTCGCGCAGAGGCGCCGGCAGCTCGTGCACCTGCATTCCGGGGGAGGGCGGACCACCACGCGGACGGTTCGGGTGCTTCTTCCAGAGGATCTGGATGGACTCCCCGACCATCGCCCCGAACATGCCCCAAGGCTCCGGTCGACCGGTGGACGGCGGCGGCCGGCCCCCAGGGATCGTGAGCAGAGAGGCCTCCGATGCGTTGGAGGAGCGACCGTCGGTGGGCCCCATTCGGAAGGGGAGCAGGGTGAGATGGGGCTGTGTGCTGCCAGATGGCGGAAACTCCGTGCCCACCTGAAGCCCCTGGATACGGGCATCCTTGAGCACGCCGTGGACCCAATCCAAGAGGCGGTCATTGACCGTCTTCATGGTGATCTGCACCTGTCGGAGCTGCTGCTGGCGTGGTGTGGTCGTCATTTCTTACCTCCCGCACGGCGCGGCATGAGCCACCAGGTGCGCAGGGCGACGGACAGGGAGATGGCGTCGACGGAGCTGGATGCAAAGTCGGGCTCGACTTGAAGGCGCACGGATGGACCCAGCAACAAACCGGGGGAATAGGGATTCAGGTTGCCGCGGGAGGAAAAGGCAGGATGGATGGACCGCGCCCACCACGGCTCCACCCAGAAGGAGTGCACGAAACCTTCCGTGTCGTCGCCAGCGAGCTGCCAGCCGACCCGACCGCCGAACTGCGTCCGGCCGACCTCACGCCCACCACCGGGCTGTTCACCGCCCCATGCCACCGCACGGCGAGCCGGACGACGCGCAGCAGATGGCAGGGGCGCAAAGCGCATGCCTACGCTCGTGTCCGTACTCAGCTCGGGGGGCTTGTCGCCCGGTATCGAAGTGAGGTTGCCGCCCAGCCCCATGGTGATGCCGCGGGTGGGCAGACCGAGGCGCCAGATGGTCAGACCGGTGTTCACGTTGAGGGCGGGAGCACGGGTAAGACGGCCCGCAGATGCGTCGTAGCCATAGGCGAGCAGGCCCACGTCCAGCCAAGGCTCGGTGGCAGTGGACCGGGTCCAGCGCTCGGGAAGCTCGACCTCCTCGGCGGGCGCAGGTGCGGGTGTGGCCTTCAAGGCGGAAGCCGCCTTGGGATCAGCACCAATGGAGGGGATCGGTGGGGTCGGGCTCCTCAAGATGTGGGCCGGCGAGATGGACACCGCTGGCACCTCGGAATCCGCAGCCAGAACGGTCGCGACGGCCCATCCTTCGACGAAGCGGTGGCGTCCGTCTCGCGCCCGGACCCGGTCCAGGGAGGCGGGACCGACCGGCGCTTGGAAGAATGAGCGGGTGGGGTCATCGGTGTAGTTCTTCTCGACGACCACAGCGACGGTGGCTCCCCCGCTCCCCGACAGCTCCCGAAGCGGCGCTTGGATGATGGGGGCAAGCCAGCTCAGGCTCTGCTCTCTCAAGCGGGTCGCATCGGAGTCCTGGTCGGGCAGGTCTTCGCTACCGGCACCCAGCACCTCCCACAGCAGATTGGGCAGCAGCGGCTCGGGCACCAGAACCGTGTCTTCACAGATGGCTGCAGTTCGACCCACCACATGGTCGATGCCATCGTGGTCCTCTACGTTCCAGAGCAGATGCCAGCCCGCCCACACCGTCCACCGGGCGCGGAAGACCCCCACATTGCCGGGCAGCTCCAGGATCTTCTCGATGGTGGGGGCGTTGAGGCGGCGGCCGCCGACCGTTCGCGTCGGATCATCCATGGCCACAAAGGGCAGCTCGCCGCGAACCGCCCAGAGGGGGTCCTTGACCAGCTCGCCATGGGCCGGCACGGCGAAGATCTGGTCAATGGTGACGACCGCCTGCATCGGCTCGGCGAGGGAGTCCTCCCCATCGGTGGTGGTACACACAGCCAACGGGTCGACCGTGCCGGGTGCAGACTGGTCGACCGGCGCAATGGGGACACCGTGGGTGGCAGCCACGGCAGCCAGGATCCCCATGGTTGCCTGCTCGATGTCTCCCGCTGTAACCTCAACGGAAGGATCGGGACTGCGCAGGGGGTACATTTCATGGCGGAGATGCTGGTAGAGCAACCACTCGCGGAAGCGGTCCTGGGACCGCCCGCTCAGCAGTCCGGACTGCTCCACAACGTACTGCAAGGCCGCAGCCGGATAGGCCGCGAAGGCATCGGGCTGGCGACTGGGGGCGATGCCTGAGGTGCGAATCCAAGCGGCTGCCTCAGCGCGACCCAGCGGAGGCGGGTCACCGGCCTGAACGCGCCGATTAGGGGCGCCGAAGAGGGCAGTGCGATTGTCGCCAAGCACAGAGCGAATCGGTGCTTCGGTGCCCCCGTGGGTGTACTGCACCACCTCGGCGAGCCCTTCCCACAGCACGAAGGGCGGCAACGCGCCGTAGTGGATCGCCAGCGCAGCACTGGCGATGGGCTCGATGGACGGCCGGGCCCGCAGCTCCTCAGGATCCAGCTGACCGCGGCTCGAGCTGACCAGCTGCTCAAAGGAGATGGGCTGCAGGTCGGGGATTGCACCGGGCGGGGCGGACATGGCCCCCAGCGCTCCAAGTACCCGCGGGGCCAGAGGAGGGGCCGTGGGGATGGCAAAGCGCTGGATCTGGTGAAAGGTGTCTTCCTCAAAGCGCCGCATGTGCCGGCTGGCCACCCGCTCGAGACACGCCCGGTCGGTGTTGGTGAGAAGGCGCACAGGAAAGGGTTGATCGCCAATCTCTCGACAGGAGGTGGCGAGCGTGTCCCTGGGCGCGCCCTGGAAAGCCTCCAGTGTGCGTACCCCCGCCTTCCAGCTGGCCCGGGAGACCGGAAACATCTCCTCGAGGAATGCCGCGCCAGAGTCGAGATCGGTGCCCATGATGTCGACGGGCAGTGGCCGCTCATCAGCTGCCATGCGCTCGGCGAAGCGGCCGGTGAGCAGGACAATGGAAGATGGCGCTACGGCCTTGTCGGTGCGCTCTCCGGTGAGCGGGTCGCGGGTACAAGGAAGCTGGTAGCGCAGGCGCTTCCAGATGCCATCCGGAGCTGTGCTGCCAATGATCTGGTGCTCGCAAGGGTCAAGGTGCACCGGATGGGAGGGACCGATCTCCACCCGGTCGGCACCACTGCCAGGCTTGCTGTGAATGCGCAGCACGCGAACCGGCGTGCGACCATCGCTGGTTTGGCGGGCGGCGGCGGACGCGCCGGTGGTCCACAGCTCATCGGTGGGGGGAAAGGCATCGGGCCCCCAGGTCTCCCGCAACAGCTGGCCCGCAGGACTCATGGGCATCTCGTAGCCGCGCGCAATGTCGTCGAAGGCGCTGACCAGCAGGCGTGACTCCACCGTGCGCAGGCGGTCCTCGTTGGGCACGCCCGGGACGTGGTGGGCAAAGCGCAGACGGTAGGCGCAGGACACCGGTGCGTCGGTACGCAGGCACTCCGGCCGGTCGGTCTTCGGAATGGGGTCGAGGGAGAGCACCACGACCACAGGCTCGACCGGCCCGACTGCGGTGACCGTCTCGTCCGCGGCAGAGGCCACCCACGCGAGCAGCAGAAGCATCCAGCCGATCACATCCGCCTCCAGCTGTCGGTCTGGTCGAGGGCTCGAAGGGCCCGCCGGACCTCCCAAAGAAGGTGCTCAGCGTCTGGATTGCTGCGCACTAGGCGCCGAAGGATGGCGGTCATGTCGGCTTCCGATGCACCGCTGAGCGAGCTCTGCTTCGGCTGATCGCTACCTGGGGACGCGGTCGTGTGGACCACCTCATGAGGTTCTGGCGACGTGGGACTCGGGGCGCGCCACTGGAGTCCCTTGTGGGTCGAGACCGAAGGCGGCGGCGGGGCAGCAACAGCTCCGGGAGGCCGCGCTGCAGGCGACGCAGACACAGCGGCGACCACGCGGGCAACGGACACGGCACCGGCGGTTTGGACGGGGGCACTGCCGGTAGGCTTGGGACGTCGAAAATGAACGCGGCGGGCTCGAGCAGCGAGGCGCTGGTCAGCCTGGGTGCGAAAGCGTGTGCGATCTTGAGTGGCGAGGCGGGTCCAGGCGAGGGTCGCGCGTTGTGCAGCCCGACGCGGCAGCGCCGCAGCGAATAGGCGGGCCGCTGCTCGGCGAAGACCCGACGGCAGAGCGGAGGTGGACGACCCTGTATCTGAGGTGGCAGCGGTGGCAGCGGTGGCAGCGGTGGCAGCGGTGGCCAGGGACCTCCACTCGATGACCGGGCGGCCGGCGGCGGCGGCGAGAAGTCGTAGGGGAGAGTCAAGCGATTCGGTGCGCGCCGCGGCGATGCGGGCGACCGCTCGGGTCCAGGCCATCGGCAGCGACGGTCCATCCGCGGAGAAGCGAACCCGGACCCCAGTGACAGGGGCGGGCCGTGGCAGAGGAGCGGCGACGGGAATGGGCTGGGCCGGCCTGCTTGCAGGCATGGCCACAGCTCCCATTCGGGCGCCTTGGATCTGAGTGAGACGGGCACGCCGAAGGCCAACGTTGACTCCAGGCTCACCCGATGCCGAGGCCCCAAGGGTCTGGGGTGCAGTCGGGGTGCCTGCATTCACCTCGGCCCGGGAAGCGGCGGGCGGACGCAGGTGGACGGTCGAGCCGCGGAGCTCGGGCGCACGCGGGCCCTGGAGACGGCGAGCTGGAAGCGGTCCGGCGGGGGACTGCAGCGTGGCCGAAACCGGGGCCGGCACGGGCTCCCCTGAGGCAATCGTGGGAGGCTGGGCTGACACCGCGGCGGACTCCAGCCAAGCAGTCGACTCCTGACCCGCTGCAGCTGTACTCGACGCGGTCCCCAGCGGATGCGCGCGCTCAGGACGCAGGGGGCTGCTCTGTGCAAGCAGGCGCCCCGTTCCCAGTAGAGTCGCTGTCGGAGCCTGGGTCGACAGAGGACGGACCACAAGCTGGGCGACACCCGGTCCGTCAGAAGGTGTCTGGGGCAGGCGGATGTCAGGAGACGCAGGCCGCGTGGCGGAGACTGTGGTGAGCCGAGAAACAACGGCAGGGCGAGGCGCACCGGTCGATGGTGACGCGGTCTCTGGCGGGGCGCTCCGGAGCTGGGAGGCCCCTGAAGAAGGGGACCGAAGCGCAGCGGAAGGAGCCACCACAAGCTGGGCAACCCCGGCGACCGACGCAGGGAAAGGCCCGCGGGGGCCCCCCGCCCGCTGAAGGACACCGGCGTCGGCTCTGGAGGGGTGCTCCCGATCTGCCGTGCGGCGGGCCTCGGCCAGGGAAGACGTCGCCGGCGTGAGCCGGGCAAGAACTGCGGCGCCAGGGGTCGCGGTCCCGGTCCCGGTCCCAGTCCCGGTCCCGGTCCCGGTGGAAGACGCGGCCGGGCTCGGATCCAGTCCAGCCGAAGAGACCCGTACCTGCGGTCCACCTGGCCCCCGAGTGGATGCCCGAGGGGCCTGCAGTCCATTGGGGCGCCGAACGGCGTCTGGATCTGGGACGGAGAGACGCCCTGCGGCATCGGGACTGTGAGCGCTGCCAGTTGCTGCACCGGACCGATGGGGCTGCCCAGGCGTGAGACGGGCCTCGGACGAGCCAGCACCCGCGGCAGCCGCCGCCCGAGCCGCGGGAGATACCGCAGCAGCGACGGGTGACCCTGTTCCGGGACCGACCGGAGCGGAAACCACCACTTGGGCCACGCCAGGACCGTGTGCGGGAGCACGGGGAGTGGGAAGACCCTCGGCACGCTGGGGGGCAGCCGCAGCGGACACGGAGGCAACGAGAAGACCGGTGGGGACTCCGTCATCCGCACGACGCGCATCCGCCAGCAGAGGGACTTCAGGCGTGAGGCGGGCTCTGGGGCCGGGTGGTGCCGAGCCGGGGACGGGCACGCTTGGGACGGACACGCCTGGGCCCTGAGTCCCCGTCTCCTTGAACATGGGTGCTGGATCCGTCGCGGGCTTCGACAGGTGACGCGCCACGTCTGCAGGATCCGTCGCGGAGACCACAACCTGCGTCACGCCAGGACCACGAGCGGGCGCCTGCGGCGTCCTTGGGCCATCGGGACTCAGCTGTGCCACGGTCTCGGTAGACCTGCGCCCCATAATAGTAGCGGCGAGAGGGGAAGACGTTGGGCGCAGACGGGACGCCGAAGCCGGGGACGCCGAAGCCGGGGACGCCGAAGCCGGGGGCGCCGAAGCCGGGGACGCCGAAGCCGGGGACGCCGAAGCCGGGGACGCCGAAGCCGGGGACGCCGAAGCCGGGGACGCTAAAGCCGGGGAAGCTAAAGCCGGGGACGCTAAAGCCGGGGACGCTAAAGCCGGGG
>Ga0315321_10003008_pt1 | contig 13144 bp, 9 predicted proteins | sample M180m21515metaG_FD_203464 | JGI IMG/M metagenome (GOLD analysis project Ga0315321, IMG submission 203464) | Ammonia-oxidizing marine archaeal communities from Monterey Bay, California, United States - M1 80m 21515 | ecosystem: Environmental > Aquatic > Marine > Intertidal zone | place: USA... | reverse complement strand
CTGAAGGCGGGATGAAACAACCTCCGGCAATGGTCTTGTGACACCATGCGGCAGTTTGAGCCATGCAAAGCTTTGGAAGGAGACGAGAATGCGGTATAACGCGGAGCACAATGCCGGTTGGGATGCCGGTTGGGATGCCGGTTGGGATGCCGGTTGGGATGCCGGTTGGGATGCCGGTTGGGATGCCGGTTGGGATGGCAGTTGGCGAACAATCGGTTGTCAGCGAATTGATTGTTGTTGATCTTCCGGTAAACGGCTCAGTGAGCATCTTCGGATTCAGCCGGTACCAGACATGATTTCGGTAAGGTTTTGCAATTAGAAATGGTCTGGGGTAGCAGAATCACGGCTGGGTGAACAAAATACGGGCCGACGATGGACTGACTGCAGTATTGGCCGAAGCGAAGGTCAGGGGATTCCGAAACTTGCGTCGGTTGGGTGGGGGATGACGCTGCGCCAGACAGCGGGCTGGAATGCTATCTCACTTGTGCTGTTTTTGGAAATTTTGTCTCCAGTTGACGCGGCCTGAGTATGAATCTCACCCTTTGATTGGAAACGGGTTTTTAAGAGGAATTGAAAGATTGGAAACGTCTGGAACGAAGCGGTCCAAGCGGCCTGCGATTTACATCAGTGTTACTATCACGGCGGTGATCATATTGAGTGTGTTCTCGCGAATTGACAATTGGAAGCGTGACCTGACCACCAATCAGGCTAGACTCAGTGATGACGCGGGCGATGAGCAATTACGGCCACCCGTGATCATGGGAACGCCAGCGGAAGTTGCAAAACGAATCGAAAGATGGGTTGATCAGCAAGAACGTTGGAAACTCGTGAGCCAACAGAAGATCGATCAGGGAGTGGAAATGAAGTTGACGCGCACGACCTCGATCATGCGGTTCACCGATGACATCGACGTTGTGTTGCGGGCAGAGGGCGATGCAACTCGTGTACAGGCTCAGAGTCAATCGCGGGTTGGAAAAGGGGATCTGGGACAAAATCCCCGGAACCTGAAAGAGTTGGTCGGAAGCTTGATGCAAGCTGGTTAACGAACAGCAGCATCTTTTTCTCTTGTATATAAAACCTACGGAATGTCGGGCTGATGGCTTCTAACAAGAATGACGTACAGATTGATTCAGTGGCAGTGAACTATTTGCCGGTTGAAATGCGAATGCCTCTGAAGTTTGGGGCCGAGTCTGTTTCATCGGTAACCTGCATCCGTGTGGCCGTGACGGTGACGGGCATCGAAGGACGTATGGCAACGGGATGGGGAGAAACGCCATTGTCGGTGACATGGGCATGGCCGAGTGCAACGCTTACCTACCAGCAACGGTATGACGCCATGATCGAGTTTTGTCGGATTCTGGCGCGGGGTTGGGTTGAATCGGAGTTCAGCGGGCACCCCATGGAAATTGGACATGCATTCATCGAAAATGTCATGCCAGAATTGTTGGACAAGTTCAATGCAGATCGTGAGGAGCATCTGCCACACTTAGCAGCACTGATCGCAGTCAGTGCTTTCGATTTAGCAACCCACGATGCTTATGGAGTGTTTCATGACGTTGATGTTTACGCAACGTACAATGATTCATACATGTCACATGATCTTTCGCATTATCTGACATCCGAGAGGGACGACGTCGATTTCACTGGCAAGTTTCCCGATGATTTTCTGGTCGAGGTTGCCCCTGATTATCTGCCTGTTTGGCATCTGGTTGGAGGACTCGATCCGTTGGAAAAATCAGATTGTAAGGGTGATGAGCCAAGCGATGGCTATCCGGTAGTCCTACGGGAATGGATCGAACGGGACGGTCTGACCTGTTTGAAAATCAAGCTTCGCGGTACAGACTCCGACTGGGATTACGAGCGTTTGATCAAGATCGGGGACATGAGCCTGCAACTCGGCGTGACGTCACTTTCAGCAGACTTCAACTGCACCGTCACGGATCCACAGTATGTCAATGATATTCTGGATCAGTTGAAGGCTGCTCGTCCTGAAATTTTTGACATGGTTCTTTACGTCGAGCAGCCCTTCCCTTACGACTTGGAAAATAATCAGATCGATGTGTCCAGTGTTGCCCAACGAAAGTCACTGTTCCTCGACGAAAGTGCACACGATTGGAAATTTGTTCAGCTAGGACAAAAATTGGGCTGGTCCGGTGTCGCGTTGAAAACTTGCAAAACACAGACCGGTGCGCTGTTGAGCCTATGCTGGGCCAAAGCTCATGGCATGCCATTGATGGTGCAGGATTTGACTAATCCTATGCTGGCACAGATCCCGCATGTTCGATTAGCAGCACACGCCGGAACCATCATGGGGGTTGAATCGAACGGAATGCAGTTCTATCCCGCTGCTTCGATCGCTGAAGAGACGGTGCACCCCGGGATTTATCGCAGGTCCAACGGAATGCTGGATCTCTCGACCATCAGCGGTCCCGGCTTTGGATACCGCGTTTCCGAAGTTGAACGCGAGTTGCCTGAGCCGGAAGTTTTTTCGACTCCCCTCGCATGATCAACTGGCGAGCATGAGACGGCAGTTTTGCGATGTGTCGTTCTGTGCAGGGCGATTAGAAAAGTGGAGCAAGGGCTCATCCGTGTTGCTGCTCCTTGGTTTTCTGTGGTTTGGCTTCCTGCCCATGCGGGTCGTATGCTAACGCTCCTTCAACATGGGCGAAAGTGTCTGCAGATGCTGCGTGGCAGGCACGGCGGTAATCGATCGGTAGCGGTTCCTTCAGTAACTCACCTGGATCAAGGAAGTCGTAAAGTTCCCCGTAGTGCTTGGTCTCGGTGGGGGTGGTGCGATGAAGTACGTGCCACGGTCGCAGTTCTTCGGGGCTGCTAAGGCCGATGGCGCCGAGCATTTCTGACAAGCTTTGAATCGTCTCTTTGTGAAAATTGGCAACCCGATCGCGTTTGTGGCTGGGGACCAGTCCCTTCATCAGGGCCGGATTGGTGGTTGCGACACCGACAGGGCAATGATTGCTATTGCATTTGAGTGCCTGAATACAGCCAAGAGCTAGCATCATGCCTCGTGCTGAATAGCAGGCGTCGGCACCCAAGGCCAATCGCTTCATCAGGTCAAAGCCGGATGTCACCTTGCCACTTGCAATGACGCAGATACGATCGCGAAGGCCATAGCCGATCAGCACGTTGTGAACAAAGATCAGGCCTTCTACCAAGGGCGCACCGATATGGTTTGAGAACTCCAGAGGTGCGGCACCGGTTCCGCCTTCACCACCATCGACCACGATGAAGTCCGGGGTGATTCCTGTTTCCACCATTGCCTTGCAGACAGCTAAAAACTCTCGGCGTTTGCCAACACAAAGTTTGAAGCCAATCGGTTTGCCGCCACTGAGTTTGCGAAGACGCTGAATGAAATCCAGTAATCCACGGGGCGAGTCAAAGACCCGGTGCCCAGGAGGTGAGTTGACATCGGCCCCCATGGGAACGTGCCGAATTTCCGCGATTTCAGCTGTCAACTTTGCCGCTGGCAGAATTCCACCGTGACCCGGTTTAGCACCTTGGGACAATTTCACCTCGATCATTTTCACATGTGGCAGGTTGGCCTTGGCTTCGAATAATTCATCAGAGAAGTCACCGTCATCAGTTCGGCATCCAAAGTATCCCGTGCCTATTTGCCAGATCAAATCGGCACCGCCTTCCACGTGGTAGGGGCTGACACCGCCTTCGCCGGTGTTGTGGGCAAAGTTTCCCTGCTTGGCACCGGCACTCAACGCTAGAATCGCATTCTTGCTGAGAGCTCCGTAGCTCATCGCAGAAATATTGAGCAGGCTGGCCGAATAGGGTTGCGTGCAGTCCGGGCCCCCAATGGTCACTCGCATATCCTCGGGAGCATTATGCACGGGGGCCATCGAATGGTTGACCCACTCGTAACCCACCTCGTACACGTCTTCCTTTGTTCCAAAGGGCACCGTGTCACGCACGTCCTTGGCCCGCTGATAAACGAGCGAACGTGTATCACGGTCGAACGGAACACCATCGGTATCGCTTTCAACAAAGTACTGGTAGATCTCGGGACGTATTAGCTCAAACAAAAACCGAAAGTGTCCGAGCACTGGAAAATTGCGGAGAATCGTGTGATTCTTCTGCAACATGTCGTACCAACCCAAAGTCAGAATTGGGGCAAGAATTAGCCAAAGCCAGCCAGCTGGTGGATAGAAATACTGGCCCGCCACTATGCCGATGATCGTAAACACGTTGAAGTAGACGAAGAGATGACGCATGAACGTTCTCCAGTATCCAAAAAATGTGCGGTGCTTCCTGCTGGTCAAATGCCACAGCCTAGCGTAGCAGGATCAAGGGCGGCATAGTGCAGCGACCCCGTGGATTATCTCCGGCGATACTCCCTCTTTCAAAGCAAGTGGATCGCGATTTCGAGGTGTTGATGCCGCAATGACGGTCGCAGCCGCTGACTCAGCATTTCAGCAAATTCTCAGATTTGTGTTGCTGTACACCCTCGGTTTAACACCCTCGGTTTAACACCCTCGGTTTAACACTAACCGGTAAACCGTTGTTCAAGCCCCCCAATCGGTGCTTGCGTGACAGTGGAGAAGATCAAAAGTTCGTCTTTGAATAAAGCGGGCTTTGAGGGCAGATGTTTTTTGAGTCCCGACAGCTGTCGGCAAATTTTGACTGTCGAATTGATGGGATGCAATCAACGCAGCAGGAATCGTCAAACATTCCATTGAGCGAATGGAAGCCTTTTGAGCATGAGCATGAGGTTCATGGGATTTCATTCGCATCAAGCATCTGGCTACATACGGTTTGGGCATGCAGCTGATACTGCAAATCATCGAACCCATTTGCACTTGTGTTCGAGGTTGTGTTCAGCGGGCATTGACAAGATGCAGGCTTGAGTTGCTTTTGAATTTTCCTTCATCCAAACTTGCTTCTCGAATGCTGATGCTGTGGTCAGATGCAACCACGATGTGGTCTAAAACGGTGATCCCCAGAATGGTTCCAGCTTCCGTTAATTGTTGTGTCACCATAATGTCTTCTTGACTGGGCGATGGGTCCCCACTGGGGTGATTATGAACAAGGATGACGGCCGAGGCGGCATCGCGAATCGCCGCTCGGAACACCTCACGGGGGTGAACCAGGCTGGCATCAAGGGTACCTACGGTGATTTGGTGGCGGTTGATCGGTTTATGTTTGGTGTCCAGAGTGACAAGGTGAAACTCTTCTTGGACAGCCTCGTAGGCAAGGCGGGAAAATTGTTCACTGCAGTAGTCGATTGCCGCCCGTGTGCTGTTGATGGAACGCTGCCGCATTTTGGGGATGCGTTCGACTCGTGCAACCCGCCGGCCCAATTCAATTCCTGCCATGATCTTTGCGTAATTGTTTCCCGTTGCTGCAGGGCTGATGGCTTTGAGTTCGGTAAGGCTGCAGTGACTGAGTTCCGGAAGACGCGACGTGAAGCGGTTCGCGATTCGTTGACCGCCAGCGACTGCAGACTCACCTGCAACGCCGGCGTGAATCAAAATGGCAAGCAGGTCGGCATTCGATAATTCGCATGGCCCGTTACGCAGTAGTCTCTCGCGAGGTCGTTCCTCTAATGGACTCTGCTTGATCTGGAGACCCTCTACTTTTCGATCAATCCATCGAAGCACCAGCGAGTCTCTTTGTGCGGTGTTGGACCATCGATAAAGGACGCGTTTTTGTTTTAATACGCGACGCAAAAGACCATCATCGGCGAGTTGATGAATCGTTCGGGTTATGTACCCCGGAGAGGTCTCTGAGCATCGCGTCTTGGCATCCGATGTAGAAAAATCGTCCAAATCGATGAGAGACTTGACCACGGACTCAAGTCGTTTGCGTCGATCACGCTTCATAATCACTGCCCCAGCTAGATTGCCTGAATGGAAAGATGAGCTCACCAACGTGTGGCGACTCGTTCGTTCCCGTCACCGTTCATGACAAGGCTCGAAAGCGATGCTTGCTCGATGATGGGAAGCCAACTTCAGGGGCTGCGGCGTGAGTATAGCCCATTGGGGGGCGGGAACTGGTTAGCTAAGCAAGATTTTTCTATCGACTTGATGACGTCTGTTTGAAAGCAAATCGCGTGCGATTGAGGGTGCGCTTGAGGGTGCGCTTGAAAAGTAGATCCGTCTGAGAAGTCGAGTCGCCTGAATCGCTGACTCGGTTGAGTCCTCGAGCAGGGTGCGGCGTTTTCCCTACAACGCGGTTTCCCTACAACGCGGTATCGCTTGCGGTGGGAAGTGGAAGCAGGCTCGGGAGTGCATCTGTGATAGCTATTTCCTGCCGTTTACGATCCAAAAAGAAGTTGACATGGGTGTATCCACACTGCTGCAACAATTTCATTGCCGTTTCGTAGCCATCCGAAACGCGTTCAGCGACGTGTGCGTCGGCACCCAAGGTGATAGGAATGTCGCGCAGCTTCATCTCAGCCAGCATCGCCGGAAAAGGATTCATTTCCGAAATGGTTTTGTTGACACCGGATGTATTGAGTTCCATGGCAACGCCGGTGGCCGCTATTCGGTCCAAAGCTGGTCGAATGTCTTCCAACATTTGGTCAGCATCCCAAGCTTCGGAGGTAAAATTTTTGATCAAGTCGGGGTGAGCGATGGAGTCAAAGAGCCCCGTCTCTGCAGATTTAGCGAGTAGGCGAAAGTAGGTCTTTTGCACATCCCTCAAATCGTTGCTCCAATATTTCTCACGGAACTCAGGAATCTGAGGGTGGACAGAGCCCAGTACAAAATGAAAATCCGCCGATGCCAGTTGTCGTTCAAGGTAGGTCTCGTAACCTTCGAAGTAATCGGCTTCGAGACCTAGTCTGACATCGACTCGTCCCTGCCACTGGTCACGGGTTTTTGCGACGAGATCCACGTACTCATCGAACTCGTCTTCTGTCATCCTTACGGCTGCGGAGAATCCATCGGGCATGGGGTTATGGCAAGTTACCATGAGGCCCAACAAGCCTCGTTTCTCCGCGATTGCAGCATATTCAGTCGGTTCCCCGTACGCGTGCTTGCACAGTGGTGTGTGGGAGTGCGATTCAAATAGAATGGGGGAAGTCACGCCGAAGTGCTCCATCGTGAGTCGGGGACGGGCTTGAACAAGGTACTCTACCGTACCAAGTCGAGGAATTTTGACGAGGGTAGCCCGAAGTTTTTCCAGATTGGTCTTCCGAAAACCGAAAGCGATAGTAATGAAATCAAGAACAATTCCAACAGAATCGGTCGTTGATCTCCGAGCCACAGGGTCCAAGCGTGTCGCGATAGCGGATGTGTCGCGGCGGGGTTTCTTGAGGACTGGTGGGATGGCAACTGCCGCGATGATTGTCCAGCCACATGTGTTGGGCGGACCAGCACACACGGCACCCAGCGACCGAGTCAATGTCGCGCTGGTTGGTGCAGGCGGGCGTGGACGTCAGAATGTTCGTGAATTGTTGAAGTTGAAAGACGTTCGGGTTTCGGCGGTTGCAGATCCCGCCGAACAGTGGGATCTCAGCAAGTTCTACTATCGAGGCGAGGCGGGTCGTTTTCCGGTCTGTGATGAAATTGAAAAACACTATCAACAGACGGAGCCCGGTTTCAAATGTCATCAAGCGGTGGACTACCGGAAGCTGTTTGCTACCCACGTATCCGAATTCGATGCTGTGCTGTGTGCCACGCCTGATCACATGCATGCCCACGCAACGCTCGCCGCGATGCGAGCTGGAAAACATGTCTACTGCGAAAAACCGTTGACCCATAATATTGCTGAGGCGAGATTGGTCAGTCGCGTTGCTGCTGAAGCAGCAGTTGCAACCCAGTTAGGCAATCAGGGACATTCGAAGGATACAATTCGCGAGACGGTTGAGCTGATTCGTGCAGGCGCAATTGGGGACGTGGGGGAAGTCCACGCCTGGGTTCCTGCCACTCGCTGGAACAAATCACTGACCAAGCCGCCTGTGACTGCCCAGCCGATTCCCCAAGGACTGAATTGGGATCTTTGGTGTGGTGTTCGAAATCCACCTGGTTTTCACGAGGCTTACGCACCGGTTGCCTGGCGTGATTTTTGGGATTTTGGTTGCGGGGCAATGGGAGATTTTGGCTGTCATGACCTGGATTCAGCAGTTTGGGCTCTCGATTTGGGGATGCCAAATCGCATTGAGATGCGAGCAGCCGGAAGCAGCGATCCAAATCTTGCGCCGTTTGGTGAAATTGGTTATTTTGATTTCCCCGCCCGTGGGAAGCGTGGGCCGGTTCGATTGAATTGGTACAGCGGCGGGCTGTTGCCCCCAACGCCCGAGGCGTTGCCGGATTCGGTTAGCCTGCCGCGACGAGGTGTGCTGTTTGTCGGTTCTCAAGGCGTGATGCTTTGCGGCGGAGCGGGCGGGCAAGCGGTCATCTATCCTGAAGCACACGCCAAGACAGTGCAAAAGCCCGAAGAGACGCTCCAGCGTTCGGCTGGGCATCATCGTGACTGGGTTGACGCCATCAAAGGTGGACCGCCCGCCAGTAGCGAATTTTCTTACGGTGCCAAGCTGACTGAGATCACTTTGCTTGGGTTGGTTGCTATGCGGACGGGAAAAATCATCCACTGGGATGCCAAAAACATGAAAGCGAGAAATTGCCCAGAGGCCGAGCAGATTGTAAAGGGTGAATACCGAGAGGGTTGGAGATTGGATCAATGAAATCAGAACTGAAACTGTGCGGTGTGGTGCTTGTGGGCTTCCTTGCGGCTCTCGCTGCGAATGCTCATGTCATGGCGACCGATGACGGGATACTGGCAGTGCAGCAGCCTGCAATCACGACGCGCCCTTACTTGACGCGCCCTTACTTATTGAAACAAGCAGAAATGCGAACCCTTGTGGCTGAGCAATCACTGGCAGCGGCAGGGCAATCCGGGCAGAAACTGATAGCCACCAAAAATCGCCCCAATGTTTTGTTCATTGCGGTGGATGACCTTGCTTGCTCGCTGGGATGTTATGGCGATTTGATTGCCAGAACTCCCAATATTGATCGTCTTGCGGCCAGTGGTGTCTGCTTCCAGCGAGCGTACAACCAATTGCCGCTCTGTAATCCTACGCGTGCCTCGATCATGACTGGGCTGCGACCGGATCAAATCAAAGTCTACGATTTGGATCGCCACTTTCGAGATGAGCTGCCAGAGGTGGTCACTCTGCCGCAGGCGTTTCAGCAAGCGGGTTACTTTGCGGGGCGCGTGGGAAAGATCTATCACTATAACGTGCCTGCTTCGATCGGAACTGATGGTTTTGACGACCCACCTTCATGGATGCAGACCATCAATCCGATCGGTAGAGATAAAGAAGAGGAAAGCCTGATTTACAATGCGGAACCCCACCGGAAAATCAGTGGAGCCCTGAGTTGGCTAGCTGCTGGGGGGACGGACGAAGAGCAAACGGACGGGATGATTGCGACCGAGGCGATTCGTCTGATGGAATCAAAGCGTCAAGAACCGTTCTTTTTGGCTGTGGGATTCTTTCGGCCTCACACGCCTTATGTTGCCCCCCGTCAATACTTTGAGCTGTATCCGTTGGAGAATCTGAGGTTACCGTTCGCCCCGATGGACGATCGAGCCGATATTCCCACGGCAGCGTTTGCGCATAACTGCCCTGTCCCCAACTACAGTCTGCCAAAGAGCACTTTGCTGCAGGCCACGCAGGCCTATTACGCTTGTGTGTCGTTCATCGATGCGCAGGTCGGACGATTGCTCAACGCCTTGGATCGGCTCAAATTGACAGAGAACACGATTGTGGTTTTCTGGAGTGATCATGGCTATCACCTCGGAGAGCACAATGGGATTTGGCAGAAGCGAACCTTGTTTGAACAAGGTGCAAGAGCTCCTTTGATCGTCCGAGCACCTGGCCAATCCGGAAATGGCACATCGAGCCCACGAGTGGTTGAGTTCGTCGATCTTTATCCCACCCTGACAGGATTGGCAGGGATTCAGGCTCCCAGAGGATTGGCCGGAAGAAGTCTGGAGAAACTGCTTCAAGATCCAATTGCGCCGTGGGACGGTCTTGCGATCACACAAATCCTCCGCCCTGCCGACAAGCGACTAGCCAAGCCTGTGATGGGGTGCAGTATCCGGACCGAAAGGTGGCGATACACAGAATGGGCCAAGGGTAAGGCAGGAAAAGAACTTTACGATCATCAGACTGATCCGATGGAATTCAATAACCTCGCGGTCGAACCGGATGAGCAGGCTGTTCGCGTGATGCAGCGTTTGCAACCACTGCTTCGTAAGCATGCATCTGGGGAAGTTCCCCGGACGCCATTCAATCCAGCCCGCCTCTAAAAACTCGTCTAGGTTTGTAGCTACGGCGTATGGGTGTGCAATGCTTCGCTCGCCAAAATCAGCGTTTAGGAAACGGCTGCCGCCGCGTTACGGTTCAGACGCCGGCGATCACTTTCCTTGAGAACAATTTTTCTCAGGCGGATGTTGTCTGGCGTGACCTCTACCAACTCATCTTCTTCGATGTACTCCAATGCAGCCTCGAGCGACAAGTCGCGTGGTGGTTTCAGGATGACGTTTTCATCACTTCCCGCCGCGCGAATGTTGGTGAGTTTCTTTTCGCGACATGGGTTCACTGTCATGTCGTTGTCTCGGGCGTTTTCTCCGACCAGCATTCCCTCGTACACTTCAATTCCGGGGGGGACGAGAAGTTCGCTACGGTCCTGTAAGCCGAACATCGCGAACGGCATGGTTTTGCCACTGACCATTGAAATCAGTACGCCGTTGGCTCGTCGAGGGACTTCTCCCTCCACCGGGCGGTAGCTTTCAAAGCGATGATGGATGATCGCTGTACCACGCGTCGCATTGAGTAATTTGGTTCGCAAGCCGATCAATCCACGCGAGGGAACCAGGAACTTCAGCAGACTGTATTCACCGCGTTGGGCCATCTCTTCAAGTTGGCCACGTCTCAGGCCAACCAGTTCCATCACAGGTCCCATCGTGTCGGTGGGCACTTCGATCCGCAATGTTTCAAATGGTTCGTGTTTCTTACCATCGACGGTTTTGAAAATCACGCGAGGTTTTCCAACACTCAGCTCAAAGCCTTCACGCCGCATGGTCTCGATAAGAATTGCCAAGTGGAGGACTCCACGCCCTTTGACGGCGTAGGCCTCAGCGCCCTCGACCATCTCCACCCGTAAGGCCACGTTACGTTCGAGTTCCTTTTCCAGACGTGCCTTGAGTTGGCGGGTGGTCACATACTTGCCTTCTCTACCCACCATGGGCGACGAATTGACACTGAAGACCATCTCCAGAGTCGGCTCGTCAACGGTCAGACGCGGGAGAACATTGTTGGCGTCGACAGCGCCGATGGTGTCTCCAATCTCCACATCAGCGATCCCTTCGATTGCTACGATGTCACCTGCAGTGGCTGACTGGGCTGCCGCACGTCCTAGATTGTCAAAAACAAACAGGCCGCCCACCTTCTGCTTCTTGACTCCCTCTCTGTGATGAAGATCAATGGCTTGCCCCAGTTCAACCGTGCCCGATTCAATTCTTCCCACCGCGATGCGACCTACATATTCGCTCCAGTCGAGAGTGGTCACCATCATTTGAAGCGGTGCCTTCTCGTCGACTTCGGGGCCGGGCAAGGCATCAACCAGAAGGTCAAGCAGCGGACGCATGTCGGTGCTTGGCGTGGCAGGGTCCAAGGTGGCGTAACCGTCCTTGGCACTCGTGTAGACATAGGCAGCGTTGTCCAGTTGTTCGTCACCGCCCAGTTCGGCGAGCAACTCAAGTCCCTCATCAAGAGCTTCGGTGGGACGTCCATCAGGCCGGTCCACTTTATTGACGACGACGATTGGTCTTACACCCGCTTGCAAAGCTTTTTCGAGGACAAACCTTGTTTGCGGCATCGGACCTTCGGCGGCATCGACCAGCAGCAAGCAACCATCGGCCATCTTGACGACTCGTTCTACCTCGCCGCCGAAATCAGCGTGACCTGGCGTATCGATCAAGTTGATCTTTACCCCGCGGTACGGGATGGCAATGTTCTTTGAAAGGATCGTGATACCACGCTCGCGTTCAAGATCATTGGAGTCAAGAATTCGCTCGCCTTTCAATTCGGCATCACGGAATTGCCCGCTTTGGCGAAGAAGGCAGTCAACGAGAGTGGTCTTTCCGTGGTCGACATGCGCGATGATGACGACGTTTCGTATGTCTTGGCGACGCAAAGGAATCGATTCCAGTAAAAAATTGTTGAACGCGTGATCGAAGTTGAGCTGGTAAACTTGCTGATGACTTCGGTCTGTGACTGTGTAGGCCGCGGTTTGGAAAACGTAAAGGTGCTAAATCGCCAATCGCAGATCCAAACGAGTCTGTGATTGCACGACCGGGGGTGGTGTCTGCAATCCGCCCCATGCCGATCAGGCAAACCGGGGATCGCCAGTTGTGAGTTCTGGCACGCCGGTCGAAGCAGGCTGCCTGCGTCTCACGATTTGCTGGTAAGTCAGATCACGAATCCAGACCCTCAGGCTATTGGATTCAAAATGCGAATTTCGCAATCCATGGATGCAACTCACCTCGCTCTACGCAAGGCATCAACCTACAGCTGAGCGAAGTGCTCAGTGAGCGTGATACTTGTAGATGCCGCTGATCTCCCCGTCTTTCGTTGAGATTGTGAGCGTTGTTTTTACAACGTCGCCCATTTTTACCGCTGTGGCAAGTGCAGGACTGGTGATTTCGTAGACCACACCGTCGTCAGTCTCTGCTTTCTCCAGAGCGTAGTCAGCGACTTTTCCATCGGTGGTGGTGCTCATGACCACTTTCGTCACGGTGTCGGGCTTAGCTGCATCGGCGACATGAATCACGAACTTGTCCGCGTCGGCGGTGAACTGAACTTCGACCTCTTTGTCTCCACTCAGGTTGATCAGGTGGCCACCGCGAATCCCGTGTGCAGGGTGCTCGTGTTCGCCCTCTGTATGATCCTCGTGATCGTGGTCGCCGTGATCGTGGTCGCCGTGATCGTGGTCGCCGTGATCGTGGTCGCCGTGATCGTGGTCGTGATCACTGACCGGATGGTCACCCGCGTTGGGTGGCGGAGTGCCTGCGGTCTCCTGCTTGCTGCATCCGATCTGTGTGACCCCGTAGACGCAGGCAATACAAAGGCACAGCAAGGTGGCAAAGCGGTTCGTTTTCATGACATTCA